>Ga0310786_10002595_pt1 | contig 27360 bp, 20 predicted proteins | sample AusTroGonzalo_MG_FD_203881 | JGI IMG/M metagenome (GOLD analysis project Ga0310786, IMG submission 203881) | Bovine rumen microbial communities from tropical cattle in Woodstock, Queensland, Australia - Gonzalo_03 (v2) (version 2) | ecosystem: Host-associated > Mammals > Digestive system >...
ATTTTTAATGCAGGGAAGTTAGGATGGCTAAAAAAGGACTGAGGATCATCGTAGTAGGCGCGGGCAAGGTTGGAGACACCCTTGTTAACCGTCTCGCTGACGAGGGACATAATCTGGTCATTATCGACAAGAACGAAGAGAGGCTTACACAGCTCGCAAATCTCTGCGACTGTATGTGCATCACAGGAAGCGGTGCCAGCCACGAGGTTCTCGTTGAAGCAGGTATCTCTGACACAGATCTCTTTATTTCCGTTACCGAGTCCGATGAACTCAACCTCCTCTGCTGCACTATCGCAAAGCAGTTCAATAAGAACCTTTCAACCATTGCGCGTGTAAGAAACCCCGATTACATCAGCGAGGTCAATTACCTGCGTTCAAAGCTCGGCATCGAGATGATCATCAACCCGGAATACGAGGCTGCCGTCGAGGCATCCCGTCTTCTCTTCCTCCCTGCCGCTTTATCAGTCAACTCTTTTGCTCACGGCCAGGCTGAACTTGTTAAGATCCAGATCCCCGAGGGCAATATCCTTGACGGAAAGACGATCGCTTACTTAGGCCAGAACATCACCAACGATATCCTCATCGTAGGCGTTGAGCGCGGCGCGGATCTCACGATCCCTAACGGCTCATTCGAACTTAAGTCAGGCGACATCATTTCCTATATCAGCACTCGTAAGACAAACTTCAATTTCCTGAAGTCGATCGGATTCAACACACGCTCGGTCAAGAGCTCCCTTATCGTCGGAGGCGGCACCTGCGCATACTATCTGGCAGACCTCCTCATCAAATCGGGAATCGACGTAACAATCATCGAAAAGGACGTCCACCGCTGCGAAGACCTTTGCGACCTCCTCCCGAAGGCAACTATCCTTAAGGGAGACGGAACAAACGAATCCCTCCTTGAAGAGGCAGGCATTAAAGAAGTCGACTCTGTCATCGCTCTCACGGGACTTGATGAAGAGAACATCATGTTAGCTCTTCATACAAAGGCAGTTTCCACAGCGAAAGCAATTACAAAGATCAACAAGATCACTTTCACTGAAGCTATCGAGAGCCTTAAGCTCGGCAGCGTCATCTACCCCAAGTACATTACCGCGGAGAGGATCATCTCAAGTGCGAGATCCAGACAGGCCAAGATCGGAAGCAACATCGAGGTCATGTACAGCCTTTTCAGCGACAGGGCCGAAGCCTGCGAATTCAAGATCAAGGAAGCTTCAAGGGTTACCGGCATCATGCTCAAGGATCTTCAGCTTAAACCCGGTGTTATCATTTCTTTCATCGGCCGTGACGGCAAGATCATCATCCCTACCGGTTCAGACCAGATCAATATCGGCGACAACGTAATGGTCGTAACCACCAGCAAGGGATTCACAGAAATCTCTGACATACTGAGATGAAGATAAAGCTGCAGCTGTACATTCTTGGCAAAGTCATGGCCATCGAGGGCATCCTCATGCTCTTGCCCGTTATTTGCGGTCTCTTATACGGTGAACTCCGAAATTCCGTAATATATGCTCTTTTCGCGATCTTCTTTATCGCGATCGGACTTCTTATATCAAGAAAGAAACCCGAAAAAGTTACGATCTATCTAAAGGACGGCTGCGTAGCCACAGCCTTAAGCTGGGTCGCCCTTTCGATCCTCGGCGCTCTTCCCTTCGTGGTAACCGGTGAGATTCCCTCTTTTACGGATGCGGTATTCGAGACCGCTTCCGGTTTTACCACGACCGGTGCGAGCATCCTTACCGATGTAGAGGCAATGTCCCACATATCCCTTATGTGGAGATCTCTTACCCACTGGATCGGAGGCATGGGAGTTCTCGTTTTCCTGCTTGCCGTTGTCCCGATGGCAGGCGGTTCTAACATGAACCTTATGAAAGCAGAGAGCCCCGGACCTTCCGTAGGCAAGTTCGTTCCTAAGGTCCGCACGACCGCAAAGGCACTTTATCTGATCTATTTTGCGCTCACGGTTATCGAAATACTTGTACTGTGCATTGCCGGAATGCCTGTCTTTGACAGTATCTGTTCCGCATTCGGTACGGCTGGTACCGGTGGTTTCGGCATCAGGAATGACAGCTTTGCTTCTTATGCTCCGCATATCCAGTGGATAGTCGCTGTCTTCATGATCCTCTTCGGTGTCAATTTCAACTTCTACTATCTGATCATCGCAAAACAGCCTGGCAAAGCCATCAAACTCAGCGAAGTCAAGGTCTATCTTGCGATCATCCTCATCTCCACAGTCACCATCACGATCAATATCCTGAACATGACAAACGGATCTGCAGAAGCTGCAAGACACGCTTTCTTCCAGGTCGCTACGGTTATTACAACAACGGGTTTTGCCACCACTGACTTTGACAAGTGGCCAACACTTTCCAAATTCCTGCTGGTAAGCCTGATGTTCTGCGGAGCCTGTGCGGGCTCGACCGGCGGCGGTATTAAGGTCTCCCGTTTCCAGATCAGGGCAAAGATGTTCTTAAGAGAGATCGGCAGCTACATCAACCCCAGGGCGGTAAAGAAGGTCCAGATCGACGGAAAGGCTATCGATCCTGAACTCGAGCGCTCTGTTTCCACTTATTTCTTTGTATTCCTTTCTATATTCACCGCATCTGCGTTCATCTTAAGTTTCGAGGGTCATGACCTCGTCACGACATTCACAGCCGTAGCGGCAACCATAAACAACATCGGTCCGGGTCTTTCGATGGTTGGTCCTACAAGCAACTATTCGTTCCTTTCCGGAGTATCTAAATGGGTGTTGATCTTCGATATGCTCGCGGGCCGTCTTGAACTGTTCCCTCTGATCATCTTCCTTACTCCGATGACCTACAAGGGTGCTTTTAAGGGATTGTTTTCAAAGAAAGCAGGCTGATCAGAGCTCGTAAGGCTTCGGATCGGTCTTGGTATATCTGACTATCTCATCCATTCTGTCACGTTCAAGGAACGCTACGAGCGAGAATGCCTTTCCTGATTTTCCCGCACGTGCCGTACGGCCGATGCGGTGAAGATAGAGCTCATTCTCCTTGGGGATGTCGTAATTAAATACCGCTTCTATATCATCAACGTCTATGCCTCTGGCGATAACGTCCGTTGCAACGAGGACATCGAATTTGCATGCGCGGTAAGCATCCATGACACGGTTTCTGGTACCCTGTCCGATATCGCCGTGAAGAACTTTCGCTGAAAGCCCGTTAGCAACAAGTCTGGCCCCGACCTTTGATGTCTGGTCTTTTGTGTTACAGAAAACGATTACCTTCTTCAGGTCTTCTTTCGCCATTACCCTCATGATCGCGCTGATCTTGTCCTTCTCGGGGCACTCGATAATGTACTCGTCTATGTCGGGATGGTCCTCAGCCTTGGGCATGACGTCTATCTCGGCAGCGCCGTCCATGAATTCCCAGATGATGTCCTGGATCTCCCTTGGCATCGTAGCCGAGAAAAGAGCGATCTGCTTGTCGCCCGGAGTGAGCGCCATTATGCGCCTGATATCACGGATAAAGCCCATCTTGAGCATTTCATCCGCCTCATCGAGAACAAGAGTATATATCTGGGAAATATCGACAAAATTCCTGGCGACCATATCAAGGAGTCTTCCGGGAGTAGCTACTATGACCTGCGGCTTTTTCGAGAGCTTTTCCTTCTGGACGTTCATGCTCTGCCCGCCGATCAGGGAAGCGATCCTGAATCCCTGAATGTTGCGTGCAAGGCCCTTAAGTTCGGATGTGATCTGAAGAGCCAGCTCTCTCGTGGGACTCATTATGAGAGCCTGTACGAACTTGGCATCCATGTTTAGATATTCGAGGATCGGTATGCCGAACGCGAATGTCTTTCCCGTTCCGGTAGGTGCTTTGGCGATGACGCTCATGTTGTCCATAAGAAGCGGGATCGCCTTCTGCTGTATGGTGGTAGGGCGCTTGACGCCCATCTTTTTCAGGGATGCCATTACTTCAGGCGAAAGGTCTAAATCCTCAAAAGTAAGTTCGTCTTCCATAATTACCCTATATATCAGAATGTATAAGTATTAGTCTTTATTACTGTTTTGTGCTCGAAGATATCAGCCAGAGGATCCTTCGAAGCATCACTTTCAAGGCACTCCAGAAGGTACTCGGTTACCGCGATCTGTTCACGGGTCATATACCATCCTCTGCCGGAACCTGATATGTCAAACTCATCGTCGCTTCCGTCGTCAGCAATGATGATCTTGAAACCATCCGGAAGGGTTATCTCAACGTTGACAGTCGTGACCGGCACTTCTGCAGCTTCAGTGAAACCGTCATAGTTTTTCTTTCCAAGTTCCTTAACAGGCGAAAATGTGATCCTCACATTATTCTTGCAAGTAATCTCATGGTATCTGAAATCCGGATCTTCGCACTTCAGATACTCATCACTGATACTGTAATTATGAAGTTCCATCATCCACGCGGTAATATCGATCCAATGTGTGCCATGCCAACCGGAATCAAGGCCTTTCACGCTTTCATATGTGTGAATGACCGCATCCGTGTTTACGCTATTCTTGAGAATAACGTTCTTTATAGTGTATGGGAAGGCGCCTTTACCGTATTCTGTATATGTTGCGTATGTAGTCTGTTCTGTTTCAGAAGTTTCTTCCGAGCTTTCCGTTGCAGACTCGGTAACCGTTTCTGATACTGTCGGGGCAGGTGTCTCCGACGGAAGAGTAGTTTCTTCAGGCTTCTTGTGGCAGCCTGACGTTAAAAGGATAGCGGCCGTAACTGCCGCAGCTGATACCTTGAGCTTAAGATTCAATTCCCCGTTCCTCCGAACTTATTAACAATTGAATTATACTGTATCTGTTATATTTTTAACGGTATTTTTGTAAGGAAATAGGTTTTTCGATAAATTGCTATAATTATCGAAAAGAGTTTATCCGGAGGTTGTGGAAAAATGGCTAATCGCGTATTCCTAATCGTTCTTGACAGTTTCGGCATCGGTGGCGCTCCTGATGCGGAAAGATTCAATGATGCGGGCAGCAATACACTGGCGGCAGTTCTTTCATATTCAGACAGGCCGTTTCCCAATCTGGAAAAGATGGGTCTGCTCTCGATCGACGGCGAAAGCGACCCCCGCATAACTGATTATCTGTCCAAGCAGAAAACTATCCTTTCCCCGATCGGATCTTATGCCCGCGTCCGCGAGCTTTCCGCAGGAAAGGATTCCACGATAGGCCACTGGGAGATCGCAGGCGTAATGTCAGGCAAACCGCTTCCGACATATCCGGACGGATTTCCCGATGAGATACTTGAAGCTCTTTCAAAGGCCACGGGAAGAGGGATCCTCTGCAATAAGCCTTACAGCGGAACCGCGGTCATTGCCGACTATGGCGAAGAACACATGAAGACAGGCAAGCTCATCGTCTACACCTCCGCCGACAGTGTCCTTCAGATAGCGGCACACGAGGACATCGTTCCCATCGCAGAGCTATACGACATCTGCGAAAAGGCAAGAGCTATAATGGCCGGCAAACACGCGGTCGGCAGAGTCATTGCAAGGCCGTTTACCGGTGCTCCCGGCAGCTTTGAAAGGACGCCGAGACGTCACGACTATTCACTCGAAGCCCCCTCTTCGACCATGCTCGATATCCTGAAGGAAACAGGTCTCGACGTTATCTCGGTCGGAAAGATCTACGATCTTTTCGCAGGAAGAGGCTTAACCGAATCCAACCCGACATCAGGCAATACTGAAGGCATCGCAAAGCTTGTCTCCATGACCAAGCGCGATTTCAAGGGCCTGTGCTTCGTAAACCTCGTAGACTTCGACATGAAATACGGCCACCGCAACGACATCAAGGGATACTGCGAAGCAATGCACGAGTTTGACGACGCACTCGGCGGCATAATCGATAATCTGAAGGATGACGACCTGCTCATCATCACGGCTGATCACGGCTGCGATCCGTCAACCGTTTCGACAGACCACTCACGCGAATGCGTCCCCCTCCTGATATACGGTGAAGGCTATAACGTTCCTCATAACATGGGCGAACTCTCGGGTTTCGGAAACATCGCAAACATCGTCCTCACTGCCCTCTTAGGCAGGGATTACAAGAGGCCCTTTTCTCCCGCCGCTGCATCCAAGGTTCCTTCAGAGAGCAACATAATGAGCTATGTCGACCTTACGAATCTCAAGACGGTTGCCACCACAGAAGACATCAAGGCTCTGATCGAGAAAGCCGTTTCACAGGACTGCGCCTCTGTATGCATTCCTCCCTGCTTCGTAAAGGATGCGGTTGCCGCATCAGCAGGACGTATCGCGGTATGCACCGTAATCGGTTTTCCTAACGGATATTCAACGACCGGCTCCAAGATCTACGAAGCCGTCGAAGCCTGTGACGGCGGTGCTTCCGAGATCGACATGGTCATCAACATCAACTTCGTAAAATCAGGGCGCATGGAAGAAGTTGCCAGTGAGATCAAACTGATAGCTGACGCGGTTCACGCAAAAGGCGCGATCCTTAAGGTAATAATCGAAACATGCAGCCTTGAAGAAGACGAGAAGATCGCGCTTTGCAGGATCGTCACGGATGCAGGCGCTGATTTCATCAAGACATCAACCGGTTTCGGCACGGCAGGTGCCACCGTAGAAGACGTTGCCCTGATGAACGCTAACACAGGCAGCGAAGTCAAGGTCAAAGCCGCCGGAGGGATCCGCAGCGAAGAAGCTGCCCGCGAAATGATAAAAGCGGGCGCGTCCAGAATAGGCGCATCCCGCTTATAATACATATTTAATCGAACGTCAGACTGAAACCTGGTTCTTGCCTTCGCGCTTGGACTTATTGAGCTTGCGCTCTGCTCTTGAAAGGATATCGGTGATATCCGGATCGTTCTTGTTAAACGCGGCAACGCCCGCTGATCCTGAAACGCTGACTCTCTTGTTCTCGTATACGAAAGGTTCGCTCGATATCTGCTGGATTATCTTCTTTGCAACAGCCAATGCTGAAAGCTTATCTGTATCCGGAAGAACTATTGCAAACTCGTCTCCGCCCGTTCTGAAGCAAGTGTCTGCTTTTCTCGTGTTGGTCAGAAGAATGTCTGCAACATATCTCAGTAGCAGGTCTCCGTTCTGCTGTCCGTTCTGGTCGTTGAAGAACTTCATGTCATCGAGATCCAAAACGATGATGGAAAATGTTGAGCTATCCTCGCGCTCAACATACATGCTCGCGTACTTTTCGAGTTCCTCGTAAAGGTATCTGCGGTTGTAGAGTCCGCTTAAATCATCGACTCTTGTGAGCAGCTCCATCTTGGAATAAGAGATCTGGAGTTCCTTCTCAAGATTCTTCTGTTCCGTAATGTCCTTGGATGATCCCCATGTACCGATGATGTTTCCATTGTCATCGTAAAGAGGATATTTAGAGCAGAAGTAGTATCTTACATTTTCGTCATCCAGGACAAGTTCCTCGGTCATGTTGATGATCGGTACGCCCGTCTGCATGATCGTAAGTTCGGTCTCTCTTGCAGACTGTGCAAAGTCCTTCGGGAAATAATCGAAATCCGTCTTGCCGAGAACCTCTTCAGGAGAATTCGCGCCAAGCTGCTGGATGTGGCCTAAGCTGTTCCAAATGAATCTGGATTCCCTGTCCTTAAAATAGACTGTATCCGTAGAATACTTGCGGATAGTGTCTATAACGATCTTGTCAATCTTATCCTTCATGTTGGGATCATTGAAGTCCATCATCTGTTCTCCTGACATTTGAGTCTGCTCGAAAAGCATCAGAGCGGCTGGCTCTCTCCTTCTTCGACGGTGATTCCTTCCTTCTTGAGTGCATCATAATAAACATCAGCCGGGAAAGCGGCAGGTGTAAATACACCGGGCTTTGACCACTTATCAAGGCACATGAGCTTGACTCCCGCGATAATAGCCGAACCGTCAAGATACTCGATCGCGGAAACACCGTACTTGTCGCGTATCTGCTCATTGTCGGCTGTGATCTTGTAAAGTCTGGTCAGCACCTTGCCGTTCTTCTGGCCCGTGACATAGATCTCATAGCTTGCTTCGCCGGTATATACGACGTCTTTGTTGTCTTCCGGAGTAACGGTCTCTGCCATTCTCTTGGGCAGGACCTCTGCAACAAGATCGATCGGCTTAACATTGACGTTGCCGACCCTGACGGGTTTGTCGGAAAGAAGACCCAGTGATCTGAGCATCTCGATCTTCTCCGTGGGGACCTTACGGCCTTCGCGTCTTACTACCGGCTCCAAATATCCGACTTCCTTGATCTCGGGGATCTCCTTAAGGAAATCCGTGATAACGGGATTGGAAGTCATGTATACCAGTTTTCCGCCGGACGACTTGCCGCTCCTGGAGAACTCCTCCGTCTGCGTAGCTTTGCCTTCTTTGATATAAACTACAGGCTGGGCAGCACTTACGCCTTTGCCTGCATTGGGATTCTTGATGTCTTCGGAATAGAGAACGTCAACACGCTCGTTCTCATCGGACTCTTCCTTCTTCTCGCCCTTGCCCTGCGTTTCACCGGGAACAACGCAGAAATCTACGGATTTAACCTCAAAGAAATCATGTTCAGCCGCACTTCTTACAATGGTCGTGATAACACCGGGATTGAGACCGCAGCCGCAGACGGCGGTCTTTTTCGCGTGCTGGAATGAACCGAATTTCTTAAACTGCTCTGAAAGCAGTGACGTTGGCTGCGGCATAAGCGGAACGCCGCAAAGACGTCCGTCAATGTAGTCAGCTCCGACCTCGGCAGCCATATCCATTGCAGCCTGCGTGTACTCTGCAGGCATGAGATTTACGATCAGCTCGGGAGCGATGATCTTTACCATCATCTTCCAGCTTTCGGGATTATTAAGATTGATCGCAGACGTCGTGACACGGAATCCGCGTCTGAACGCAAGATCCTTCAAGTCATCACAGTCTTCTCTCTTCTCGGAAGCCAGGGCGATCCCCGACGCGAGCGAACGGTCGGCGCAAAGTGCCAAAACCAGGCGTTTTGTTATCTCGTTACAACCAAGTATCAGTATGCGTTTCATATGAAGTGCCGCCTTTAATAGATCATCTTTACCTAACTATCTATTCTACTTAAAAGAAATATAAACGGCAACAGAAATCGAGCATCCTGACCCTAAAAATCGACATAAAAAATGCATAACGCAAAGGCCCTTTTACAGATGCTTTTTGAGATAATTGCGAATTTACCCCATGCGGATTGCGAGGATAATATACTTTTGTTCACTTTTTTACAAAAGGAGTTATTGTTATGAAAACTTTTACTCGCAAACTGATGTCCGTAATCATCGCGGCTTCTTTCTGCTTCGGTCTTGCTTCATGCTCCAAGACTCCCGCAGCTACTACTGCTTCATCTGAGACAACAACAGCTGCTGAGTCAAAGGCATCCGAGTCCGAGACTTCTGCTGCTGAATCAAAGGCAGAGATCAAGACTGTTAACGGCGGCAAGCTCACAATGGCTACAAACGCTACTTTCCCTCCGTATGAGTATCACGACGGAGACAAGATCGTAGGTATCGACGCTGAGATCGCTAAGGCAATCGCTGACAAGCTCGGTCTTGAGCTCGTTATCGAGGACGTTGCTTTCGATTCGATCATCGCAGGCGTTCAGGCAGGCAAGTACGATATCGGATGCGCAGGCATGACAGTTACAGAAGACAGACTTAAGTCTGTTAACTTCTCAACTTCATACGCTACAGGCATCCAGTCCATCATCGTTAAGGAAGGTTCCGAGATCAAGACCGTTGACGATCTTATCAAGGGCAAGTACAAGGTTGGCGTTCAGTCCGGCACAACAGGCGACATCTATATGTCTGATGCTGAGAACGGCGGCGTAGGCGAAGACAGGATCGACCGTTACAACAACGGTAACGACGCTGTTGTAGCTCTCCTCGCTGGCAAGATCGACGCTATCTGCATCGATAACGAGCCTGCTAAGGCATTCGTTGCTGCAAACAAGGGTCTTTCCATCCTTGAAACACCTTTCACTGAAGAGAAGTACGCTATCGCTATCAGCAAGGATAACGAGGCTCTCCTCAATGCCATCAACAAGGCTCTCGACGAGCTCACAAAGGATGGCACAATCGCTAAGATCATTGAGAAGTACATTCCTACAAAATAAGTCTTAGCAGGATTTAACAAAGCAATAACCGCGGAAATAGGTCTTTATTTCCGCGGTTTTCTTATTTACAATAAAGGAACTTGTTTTTGCGGGGGAACTGTTCAGATGATTTCCATATTGTCTAATGCTTATGCAGGTGTTATCGCCCTTGCGGGTGAGGCAGCTGAGCAGTCTTCATCCGGTTGGTTCGGTGACCTGTGGAATAAGCTCCGTGATGATTTCATCAACAATTTCATTACGAAGGACAGATATCAGTATCTGTTAAAAGGTCTGGGTGTTACCTTTGAAGTCACCTTTTTCGCTGCGCTTCTCGGTATCATTCTCGGAATAATAGTTGCGCTCATCAGGTCTTCACACGATAAGCTCGCCGAAGAGCTCCGTCCCGGTTTCCTTAAATTCCTGCTCTCGGTATTAAACGCGCTTTCCAACCTGTATCTCACGGTCGTCCGCGGAACGCCTGTAGTAGTTCAGCTCATGATCGCTTATTTCATAATCTTCGCAGCATCAAACAACAAGGTCCTCGTCGCGATCTTAGCTTTCGGTATCAACTCCGGCGCATATGTTGCCGAGATCATCCGAAGCGGTATCATGAGCATCGACATTGGCCAGTTTGAAGCAGGACGTTCACTGGGATTCGGATACATCCGCACCATGATCTACATCATCATTCCCCAGGCTTTCAAGAACGTCCTCCCTGCTCTCGCAAACGAATTCATCGTTCTCATCAAAGAGACTTCAGTATCAGGTTACGTTGGCCTCCAGGACCTCACAAAGGGCGGAGACATCATAAGATCCAGAACTTATTCCGCGTTCATGCCGCTCATCGCGGTCGCGGCCATTTACCTTGTCATCGTCATCTTCTTCTCGAAGCTCGTGACGCTGCTTGAAAGGAGGCTGAGAAACAGTGATCGCTGAAAAGGGAGATGTGATCATCTCGGTAAAAGATCTGAAAAAGCACTACAACGGCGGGGAGATAAAAGCTCTCGACGGGATCACGACCGACATCAAAAAGGGCGAGGTCGTTGTAATAATCGGACCATCGGGTTCAGGAAAATCGACGTTCCTGCGTTCGCTCAATCTGCTTGAGCGTCCTACTTCCGGAACGATCACCTTCAACGGAACAGACATAACTTCAAAAGAGACGGATATCAACAAGCTCAGGCAGAAGATGGGAATGGTCTTCCAGCATTTCAACCTCTTTCCTCACCTGACGATCCTGAAGAACATGACTTTAGGTCCCATCAAGCTCCGCGGCATTTCTAAGGCCGAAGCGGAAAAGAGAGCCAAGATCCTTCTCGGAAGAGTCGGCCTGGAGGACAGGGCTGAGGCATATCCTTCACAGCTTTCCGGCGGACAGAAACAGAGGATCGCTATCGTCAGGGCTTTGGCAATGGAGCCTGACGTAATGCTCTTCGATGAGCCTACGAGTGCTTTGGACCCTGAAATGGTCGGAGAAGTTCTGGAAGTTATGAAGCAGCTTGCCAAGTCAGGCATGACCATGGTCTGCGTAACACACGAGATGGGTTTTGCACGTGAAGTAGCAACCCGTGTTATTTTTATGGATTGTGGTAAAATAATCGAGGAAAACACACCGGAACAGATTTTCACCAATCCTCAGAATGAAAGATTGATATCGTTCCTTAAAAAGGTGTTGTAATAAAGGAGGAAAAGATTATGTTTTGTGAAAATTGCGGATCACAGATAGCTGACGGCAGCGCTATCTGCCCTAATTGCGGAGCAGCAGCAAGAGCAGGAGCTGCAGCAGCACAGCCTGTTCAGCCCGCTCAGCCCGTACAGCCTGTTTATCAGCAGCCCGTTTATCAGCAGCCTGCATACCAGCAGCCCATCTATCAGCAGCCCGCAGCAGGCGGAAGCAAGGCTCTCGCCATCACTTCTCTGATCCTTGGTATCTGCGGTCTCGTATTCTGCTGGATCCCTGTATTCGGTATGCTCCTTGCTATCGCAGGTTTGATTCTCGGTATTCTTTCATTTAAGAACCCCAACGGCAAGGGTATGGCTATCACAGGCTTCATTCTTTCGATCGTCGGATGCGTTTTCGGTCTTATCTATACGATCGCAATCTTCGGTTCCGGCAGCGCTTTCAGCAAGAATTACAGCTCTGTCAGCCGCTCTCTCAGCCGTTCTATCAGCCGCAGCCGCAGCATGAGCATCTCCAGAAGCAGAAGCCTCAGCCGTTCAAGAGCTAATAACGACATCATCGGTTCTGCTGATTCCGCTCTCACAGTCGGCGGTTATGTAGTTACTTTCGAGAAGTAATTTCAGAATCAATTACGATTTCCCGGGCGTCCCGCAGTTGAGTCTTTCGCTGCGGGGCGTCTTTTTTCGTTTCCTCTTCCCTGTCCGATACCCTCGGGGATAGGATTTTTGTAGAGGACTATGTACTTATCGTGGTGAAGCGCATTCTTGATATCTTCCTGGAGTTCGAAGTATTCATCGATCTCCTTTTCAAGAACATCAGGCTTAAACTTACGTCTTCTAAGCTTGCCGAATCTGTGGTAGTTGTACTCCTTCCAGATTATCAGCACCAGGATCTCGATCAGGATAGCTATGAACAGAATAAAGAAATAGTGTTCCGTCTGGTGGATCGTCGAGCTGTTGTAGATCCAGAATTCCCTGATCGGCTTTCCCAACAGGTCACAGAATATTCCGTACATCATGAATACCCAGTAGATTATCATGTAGATCCACGCGACAGCCGTAAGGATAAACTCGATCACCTGCTTGATCTTCTTCTGCTTTGTGTGGTTCTCGATATGTTCCGATGAGTTGGAATCGACGATCGGGCTTTCGAGCGTTCCGTCGATCAAAGGAGACGACAGATCCGCGTTTTCCGGATTCGCCGAGAACGCCTGGACCAGTCTGCTGATCCTGATGTCGTCATAAGATACGAAAGCCTTTTCCTCAGTCTCGGGTTCAACATTGAAGTCAGGTTCCGGATTTGTAGTGTTCGATGCCGTAATGCCGCGGTCGGGAGACTTCCATGTCGCAAGTTTTTTCCTTTGGAAGATCGCCTTGAAGAGCGAGGTAAGTGTAATAAAGACATTAATATACCAATAAAGGACAGGATACCAGACGACCGACCATGTGTTTTTAATTATGTTCTTGTCATAGTGCTGCTCAAGCCATACTGCCACTGCAAACTGGAACAGACAGACGAATGACAGGAACTGGCTCTTCCAGAGATATTCCGTAAAGACCGTCTGCCCCCTGAACTCCAGGATAAGCAGGATCAGCGTAAGGATAAGCCAGCAGACAGACCAGAAAAAAGAACAGATCTGTTCGAGGTAGATGGGGAACATTCTGCGGCTTCTCCAGTGCTTGAAGATGTCCCAATGCCTGAAGATGACTTCAAGTCCGCCGCCTGCCCAGCGCTTTCTCTGTCTCCAGAGACCTTTAACCGTTTCGGGAACGAGCATCCAGCATAATGCCCTGGGCTCGTATCTGACATCCCAGAAATTCTTCTCGAGCTTCCATGTGACGGCAATATCTTCAGTCATCATGTCTCTGTCCCAGAATCCGCACTCAAGAAGTGCCTTTTTACGGTAAGCAACGCACACGCCTGATACCGTCATGACTTTTCCTAAGACTCTCTGGGTCCTCTTGATCAGGGAAATGATGCTCGCATATTCGCAGAGCTGAAGCTTTCCAAGGAGGGAGCCGCGGTTGCGTACACGGGGATTGCCGGTTACCGCACCTACACGCTCACCGTTATTCTCATTAACAAAATGAGATACAAGATATCTGAGGGCATTCTTATCAAGGTATGAATCTGCGTCTACGCCGACCAGGATCTCGCCTTTGGAGGCGATCAGGCCGAGATACAGAGCGTTTGCTTTTCCGCAATTGGGCTTGAGATCGATTACTCTGACCCTTTTGTACATCTGGGCGATCTTGCGGAGGACTTCGCCTGTGTCGTCAGTACTTCCGTCATTGATGAGGATGATCTCATAATTAGGATAGTTGAGCTCATTCATCTCTTTTACAACGTTATAGAGGATGTCGCTCTCGTTATGTGCAGGCATAAGGATGGAGACGAACGGTGTTTCTTTAAGAGGGAGCGCTCCCTTTCTTTCGTTCGACCTGTAAAAGATGATGGATCCGATAACCCACATTAAGGCCATGAGGGCAGGATACCAGTATACGAACCGGACGATTCCCTCAAAACACAGATTTCCCAAAAATTGCAGAATTGTACTATCCATAATTCAATTGTAATTTCTACCCGCTGATTAACTTTTAAGCAATCATTTAGGCACTGAAAACAATCAATGAAAAAACTTTAACCGAAATCCTAAATAGCTATCAGGAAACACTAGCAGTTTTTCTTCAGTGTCTCGTCGTAAGAGTAGTTCCTTTCTAAAAAATCCTCACCCTTAATAGCCTCAGACATCGACAGGCCCGGATAACCGAGCTGTCTCATGACTTCGTAAATAACAACCGCACAGGCATTTGAAAGATTAAGACATCTGCATTCCGCTGCCATCGGAATCCTGAAGCATCTGTCCATGTTTGCGCGGAGTATGTCACCCGCAATTCCCGTGCTCTCTTTGCCGAAAACAAGATATATCTTTCGAGTCTCTCCTGCTGACTTGAAATCTATATCGGAAGGCGGAACCTTTCCGTACCTTGTCATGAAATAATATTCGCCGTCATTGGCGGCAACAAAACTCTTCCAATCGTCATAGAGCTTATAGTCAGCCCATGTGATGTGATTGGTCGTAGCTCTCCTGAACTTTGGATCTTCTATGTCAAAACCGAGCGGCTTGATGATGTGCAGTCCGCATCCGGCCGCAACGCAAGTCCTCATGATGTTTCCAGTGTTCTGTGGTATCTCGGGCTCGAAAAGGACTACGTTAACTTTTTCATTTCCTTCATACGCCATATTACTGCCCGGCCTCACTCATCATCTGAAGCAGACTTTGCTGCGGACTTTTCGGCAGTCTTGGGAAGCTCGAGTTCCTTTACGCCGAAAGAAACGATGCCCGTCTCTGCGGCAGCCTCTGCTATATTGAGCATATGGTCACCAAGACGTTCAAAGTCAGTAAGCATCTCGGAATAGATTACGCATGCGTCACCGGAGCATACGCCGGACTTGAGTCTTTCAAGCTGGTGCTCACGGTATACGTCAGTGAGGTCGTCGATCTTCTGCTCGACCTGAGCCATCTTGATATGAACGGCCGAGATCTTTGACTTGACCATGGCATTATATGCATCAGTGATCGTCTTTTCCATCTGGGCAACTTCAGCGCGTGCCTTCTCGGAAAGGCTGAGTTTCTTGTCTTCAAGTATTCCCGCATATCCTGCGATGTTGACCGCGTGGTCGCCCATACGCTCGATGTTACCGGTTATCTTGAACAGTGCGCTCATGGTAACGGCATCCTTTTCAGACATGGACAGGAGCATGAGGTGGGAAATGTAGAATGAGATTTCCTTGTTGAGGTAATCGATGTATTCCTCGCGGTTATCGATCTCCTCAAGGAGCTTGTCGTCCTTTTCGAGTACGGCGCGGAAGCTCTTCTGGCAGTTCTCGCCTGCGAATTCGAACATACGGCCTATCTCGTTAGCGATGGCCATTGTCATGACTTCCATACCGAGCTGGTGGTCGGATGCGATCATCTGGGGATTGAGATACTTGAGATACATGATGCCCTCTTCATCTCCGCCCTTGTCCGGAACGAGTTTCTGTACGAGCTTAACGAAAAGTCCGCCGATAGGGAGCATGATCAGTGTAGTGACAAGGTTGAAAGCAAGGTGCATGTTTGCAAACTGTCTTGCAACATCGTTGGGGCTTATTGCCTTGATCCAGTCAGCGACCGGTAAGATGAAAGATATTGCCGTGAAGATCGAGGTTCCGAAAACGTTGAACAGAAGGTGCATGAGACCTGCCCTTCTTGCGTTCTTTGAACCGCTCATGGAAGCAAGCAGTGCCGTAAGGCATGTTCCGACGTTGAGACCGAAGATGATGAACATTGCCTGCTCGAGCGTGATCAGTTGGCCTGCAGAAGCGACTGCCATAGCCTGAAGGATACCTACGCCTGCGGCAGAACTCTGGATGATGATAACGAATATGATTCCGACGACGATTCCGACGAACGGGTTGTTAATGCCCGAGAAGATCTCCTTAACGATATCGAGCTTGGAGATCGGTGCCATGGAATCGGTCATGAGATTCATGGAAACGAAGATGAATCCGAGACCCGCAATGGCTTCGCCTACGCTCTTGAGTTTCTTATCCTTGACGAAGATGCAAACGAACGTACCTACAAGCGCTATGATGGGCGCGAACATTCCGACGTCGAATGCGATGAGCTGTGATGTGATGTTGGTACCGATGTTGGCACCCATGATGATCCACAGTGCCGAATAAAGGTTCATTAGGCCCGCATTAACGAAGCCGATGACCATGACCGTGGTAGCTGTTGAAGACTGGATCAGAGCCGTAACTCCGGCACCTACCGTAACTCCTAAGATCCTGTTGCCGGTAAGCTTGGCAAGGATCGTTTTCATCTTATTGCCTGCGATGACCTCGAGGCTTCCGCTGGTCATCTTTATGCTGTAAAGGAACATGGCCATTCCCGCGCAAAGGCCGAGAAGGGCTGTCCAAATTTCGTCCATATCAACCACTTCAAATACTCTCCCGGTTCAAACAAAGCGTCCGACACGACGCTGACAAATAATCACCCTATATACAGATAAAGATTTTATAGAAGGGAGTAGTAAAAATATATCGGCAAATTCAAACAATAAATGCCTGCGAAGGTGTTCTCCGGTATGCATTTTAACTTGCTTTCGTTTATTTTTTTGCACTATTTGACACATCTTGCTCTATAGTTGACAATAAAAGCAATAAATCGCGGCTAAAAACCAAATTCACCCAAAATGGCAAATGTGATCGAAACAACCTATGGAAAGATCTCCGGCATCACAAAAAACGGATGCCGTGAATTTCTCGGGATTCCGTATGCCAAAGCACCTGTCGGAGACCTTGCTTTCCGCAGACCTGTAGATCCCGAACCGTGGGACGACATAAAGGTCACGGACAAAGGCGGCCGCAATTCCATTCAGGGTTTCAGTTCCCGTCATTACATAAGCTATAACGGACAGGATTGTCTCTACATGAATATCTGCGTTCCCGAGAACGCGGGAACGGATCTTCCGGTACTCGTCTGGATACACGGCGGTTCATATGCAACCGGCGGCACGGGCCGTATCAACGAAGAAACTGACGATATGGTCTACGACCTGACCCGGTTTGCCAGAGAGACCGGCTGCATCCTCGTCGATTTTAATTACAGGCTCAACCTTTACGGTTTCATGAACCTGAACTGCTTCAGCGACAGATTCGATATGAACTGCGGTATCTTCGACCAGATCAAGGCGCTGGAATTCGTACAAAAGAACATTTCGGCATTTGGCGGCGACCCTTCAAACGTCACGCTTTTCGGTCAGTCATCCGGAGGCGCCTGCATCCTGGCGCTAATGACGATGCCCGAGGCTGAACCGCTTTTTGCAAAGGCAATCGTGCAGTCAGCATGCGTCGACTCTTTCTGGACTCCCGAGCAGAGCCGCAAACTTGCCAAGACCTATCTGAGGATGCTCGGATACAGTTATAAAGCACCCGAAAAGATCTTGTCAGCCGATCCCAAAGCCGTTTATAAGGCCAACAGGGACCTTAAGATCCAGGTCAGGGCCAAGGGTGAGGTAACATGCGTATTCTCACCGGTAATCGACGGAAAAACGATCAAAGACTATCCGGGAAAGATCGTTTCGGCTTGCAGGAAACCGCTTCTTATCGGAACGGTCATGCGTGAAGCCGATCTTTTTACCCAGGGTCTTCCCTCGATCATAATCCCCTATACCCCCAGACTTTTTAAACTTGGAACACGCTGGGGCAAGGACTTGAGGCGACGTGTTTCTGATGATCTCACTTATAAAGTATATAAAAAGCCTGTATTAGACATCGCCTCTAAATACAGCGGCGATGTATGGATCTACGATTACCAGTACAAGAAATGCAGGCATGCGGATGAAGTCCCGGTGCTTTTCGGTTCGAAGACCGAACCCGGCAGAGATGCGCATGCTCCTTCCGATACCAAGCTCGAACCTGATGCGGATGCTTTGGGAATAACGCTTCGCAGCGTATGGAGCCGGTTTGCGAAAAGCGGCATGCCCGGATGGGGAATGTACAAAGATTCCCGTGATATTCACATATTCAAATAAGCGAAACTCTGATAAATATCAGAACATCAATGACGAGAGCTGCTCCTTGCAGGTAATTATGACGATTACCATAACTACGACAAGAAGGATGTTTACGGCAAAGCCCATCCAGTCGTACTTGATGGAAGATAATAGACATATACCGCCCATGAGTGCAAAGAAATCGATGGTAACAACGATATTCTTAATAAAGCAGTCCTGAATGTACTCTTCTTTCCTGATCTCCTCGGCATTTCTGGAAGGTGCAAGGAGTTCATTGATCGTACCGGTTTCTTCAAAGGCCTCGAGCGGCAGATTGCCGGGATAATCCTTTGTTTCATCACCGTAGAACTCAACGCCGCTGTTAGCGAGACGTCTTACCCTGACCTTATCGCCGGTCTTGAGCTGGATCGTCTTATTTTCCTGTGTCTGTGAATTCAGAGCAACATCCTGCTTAAGAGTGAGAGTTAAACCGTTGGTAATGGTAATAGATGCATTGTTGAAATCGCTCTCGGCTTTTTTCTGCGGCGGGAACCAGCAGAGCAGGAAGACACATACAGTCTCCAAAAAAACCACTAAAAGCAATATATTTCTTCTCATTTAAATAAATATCCCCTTAAAAATTCGCCTGAGCGCATACGCTCACAATTATATACTCTTTTTCAAAAAATATAAGATTAAATGAAATTTTGATCCAAAGTTGTAATTTTCCCTGCGGAAATCACTTCTTTTTCCATTCTTTCTCGATATCTGTGTTGTTAGTCTCAAGAAGGAGCTTATCGCCCTCGATCGTATATTTGATATCACCGTTCGGTGTGCGGATCACTTTCGAGCCGTCGAACTTCTGCTCGATCGTGTATACCGTGGGAGTGCCCTTATCTATCATGGTATTGTCCGCCTTGAAGACCATGGTCTTAGCTTTCTTGCTCTTCTTGGCCTTCTTGTCTTTCTTGTCGTTCACGGCGGTCCAAGTACCGATAAGTAACGGATCCGTAGACCTGACTCTAAGGAAGTCAATGCTCGGGACCTGACACTCCACGATCAGACCCGAAGAAAAAGTAAAAGTCTTGTTTGAAGCATTTTCTCCGCTGTAGTAGCTGATCGTAAATTCAGCTCCGTCTTCAGGCGTGATCTTTATGGTCTTCTTGACTGTATCGGGATCTGCATACCTGAAGTTCTGCGTTTTCCCGTCACAAGACTGGGATCCCGTTCCGTCATCATTGAAGATTAGCGTATAGTACGCCTTGCTCTCGCCGACAGTGATTATACCCATCCATTTGCCCACGAAAGGTCCCCTGAGTGCAATGGGATCCAATGTGGTTTCTGTAGTGGTCTCGGTCGTAGCAGAAGCCGTTGAGACAATGGTTTCCTGCCAGGTCGTATGGATCGTGGAAGGCATGGTCTCAACCGGCTCGGGACTGCATCCCGAAAGACCGCACAAAACTATTGCCGCAAATAAAACGGCTGATGTAACTTTCTTTCCTTTGAGCATGCGACTATTATACCGCAAATCAGGATCAGGCTATCGTGATCCTGTTATTTCCTCCCGGACGTACATACTGGTCTCCGATAACGCCGTTAAGATTTATCTTTACAAAGTCAGTCAGAAGCTGGAAATCAAGTCTTCCGTCCATCCTGACCATCTTGCACTTCTTAAACATTGTGTATCCGTTGCCTGAATCTCTGATGACACTCAAATAAGAAGTAACCTTGTATGTCTTATCGGGATCAATGGCAACCCCGCCTATCTTAACATTGCTGACACGGCGCTTGCCCTTTATCTCCTTGAGTTTTCCGCTCTTTTTCTTGCAGGGAGTCTTTATCTTGGTGTTGACCTTGAAAGAAATGCCGGAAACCTGAAGGAATGCCGAATTAGCCTTCGGATATGTACGGACGCTCCACTCAAGCGCGTCAAGGATCTGCTGACCGGTAGCGTTGACCGTGATAGTCCTCCTTGCCGAGGGAAGGACATTATAAAAGCTCTTCATTGAAACGTCGCCCTGGGGAAGTGATGCCTTGATCTTATCCGAAGGGATTAGCGCGACATCAGCACCGGTTGTTATCCTGATGGCATCAGCGACGAAATCACCTAGATTTGTTTCGGACTTTGTGATTATCTTCGGCGGAGTAGCTCCTTCGGGAACTACGGCATCAGGATTGCTTATGAAAAGGGGGTTCTTGTTGGTTCCGACCGTTCCGGTGTAAGTGGTCTTATACTCTTCCAGAGCCTTATCGACTTCTTCGGTCATCTCATTCTTTATTCCGAAAAGCTCGGAAGCGGTAACCGAACTGGTCCAGCTGAATATCTTCATCTCTATCGATCCGTCATCGCCTGAAATACGGCAATATCCGATACGGTTGAACTTGCTTCCCATTGCTATTCTTGAGATGATCCTTCCCTCAGCATTCGGGAGTTCGAGTTTTTTCGCGTCATGGCTGTGTCCGTCAAAGACACCGTCAAGTCCTTTGGTGGCAGCAACAAGTGCATCGATATTGTCCCAGGCATCGTACTTTTTCGCCTTTCCGAAATGGGACATGAGGAATACATAGTCTGCTCCTTCGGCGCGCGCCTGATCAGCATATGTCTGAACGGCTTCGAACAGTTTCTTGTTCTTGCTTCCACCCTTCATGCTGTAAACGACTTTTCCGTTGCCGTTCATGAAAAGCGAAACGGATGAATAATAGCCGATCGTTCTGGGCGTCGTGAGACCGACAAAAGCTATCTTCTTGCCTGCAACCTCTTTTATGATGTAAGGCTTGAAAACAAGCTTTCCGCTCTTCAGGATGTTGCAGGAAACATAAGGATGGTTTGCCATTTTCGTCAGCTCGATAAACCTGTCGGCACCGTAGTTGAAATCATGGTTTCCGGGAGTAGCTACATCATAGCCCATCTTGTTCATCAGCTCGATGACCTGTTTTCCCCTGGTAACCGTGCCGAACAACTCGCCGTGGCCTTCGACTTCATCACCGTCATCTACGAGTATGACCTCGCATCCTTCCTTCAGGAACCTTTCACGGATACGGTAAAGACCGGTATAACCGAAATTCTTCTGAGGACAGCAGTGAATATCACTCGTCACAAGGATGACAATGTCTTTGTTCTTTTTCTGCGGTTCTTCCGTATTATCGGAATCAGCGGATAGTTTTATCTGTTTGGAAGGCTCAGTGGTTTCTGATGCTTCGGTAGTCTCAGATTCAGAGGAAGCCGTCGTCTGCGACAATATCACAGGTACGTCCTTCTGCTTCTCTTTGCCGGAGCAGGCAGTAAATGCCAGCGAAGCAAGGAGCATGAATGTAGCAACTAATTTCAGTGTTTTCTTCACTTAAGCCTCCAAATGGCGGTGTCAGTATTTCTCGATATAAAGCAGACCGAACGTTCCGGGACCGCAGTTTACCGAAACGGCAGGTGAAGCCTGCTTGAAGTATATCTCATCGAAATGCATATGCTTCTCGATCTGTTCGCGGATCCAGTCAAGATCGCGTTTGCTTATGCCGACATAGGTAACGAAAAGGATGCTCGTATCTATATTGGCAGCCTGGGACATAACGGAGTTAATATATGCCTTCCAGGCAGTTTCCCTGGCTCCGAAGTATGTCATGCCGACACCCATTTTACCATTTCTTAATACAAGAACGGGACGCCCCATCAAAGACTTCACCAAATTTGCCATACCATTGCCTACCTGGCCGGCACGTGCAAGGAAATCCAGGTTATCAACGATGAAGCTGGTGTGTATCTTCTTTTTAACGATCTCGAGCTCTCTTACGATATGTTCAGCCGAATGGCCCTGTTCAGCCATCTTTGCCGCTACTATGGCCATCAGGCCCTGTCCGCTCGAAACGTGTCCCGAATCAACGACAAATACGTTGTCGAAAGACCTTGAAGCCTCAAGTGCGGGCTGGTAACCGCTGTGCTCGATCTTGCTCGAAATGGAGATATGAATGACGTTGTTTGCATTGGTAAGCTGCTTAGCAAAGAATTCCTCTGCCTCTCTTACAGTAGGACCCTGAGGCAGGACGTTGTTATTGGGATTCTCCATATACTTAAGGACACCCAGCGTCTCGATCTCCTTGCCGTCCTTGAAAAGACCCTCATCCGTGCGGACCTTATGGGGGATTATCTCCATTGAATACTTCTCGATGAGCTCGGGTGCGAGATCCGCGACACTCTCTGAAGTTATTGCGATACTCTTTCTCTTCTTCGAACCGCTCATCCAGGAGACTGATTCCTGGGCGATCTCGCTTCTGTTGCCGGTTATGCGGACGATCTCCTTAGGCAGATGCGCATAAAGCTCGTTTTCCAGAGCCTCGCCGCTTACAGGCTTTGAAAGATAGCCGTCAAATGCCTCGCGGGCATAGAGCGCCCTGTTCTCCTCGTCAGCATTTGCCGTAAGGATGACGATGGCGGAATCGCGGCATCTTCCTCCGGTCTGGTCCTTTATCTTGTTTTTGCATTCGATACCGTCCATCTCAGGCATCAGGTGGTCCATGAAAATGACGTTGTACTTGATGTTGAGCGTCTTGCGCAGAGCTTCCGTACCGTTCGTGGCAGTATCGATACGGACTTTCGTGTCACGCAGGAGCTTGCTTACGACCATGAGGTTAGCCTCGTTATCGTCAACCACGAGGATCCTTGCCTCGGGAGCTTCAAACTTCGGGGTATACGCATTCTTCTTGTCGATCTTGCCGACCTTGGAAAAGTCGTGCTTTCCGACTGTGCCTTCCCTCTCGATCCTCTGCGGGATCTCGATGATGAATGTGGAACCCTTCTTGTAGACGCTGTTAACGGTGATCTTGCCGCCCATGAGATCTACGAGCTGCTTAACGATCGAAAGACCCAGGCCTGTTCCTTCAATGTGCTTTGTAACCGTCTCGTCAACACGCTTGAAAGCCGAGAACAGATAAGGGATATCCTCCGACTTGATGCCTATGCCGGTATCAGAGACCGTATAGATCATGCTGCAGGTCTTGTCATCGTGTCTTTCGCACTGGACCGTAAGAGAGACGGAACCCTCTTTCGTGTACTTGATAGCGTTGTTGATTACGTTGATCAATACCTGCTTGATCCTGACTTCGTCACCTACGAGTTCCGACGGAATATCGGGCGAAACGTCAACGTTGAAGTCAAGTTTCTTGTCCTTTGCCCTGATCCAGAGCATTCCGACGATATCGGAAAGCATGTCGCCCGTATGGTAGGGCTCAATGAGCAGCTGCATGCTGCCCGACTGGAACTTGCTCATGTCGAGGATATCGTTGATGAGATTGAGCAGGAGCTTACCTGCGGCCTTAATGTTAATTGCGTCCTCGATGACCTCATCGCTTACATCCTCGCGCAGGATCATCTCGTTGAGTCCGATGATCGTGTTGATAGGTGTTCTGATCTCATGGCTCATGTTGGAGAAAAAGCTGTTCTGCGACTTGTTGAGCATGTAGATCTCTTTTCGCTGCTTTTCCGCGGTAACGAGCTGCTCGTTCAGTCTGAACCTCGTATAGGACATGATGAGGCCCATTACGACCTGGAATACAGCAAATATCAGGAAGTTCGCCATCTCGTTGGGTTCGATCGAACCGCGCGTGACCATGTAATACAGGAATGAGATGACTCCGATATTAGATAAGATCGCGATAGCGACATAAACGATCGGGTTCAGATAAACGCAGAGCGGAACTACCAGCGCAACGGTCATGAAGAGCGTTGTATCGACGGTCCCTCTTGCCATACTGTTGACGATCATGAGAGATACGACCCAGAGATAGAGCGACACGCCCATGAAATGGTTGAGCACGAAAACGGTGCGGTATCTTGCCTGATAGTCCTTCATCGCATTGCGGACACCGATCAGCCAGATCGTGGCGACCGCTATTACCCAGACATAGCAGATCTGATGGTACAAGACTGTGGTTCCTCCGAAGTACGGAGGATAGACAACGGTAAGTATCAGGAATGTGATCGCGGCAATAAGAGCCAGATACATCGTTACGCGTGTAGGTCCTACAGACTCATAATATGCTGACTTAACGGCCTCACGGTCATTCTTGGACGGTTGGAAAAGATATCTGATTATGCCTTTCATACCTTGTCACCTCCGTCTGTTTCAGGTTCAAACTCAAAGACGTCATTATCCGGATCACTATCTTCTGTCAGGAGCTGTTCCCTGATGTCCGCCGTGATGCGTCCGTAATCCCTGATCATCTGTTCGTGGTTTTCGAGAATGAAGTTTTCTTCATTGTTCTTGGCAGCCATTTCGAGAGCCTTTGCCTTCTCCGAGAGATCAGACACGCCGATCATCTTGGAAGTGCTCTTCAGTGCGTGAACGAGGATCTCGTAATTGTGCCAGTCGTGAACCGTATAGTACTTCTTCATCGAGCCGATCTTGTCAGCGGATTCGGATGCAAACTGTATCAGCAGCGACTTGTAGAAATCCTTGTCACCGACACAGTATTTGAGTCCGCCGTCGGTATCGATCCCGCTCTTGCGGAGTTCAGTTAAGAAGTCCTTTTCTTCGGTTACCTCTTTTACAGGCTCTTCAACGGGTTCTTCTACCGCTTCTGTAACGCCGTCTTCATCGACATATGCCAATGCGGATTTAGGGAGCACCTGTTTCAAAACACGTTCAAGCTCGTCGATCTCGATAGGCTTGCTTACAAAACCGTCGAAACCCTCAGAAAGGAACATCTGCTTTGCAGAACTCATCGCGTTTGCGGTAAGCGCGACTACCGGTATGGAACCGTTAAGGCCCGCGACGTCAGTCCTGATGCGCTTCATTGCCTCAACGCCGTCCATGCCGCTCATCATGTGATCCATGAATATGATGTCAAATACTTTCTCGCGGCAGATATCAATTGATTCCTGACCGGAAGCAGCAGTAAAGACTTTCATTCCGTATCTTCCGAAAATGCTCTTTGCGACGACAAGGTTCATGGACTCATCATCTACAACAAGCGCCCTTACGCCTTCACAGCGGAGTTTCTTTACGCTCTCTTCCTTGCTTCCGACGGACGAATTCAGGATGGAAACGACCGGGAAACAGTAGAACGGCTTTTCGAGGATCTTAACCCGCGTATTCTTCGGAAGGACTATGCCTTCGTTGGCAACGACCGCTACGACCATGTCTTTTGCAAGGCTTTCAATGAGGTCGACGTTGTCATTGTATTCCTCCTCAGCAATGAAAAGGTGTGTCAGATGGACCGATTCATGGAGGAGCTTCAGGTTGCTCGCGTTGTTAACACGGTGCATCTGAACTCCGAGGCCTTTTACGATGTTGAGGACCATGGAGTTGTAGTAGTCGCGTACGGCCGGGTGATCGTACTTCTCGAAATGCAGGAATGCGCCGAGACACAGTTTGTCAGGTGCCGCAACGGACATGCAGCTGACCGGATCGACGACCTTCTGCGGAATACTGACGACGACTGTCGTGCCGACATCGGGCTTGCTGCTGATCGTCATGAAGCCTCCGAGAAGAGAAACAAAACCTGAAACTATCGCAAGACCAAGGCCTAAGCCGCCGCCCTGACGGGTCCTGGAAGAATCAGCCTGATAGAAGCTGTCGTAGACCTTTTCGAGCTCGTAATCGGTCATGCCCTTACCGGTATCGGTAACTTCTATGCAGAGGTTAACTCCGTACTCGTGGTTTTCCGCAGTGATCCTTACATAAACGCCGCCCTTCTGGGTGTACTTAAGACCGTTTGAGATAAGCGCCCTTAAGATCTTCTTGATCTTGGTAACATCGGAATTCATTACCGCCGGGATCGCAGGATCAACGTCGATGATCAGCTCGACCTTCTTAGGCTTGTACTGCTTTACGTCGGTGACGATATCGTGAAGCACGGAAGAAAGCATGTAGTCTTCGTTGTTGCATACAGCTTTCTTACGGTCGATCTCGGAATAATCGAGGATGTCGCTGATCTGCTCTGCTACCTTGCGTCCGGAATCCCTTACCGCAATGAGGTCGCCCTCGACTTCGCGGTGTCTGGACTTGTCGATGCAAAGGCTCGTAAGGCCTATGATCGCATTTACCGGAGTTCTCAATTCGTGTGAAACATTTGCAAGGAAGTCGTTGAGATGTTCTGTCGCTCCCTTGAGCTGCTCGACCTCATCTTCTGACTGGACCAAGACCTGTCTCCACTTGTCGATGATGGTCTTTGCAAATCTTCCGATGATGAAGATCATGATAAGGTGCATCGCGGTACGGGAGATGACGAGTACATCAAAGGCTTCGCCGTCAACGATCATGGAGATGATCTCATACGCGATGGTCGCATAGAACGTAAACTCACAGAGCGTGATCATCGATTTCTTGCCGGTCATGGTATGGAGCATTATGATCGCAGCCATTACCAGAGCAAGGTCAAAAGTACTTGTCCTGTGAATTCCGTAGAAGAAATAACACCCCATCATGAGGATCGCATAAAGCCATATGCGAACATTTGGCGGAGTGTTATGTCTGATATGAAGTATCCATGCCGAACAGATACCGATAACTATGAGTATGAGCGCCCATTTCTCCCAGCCGAGAAGAAGCGATTCGATAACCAGGATCGACGCAAATATCGTATAGCATACAAGTATCGTCAGGTGGGCAGATTCAAACAGGTCTCCTTGTTCTTTTAAGTTACTCATAAAGATCACCCTCTAAGTCTGTAGTCTTTATCTTCTTCAACGATCGCGAGCATTATCTCCGCAAAATCCGGATCAAACTGCGTTCCCATTCCGCCCTTGAGCTCACTGATTATCTTTTCCTGAGACAGGTGTTCCCTGTAGCTTCTGTCTGAAGACATCGCGTCATAAGCATCTGCCACGGCTATGATCCTCGCTTCTTCCGGGATGGCATCCCCTTTGAGCCCCATTGGATATCCCGTGCCGTCATATCTTTCGTGGTGGTACATCGCGCACTTTTCAAAAGTCGGATCGATCGCGATGTTCTTCAAGATCGCAGCGCCCATCTTCGAGTGGCCCTTAACCTGTTCATATTCTTCAGGTGTAAGCACGGACGGTTTGTTCAGTATGCCGTCGGCAATGCCGATCTTACCCACGTCATGGAGGA
>Ga0310786_10002597_pt1 | contig 27345 bp, 26 predicted proteins | sample AusTroGonzalo_MG_FD_203881 | JGI IMG/M metagenome (GOLD analysis project Ga0310786, IMG submission 203881) | Bovine rumen microbial communities from tropical cattle in Woodstock, Queensland, Australia - Gonzalo_03 (v2) (version 2) | ecosystem: Host-associated > Mammals > Digestive system >...
CACCCAGTCTTAGGATTAGAATCCCCATAGTTGATGAAGAAATAGTAACAATCTTTGTTTGGATGGAGCGGATACTTGTCTGGGAAGAACGTGAAATACAGTAGATAGATCGCATCATTGAAATCAGCATCCTGATTCAAATGGTACTTGTCAGGAAATAGCGTGCTATACTGCAAATAGACTGCATCATCCGATGTTACCTCCCCATCCTCATCGAGGTCCCCGATAAGAACGGTTTGCTTGACCACAGTCTTCTCAGCGTTGAAAGATAGAGAACCGGGATTAACGATTGAATCACATGATACAGTAAACTCATCAGCATCTCCGACGATTTTCAACGATAATTTGAATACAGCAGAGTTCAGGTTCTTATCGGAAGACCATGCTACTATCCCCTCGCCATCATTGAAATCCTCTATAACCCCAGAGATAAGCCACTCGTATCCAACAATCTCTGCAACAGCACGATCATATGACAAATTGAAATAGAGGGATTTAGCCGCTTCCACTCCGGTAAAACGGATGGAGAAGTCTATAGTCTCCCCCTCATGATAGATATCAGAAGAGCTGTCCACTACCATCCTTCCGATCGAAACTCCAGCCAACACACAATCATTACCGTTGTATCCTATGCCTACAGGGTCTTGATAGGATTGTGCTCCGTAAAGTACGTCATTCCCACCATTATTGAAACTGTCAGACGGATTCAACAATACCATGCACGATAGGATTAGCAACACTGTAACCGCTGCAATCCCCAATACCCTACTTGAGGTATTCTTAGGTTTTAACCTACGCACCCTGCTGATGCGATCTTCACTCGGTATCATGATTTCACCTTTCTGGACAGGACATCCATCAACAAGGATCTAATCTCCACACACCGGAAAACCATCACCTGACAGATAGGCCCTGCGAATTATTTTCTGAGTGTGCATCTCTGTATGCTTATTTATCGGCTTATCCAACGATTATCGGCGATTGTGTCTTCTTAAGACTGTAATCGAATCTAGGATACTGCGATAATGCTGAGAAAAATTGGTATCCTGCTGCCACCGCACCATAAGACGTCGTAGAGATACAGAAATAAGAATGACTGAGGATGGAAAAGGTGATGGTTGCGGTCTCCGCAACCATCGTTTGATAATCAGGCTGCGAAGGGGCTGCCGGTTGCGGTCATCCAGAGCTGAGACTCGGTGGGGTCCTTGAGGTCATAGCTCTCGTCGTACTGCGCGAAGTAGAACACAAGGGACACGGACTGGTACAGCTTCTTGGCATCGCTGCCGAATCCAGAGAAGGCATCCCATCCGTTGGACTTGATGAAGTCTTTGTATACACCGTAGTTGGGTGCGGATACGCTCGCCTCGGCAGTGGCCTTGTTGCAGTCGAACCAGTTGTAGGTGAAGGTTCCCCAGGTTCCTCCGTCGAAGTTGGGGTATCCGTACTTGCTGTAGGAGAGGGTGATTCCCTTGTCCTTGATCGCTGCGGCGAGGGCGTCATCCGCATTCGATCCCTTTGCGGAGTACCATCCGGTCTTCGCGTTGTTGTCACCGTAGTTGATGTAGAAGTAGAGGGTGAACTCCTTGGCGAAGGACACTCCCTTGACGAAGGGGCTGCCGGTTGCGGTCATCCAGAGCTTGGACTGGGTAGGGTCCTTGATGCTATAGTCCTCTTCGTACTTGGCGAAGTAGAAGACGTTGGATCCGCTCTGGTTCATCTTCTTGGCGCTGTTGTCGCCGTATCCCGCGAATGAGTCCCATCCGTTGGACTTGATGAAGTCGTTGTACACACCGTAGTTGGGCGATTTTATGCTCTCCTCGGCCGCGGTCGAGTTGCACAGGTCCCAGCTGTAGGAGAATACTCCCCAGGTTCCTCCGTCGAAGTTGGGGTATCCGTACTTGCTGTAGGTGATGGTGATTCCCTTGTCCTTGACAGCTGCTGCAAGGACATCGTCCGTGTTCGATCCACTGGCCGTGTACCAGCCAGTCTTTGCATTATTGTCGCCGTAGTTGATGTAGAAGTAATATGTCTCATCATCGTTGTGCGAATTACCGCCGTTGTTGTTCAGAAGAACGAAGGCGGCGATTGCTACGACTGCGATGACTACCACTACGACGGCAATCACAATCTTCTTGTCTGCCATTTTTTCACCTTTCGGTCGATTTGTTGAACCCAAACTTGTCCGACCTAACTCCCCTTAACATCAAAGGCAGCCAGGCCACTTGATTGGATAATTCTGGAATATTGTTCCTACTTGATAAAGATGGTCATAGGTATCAAGGACGTAGTATGTTGTTTCCTACCACTAATCCAACTTAACGCCAAAATCGGTAAGCCAGATGTCTTAGGACCGCTAAACAAGGTGGTCAGATATGCCAACGTATTAAGTACGTTCACCAAGCTATTGGATACAGAATCCAATTACAGCGTAATGGAGAACAAGGAGCGTTCCTTGATGGTTGACAATTCATGGATAAAGACCGACCGCACCGGAAACGGTTCGGGCCAATCGAGCGCGACGAGGACCAAGGTCATCCTGACCTTGGCCGTCATCGTCATGTGCGTCGTGGCGACCGTTGCCTGCAACGGATTGGGATCCAACGCGACCCAATACAGATCGGCAGGCATTCTGGTCGACTTCGGCGACTACTACACGATATGGACCGATGCGGACCTGAACAAGAACAACGACCCGGTCACGCTGCTGGAGGAGGTCAAGACTGAGTATCAGTCCGGAAGCTTCCAATACACCATGACCGACGGCAAACTGACATACGTTTCATACAACGGAGTCACTTATGCCAACGACGACACCCATCAATGGGGGCTGTGGTATGTCCCCGTCGGCGAATTCGACGCCGTCAAATCCGATTCCTATTCTATCAAGGTCTCCGACTACACTGTGGTCATGTGGGCCTACACCTCGACCGATGGCAAGCCCATGCCCGCAGTCGATGCCACGGCCACCTCGATATACGGCTACGCGGAGCCTGACAGGATCGTTTCTCTATCTCCTGTCTGTACGGAGAATGTCAATGCCGCCCTGGCGATTCAGAAGGTCGTCGGTACCGATTCCTACAGCGACTACCCCCAATACATAGACGCCGGGCACAAGGACGGATCCATAGCGATCGTGGGGTCCTACACCGACCCCAGTTACGAAGCGATCATGAACACCTCGCCCGACATGGTCTACTGCGATGCATCCACCTACAACGACGTGCAGATGGCCGGCATGCTAAGGTCTTCGAACGTCAACGCCGTGGTCCTCTACAACGGGGAGGACATAGACACCATCGTCAAGAACGTCTTCATCACCGGCGCGTCGATGAGCCACACCCTGGCCGCACAGGCGTACATCCAGAAGCTCGAGTATTCCATCGATGCCATCAAGAAGGTCGTCAGCGGACAGGAGGGTTACAGCGTCATGGTGGCCCTGAGCAACGACCCCTCACCCTGGGTGTCGGGCAGCTACACATACATAGATGACATCATCTCCAAACTGGGCGGAACGAACGTGTTCTCCGACAAGATCGGATGGACCAACGTCACCGCCGAGTCGATCATGCAGAAGAATCCCGAGTGCATCATCATCATTGACAGCTACAAGTACACCGCCGACAAGTACGACGAGATGCTGAGCATCCTCTCGACCGAGTGGAAGTCCACGGACGCCTACAAGAACGGCAACATCTACCTGTTCGCGGAAGGGCTGGGAGAGCTCGGGAGCAGGGCCGGGCCCAGGTTCGTCCAGCTGATGGAGATCATGGGCATGGTCATAGACCCCGGCGCGTACATCGAGGACCCGCTGCCCAAATCCATCGGTGACGATTACACGGACTACCTGGACATAACCAAGAGGATCGGGTGAACTGTATGGAACGCCGCATAATCATCGCGATGCTTGTCGCCCTGGTAGCGATATTCCCGCTCCAGTTCATGTCCGACGAGGCCTCTGCTGAAGAGAAGAGCGTCTACGGAGGGGACTTCCTTGTCGACTACGGCAACGGATGGACCCTGTGGTTCGAGCTCGTCAAGGGCGAGGACCTGAGGACGACCGTCCTGCAATCCCTTGAGAAGAGCGGACTCCAGTACTCCGACGACCTCGCCACCATCGACGGATACTCCAAGGTCACCATAGGGGCCGACTCCACAGGGGGATCGCTTTCGAATCCCGGAACCACCGGCGTCACCGTAACCTCCGGCTGGAGATTCTACATCTGGTCCGGAACGGAATGGACGGAGAGCGGCCTCTCATCATCCTACGACGGATCCCCGGTAGCTGTCGGCTATTATCCCGAGGGGCTGTTGCCCGTGGTCACACCCGATCACAAGTCCGCCTGGACCTCCATAGAGGGAGATTCCTGGAACAGCGCGGCCCAGATAACAGAGATCGACACGGAGAAGATGGGCAAATCCTGGGAATACATGCCCAAATACGGCGGACCCTACCCGTCCAGCCTGTACGGGGGAGTCCTTGTCACCAGGGATCTGGTCCTGGCAAAGTTCGGTTCCGCGTCAGGATCGACGGGGAACACGGCGCTCAGCGCATTCGATATCAGCACCGGGGAGATGCTCTGGTCCTTCGAGTTCAAACCGAAGATGATGGATACCACCTCCGCCTGCGTCATGGGACAGTATGTGTACGTCGGGAGCAACAACGGCCACATCTACAAGTTCGACTGGAGGGAGGGTCCCGGAGAGAACAACTGCAACGTCACCACCATCGGCGGTGCGGCATGGGATGACGAGACCGCGGTGGTGCCCGAGAAGACCATCGACATCGATTGGTACGTCTCCTACACCAGCATAGTGACCTCCATCGTCGCCGACTCCGGTTGCATCTACGTGAAAGCGTACAACGGGATGACCTACTGCTTCGACAGCGACCTCAACCTCATCTGGTCGTACCAGATGGAGGGTCACAACTACTACTCCACCCCGACCGTCTTCGACGGTTTCGTCTTCTCCGGGTGCTACGACGGCACCCTGTACATCATCGACCAGGCCACCGGAGAGCTGGTCACCAGACAGGTCGTCTACCAGACCGTCGACTTCAAGGGAAAGTGCGGTGCCGCCCATGTGGCCCAGGTCCTCAAGGACGGGGATTCGGATTATACAGTGTTCCTCACATGCTCCGACGGTCTCGGAATGGATTCCAAGTACAGCAGCATGGTCATCTACAAGTTCGACGGAAGGAACACCACTCTCATCAAGGACTTCAAGAAGACCCTCGGGAACACCGGCACCTACCTGACCAGGTACGAGACCGCCGATTTCAAGGGTGTCATCATAGCCGCCTACAACGGGCTGTACAAGGTGAACGAGGACGGCGACACCACCCTCATCACCGACTTCGTATCGGGATACTACTCCCTGCACAGCACCCCCGTGATCGTGAACGGCCAGGTGCTCTACATGTCCACCTACGGCTCCAAGGCCACGATAACCTACGACCTTGAGACCGGCAGGATGGGAATGAACACCGGGGTCAGCAACTATGCGATGGTCGGACCCGTCGTCGTCGACACCCTTGTCCTTGTATCCGACGATACCGGTCTCCAGACCTACTACTCCAACTATCCCGAGTACGCTCCGCCGACGCCCGTGCCGACGGACGAGGGACTCTGGAAGATCGCACTGTACGTCGTCATCGGCCTTGTTGTATTCCTCGTTGTGCTCTGGGCCGTGCTCAGGTTCGGTCTGAAGTGGGAGCATCCGTACTCGGACCTGCGCAGCCATATCATGCACTTCTTCTACGGAGAGGAGTACACCCACAACAAGAAGAGCAAGCGTAAGGTGCGTGCAGTGTTCCTGTTCGGAGTGCTGATCACGATCGCGATCTCGCTGGTGTCGCTGTGCGTCGGTTCGGAGACCACGCTGAGCATCGGCGAGGCAATCAACTGCGCAATATCCGCGATAGGCAAGGGAGGCCACAACCTGACCTACGAAGAGATGCTTGTGTACAACCAGCGTCTTCCCCGTGTCCTCGCGGCCATCGGCGTGGGAGTCGGACTCTCTGTCGCCGGAGCGATGTATCAGGCTGTCATAAAGAACCCCCTCGTGGAACCCTACATCATGGGAGTATCCTCGGGAGCCGGGACGTTCGCCGTCGCGGTACTCACATTCAACTTCACGTTCTTCGGTCTGTTCGCAGTCAACAGCATCTACCTCACCGCATTCGCGGCGATCTTCGGAGGCCTTTTGGCCTTCGGCCTGACGATGCTGCTTGCCCTGAAGACCGGAGGGAAATCTATCAACTACGTCCTGGCCGGAATAGTCATAGGACTGGTGTTCTCGGCGGTGCAGTCTTTGCTGATGATCAGCGCGGGGACCAAGGTCGCCAGCGCGTTGTCCTGGCTGTACGGGTCCTTCAGCACCATCACGTGGGACAAGGTATGGCTGGTCCTGATACCCGCCATGTTCCTGTCAATGATTCCGCTGATCTGGGCCAAGGAGTTCAACCTGATCCTCTTGGGTGAGGACCAGGCCAAGCAGATGGGACTCAACGCCAAGCGCTTCGATGCCGTCATGCTGATTATCGCCTCCGTGCTCACCTCGTTCTGCGTTGCGTTCTGCGGAGTCATCGGATTCGTCGGACTGGTCATACCCCATCTGAGCAGGATGATCCTAGGAGGCGACCACCGCCTCATGCTCCCGGCCACCATGGCCTTCGGAGGATTCCTGATGGTGGCCGCCGATCTATTGGCCAGGGTGCTGCTATCCGGATATGAGCTCCCGGTAGGAGCGATAACCACAGCGATAGGAGTGCCCGTGTTCGCATATCTCTTGGTGAAGAGAGGGAGGAGTTACGATGTCTGACGAACCAGGAAAGATAAGGCTCGCCTTCAGGCACCTAATGGACGGCAACGGCGCCACCCATATGCAGAGGAAGAGGCACAGGATGAAGTTCATCATCCTCATCGGAGCGATCCTTTCGGTGGTGATGTTCATAGCGATGCTGTGCATCGGGCCGACCAAGATAATAGATCCCGTGACCGCGCTTTCCAACCTGTTCTCTGCCATAGGCAAGGACAGCAGCGCATTGTCCCCGGACGAGGTCATGGTGTTCAGCTCCCGCACCCCCAGGGCGATCGCGGCCCTGGCGGTCGGATTGGGACTCTCCGTCGCGGGAGCCGCCTACCAGGCCGTCATCAGGAACCCACTGGTCGACCCCTATATCATGGGAGTGTCATCCGGAGCGGGTACCCTGGCGATAGCCGTCATAGCCTTCGACTTCACATTCTTCGGTCTGCTGTCGTCGTACTCCATCTACCTTGTGGCCGTTGCGGCCATAGTGGGAGGCCTGTTCGCATTCCTGCTTACTATGGCCCTGGCCCACCGCGCCGGATCCACCACCAACGCCTACGTCCTGTCGGGAGTGGTCATCGGTCTGGTGTTCGGAGCGGTGCAGACGATAATGATAGTGTTCTCGGGGAACAAGGTCTCGAACGTCCTGCTATGGCTGTTCGGGTCCTTCGCCAACATCACATGGGAGAAGGCGGTATTCATCCTGATCCCCGTGGTGATCCTGTCGATCATCGTCATGAAGTACGCCAAGGAGATGAACCTGGTCCTCCTGGGAGAGGGTCAGGCCAGACAGATGGGTCTGAACGTGAAGAAGTTCAACGTGCTCATACTTACGATTGCCTCAATACTGACCGCGTTCTGCGTAGCGTTCTGCGGTATAATCGGTTTCGTCGGACTGGTGATCCCTCACCTGTGCCGTATGCTGTTCGGAGGGGACCATCGTCTGGTCCTTCCCGCATCCATAGCCCTGGGAGGCGTGCTCATGATGGCCGCCGACCTGGCCGCCAGGATGATAGTTCCCGGAACCGAGCTCCCGGTGGGAGCCATAACCACTTTGATAGGCGTGCCTGTGTTCGCCTACCTGCTGTTCATAAGGGGGAAGATGTACAATGGATGAAATCCCGCTTCTAGAGGTCCGTCATTTAGAAAAGATATACGAGAATGGATACCACGCCAACAGGGACGTCAGCTACACGCTGCCGTCCGGAAAGCTGGTAGGTCTTATCGGCCCTAACGGGTGCGGGAAGACCACTATGATGAGGTGCATCAACAAGATGCACATACCGACCAGCGGGGACATACTCATCGACGGCGAGTCCGTCCTGCCGAAATCCCCGACAGAGGTCGCCAAGCTGGTCTCCAACGTGCCGGCCGAGATGACCGCATCCTTCGGGCTGACGGTCTTCGAGACCGTCATGCTAGGAAGGTATCCCTATCTGCAGAACATGTGGTGGGAGACCGACGAGGATGAGTCGCTGGTGGAGGAGACCCTGAAGAAGTTCGGGGTGCACCATCTCCAGGACCGCGCACTGAACATGCTGTCCTCGGGAGAGCAGCAGCGTGTCCTCATCGCGAAGGCCTATGTGCAGCAGCCGAGACTGATGCTGGTCGACGAGCCCACATCTCACCTGGACATGAAGTACAAGCTGGATGTCATGGAATATCTGACCGCCATGGTCAGGCAGGACATGACCATCCTCGTCGCGGAGCACGACATCTCGCTGATGGCCAGATACTGCGACCTTTGTATCATCATGAAGAAGGGGCAGATCGTCGCAATGGGAGATCCGAAGAAGGTCATCACCTCGGAACTCATCGAGGACGTATACGAAGTGAGCGCATCGGTCGGCACCGACGAACAGGGCGAACTCTACGTCCTTCCCAAGAGATACAAGAAGAAGGACGAAGGAACACTTTAATCGGAGGATCCAATCCCCCGACCATGGTAAAATGCGTCCGTGTCCCGAAGAGGGACGGAGAGAGGGTCAGATCCCAACTGGTCTCAGGGGACCTTCTCGACCTAGGATCCAAGATCCGGGCGGACGGAGACTTCCTTCTAATCCCGATACTCTGTGACGGCTTCGAGGATTACGAGGTCGTCGATGCAGAGATGGAGGTCCAGGAGCACAAGGCCTCCGACTACAGGGAGGTCGCGGAAGTTCCCGAAGGTCAGAGGGACATCCTTCCAAGCTCCTTCGATGTGGTCGGCGACGTCGCCATGATAAAGGTCCCAGACGAGCTCTGGGACCACAGATGCACCATCGGCGATGCGCTCATCAAGGTGAACAGGAACATCCGTGTGGTCTTCCATGACTACGGTGTCAAGGGCGACTTCAGGATAAGGGATCTCGAGAAGATAGCCGGAGAAGGATCCTCCGAGACGGTCCACAAGGAGTTCGGCGTCAAGCTGTACACCGACCCTTCCAAGGTCTACTTCAACCCCCGCCTCTCATCCGAGAGGTCCAGGATCGCCAATCTCGTTCAGGATGGGGAGACAATAATCGACATGTTCGCGGGCGTGGCCCCGTTCGGGACGGTGATCGGCAAACTGTCCAGACCGAAGGTGGTCTACTCCATCGACCTCAATCCCGAGGCGGAGCACTTCGCCAGGATGAACGCCGAGAAGAACCACATCGACTGTCTGGTCCCGATGACCGGCGACTCCTCCAAGCTGATATACGACCTGCCTGTGGCCGACCGTGTGATAATGAATCTGCCGCAGATCGCGGACAGGTTCCTCCGCTATGCGATGGACAGGATGCGCCCGGGATCGGTCGCCCACATGTACAAGATCATCGAGAGGGAGGAATTCCCTCAGTTCTGCGATGATCTGGCCAAGGACATGGAGGCCCTGGGCCATCGCATCGAGACAAGGAGCTCGGAGCTGAAGACCTACTCCCCGACGATGAGCGTCTATTCCATGGACATAACCAAGCTCTGACGCCGCGGGATTTCAATCCTTCTTGTTGATCTGCTCCAGAGTGACCCCGGTCTGCCCCTGGTAATGGCCGCTCCTCTGAGAATAATCCATCAGCGTATCGCTGTTCAGGGTCTCGAACACCATCTGGCAGAACCTCTCCCCTATCGGCAGCTCCACCGGATCGTCCGTGGCGTTGTACGCTCCAAGGGTCAGGGTCCCCTCGAATCCGGCATCGATCTTGCCGAAGGCCCCGATGATGCCCTTCCTGATCCATGTGGTCCTGAGCCACAGCTGGGCACAGATGTCCTTGGGCATCCTGACCCTTTCGATCGTGGATACGTAGAACATCGTCCTCGGAGGGATGGTAACGGTGCCCTCCGTCTTCAGACCCGGGTCCCCTCTGACCATTATCTCCTTGATGCGGAGGTCGTAGCCGTTGGGCGTGAGCCCTCTCTCATGATAGTCGCTGATCCCGAGGTATCCGGTCATCATGCTCTCTACGATGTCCTTGTCCGATAGTATCGCCATACGTAGGCGCATGCGGTCAACCGATAAATGTTATCTCTTACCCGGGACATCCACCTGACATGATCATACCCGGATTCCTGAAGGAGAATGCGACCATCGGCGTCACAGCACCGTCGTTCGGAGTGGTCGAGCCGTTGGATGTCGTGCGCTTCAAGCATGCCAAGGAGGTCCTCCTGTCGAAGGGACACCCCGTGAGGGAGACCCCCAACGTCTACACCGCCGACGAGGAGGGCAGGAGCTCCCCCATGATGCAGAGGGTCATGGAGCTGGGAACCCTCCTGGAGGACGACAGCGTCGGGGCCATAATCTCTGCCAAGGGAGGGGACTACCAGTGCGAGATGCTCATGGGCATGGATTGGGACTTCGTCGAGAGGCACCCCAAGTGGATCCAGGGGTACTCGGACAACACCGTCCTCCTGGCGAAGATCACCATCGAGCACGATATCGCCACGTCGTACTGCGGCAACTTCGGGGACTTCGGTATGGAACCCTGGCATCGCAGCATAACGGAGAACCTCGAATTCCTCGAGGGAAAGAGGACAAAACAGAGCTCGTTCGAGAAATGCCAGAGCATGTTCAGGGATTCGGTCACCGGCCTGGAGCCGTTCTCCGAGGATGAGGACGTCAAATGGGTCTCTCCCAGCGGCGATGTCCGGTTCTCCGGCAGGCTGATCGGCGGATGCATGGACGTCCTGGAATGGTATCAGCGCAAGGGCAACCTCGACGTCGGGAAGTTCACCGAAAGATACGCCTCCGACGGCATCGTGTGGTACATGGAGACGTTCGACATGTCGGAGAGGATGATAAGGAAGATGTTTGAGGGGATGCTCGCGGACGGATGGTTCGACGGAGCATCCGGTTTCGTGTTCGGCAGACCGCTGTTCTACGAGGGCACCGATTACGGCACCGTAGTATCGGACTGCCTGAAGGGACTGGACGTCCCGATGGTCTTCGATGCGGACGTCGGCCACAGAGGGCCCAGAATGACTTTCCTCAACGGCGCCATGGCCACGTTCGAGATCTCCGGGTCGAAGGCGACCCTGGAATACGATCTCTCACGCTGACCGCATCAGGCGACGATCACGGTGAAAGTCTCGGTCTCTACGGGGCCGCTCTCCCAGCCGCGAGCATAGTCCAGGGTGATCTTGTAAGTACCTGCGTTGTCCGCGGAGAACTTGAAGTAGTGCGTTCCGCCGACACCGCAGCGCGGGGGATCGCCTGCATCGTCGCAAACGTACCAATCGCTCACCTGGTTGAGCCCTTCGCAGGATGCAACCGACCACTGGTAGCCCGTAGTGACATTGCCCTTGAGGGAAATGACAAATTCCTCGCCGACATTGGCCTTGATAACTCCGGAATCATCGATCTCAACAGTCTTCGAATCTTCGACGGCCATGTCATTCACCTCCTCGCTGTCATTCTGGGAAGGGCTTCCGTTTAAATAAAATGTGCCTGCCAATGCCAACACCACGGCCAGCGCTGCGGCACCCAACACATATCTGTTGTTCATCGGATCACTTCCGTGAACTATCATCGAGCCTGGCAGTACTAAAAGGGTGCGGGCGAACAATCAGTTTAATTGTAAGGTAAGCGATTACGGATGTCATGGGACTAATAAAAGCGCTAGCCGGATCGGTCGGCGGTACTTTAGCCGACCAATGGAAGGAATTCTTCTACTGCGAATCGATGCCCGCCAACATAATGATGGTGAAGGGTACGAAACGCATAGGTTCCCGCTCCACCAACACCAAAGGCAACGACAACATCATCAGCAACGGTTCCGGGATCGCCGTCGCGGACGGCCAATGCATGATCATCGTCGAACAGGGGAAGATCGTCGAGATCTGTTCCGAGCCTGGTGAGTACACATACGACAAGTCCTCTGAGCCCAGCATCCTGTACGGAGGCCTCGGCAAAGGGATTATCAACTCGTTCAAGACGATGGGAAGGCGTTTCACCTACGGCGGTGACACCGGGAAGGACCAGCGTGTCTACTACTTCAACCTGAAGGAACTGGTGGACAACAAGTTCGGGACCGCCAACCCCATCCCGTTCCGCGTGGTAGACCAGAACATCAACCTGGATGTGGATGTGTCCATCCGCTGCTCCGGAACGTACTCCTACAAGATCGCGGACCCCATCCTGTTCTATGTCAACGTCTGCGGGAACGTGACCGAGAGCTACTCCAGGGATCAGATAGACGGACAGCTCAGGACCGAGTTCGTGGCCGCTCTGCAGCCCGCATTCGCGGAGATGTCCAACATGGGACTGCGTCCGAACCAGATCGTGGCCCACGTGGATGACCTCCAGGGCGCAATGAACGGTGCCCTGTCCGCGAAGTGGTCGGAGCTCCGCGGTCTCGAGATCGTCAGCATCGCCATAGGCTCGCTCACCCTGCCTCCCGAGGATGCGGAGATGATCAGGGATGCCCAGAGGGTCGCCATCCTGCGTGACCCCGGCATGGCCGGCGCCACCTTGGTAGGTGCGCAGGCCGAGGCCCTCAAGGCGGCCGCCAGCAACGAGGCCGGCGCCGTCACGGGACTTATGGGAGTCGGAATGATCGGCCAGATGGGCGGCGGAAGCATGAACGCCCAGGGCTATTACAACATGCAGAACCAGCAGCAGGCCCAACAGGCCGCTCAGCAGGCGCAGCAGGCTGCGGCCAACTCATGGACATGCTCCTGCGGGGCCACCGCCACCGGCAAGTTCTGTCCCGAGTGCGGGAAGAAGAAGCCCGAGGACGGATGGACCTGCAGCTGCGGCGCCGTCAACAAAGGCAAGTTCTGCTCAGAATGCGGTAATAAGAGGCCGGAAGGCGGACCCATCTGCAGCAAGTGCGGATGGAAGCCCGCGGACCCCTCTTCGACCCCGAAGTTCTGTCCCGAGTGCGGAAACCCTTTCAACTGAGGTGGTGACATCGAATGTCAGAGACGATAGAACACAAGTGTCCTTGCTGCGGCGCTTCGTTACAGTTCGACATTGGCACCCAATCTGCCAAATGTCCCTACTGCGACAGCGAGTTCGACATCAAGGACACGATGAAGAACGAAGGCGACCTAACAGAGGAGTTCGTCGACCGCGACGACCTGGCCGCCGACGGAGGAACGGAATGGAGCGAAGCGGAGCTTTACGGCATGTCCGAATACCAGTGCAAGTCTTGTGGCGGCGACATCTATTCGGATGCGGACACGGCGGCGACGATCTGCCCCTACTGCGGGAACGCCGTCATCCTCAAAGGACGTCTGAGCGGCGTCCTGAAGCCGGACAGGGTCATCCCGTTCCAACAGACGAAAGAGGTGGCCCTGCAGGGTCTGAAGGACCACTGCGGAGGGAAGAGGTTCGTCCCCAAGAAGTTCCTGCTCAACAACAGGCTCGAGGAGATCAAGGGCCTGTACGTCCCGTTCTGGGTGTACGATGCCGACCTCGATGCCGATGTCTCTTACAGGTGCACCACAGAGCGCACATGGCGCTCGGGCAACACCGAATACACCGAGACCAAGTACTACAGCGTCAGGAGGGGCGGCGAGATCGCCTTCGACCACGTCCCCGTCGACGGATCCTCCAAGATGCCCGACGACCTGATGGAGTCCATCGAGCCCTTCGACTACGACAAGTCGGTGGATTTCACGACCGCGTACCTGTCCGGATACGTGGCCGACAAATACGACCATGACCAGGACGAGATGCGTCCCCGCGCCAAGAAGAGGATGGCCGAGGGTGCCGCGGATGCGTTCCAGACAACTGTCCACGGTTACGACACCGTCTCCGTGGAGGCGTCCAACATCTCCGCGAGGGCCTCGAACGTCAACTATGTCCTGTATCCCGTCTGGCTCATGACCACCGAGTGGAACGACACCAAGTTCGTGTTCGCCATGAACGGTCAGACCGGAAAGATGGTCGGGAACCTTCCCGCCGACATGCTGAAGCTGGGTGCATGCACAGCAGGTATCTTCGCGGCCATCGTCATCGCATTCCTACTGGCCACCCTGCTCGGGGATCCGGAGGACTACACCCTGCTTATATTCGGCCTGTTCATCGCCGTCATCGCCGCTATAATCTTCTACACCCACTTCAAGAACCAGTTGAAGTCGGTAGAATTCCAGCACGGCGCCAGCAATTACTATCGTGAGAATAGTATGAACGTGACCCAGCAGAGCGATGTGTACCTCTACAAGCACGTGACCACCAGGCGCATAAACAACGACTGAGGTCTGAAACATTTCACAAAACGGCGTGCCGACCCCTCTTATCGGCATGCCTTCCTTCCCCTTTTCCCCAATTGTCCGTGACAGATAACGATCCGAACGAACGTACCTCGCGAACCAACTTCAAAAAAGCCATTTGGAAGAGACCTAGAGTTCCTATGCGATCACAAGAGATGAGAATAAGATGAGTGGTCCCGCTGAGATTTGAACTCAGGACCTTCCGGTTATCAGCCGGACGCTCAAACCGTGCTAAGCTACGGGACCAACGTAACCCAGGATAGATAGGTCACATATAAAGTTTGTTAGCACCCCTTTCCGAAATCGTACAGCCTGGGTCCGTCCAGCGCATCTCTTCATAAACAATCTAATATCGAAGAAACCGATTGCCCAATCATGGAGCCGGAGTTTCAGGAATCGCGCACGATCGTACCGAAGAACCTGTCCATCATACTGGCCCTCGTACTGGGCGCCACATGGGTCGCCATCCTTGTCACCAAGTTCTTCTTCTACGGCGGGATGCCGGATTGGATGATCTACGTCAGCGCGGCCGTGTTCGCCGTCGCGATCGTGATCTCGTTCCTGATGAAGTTCGAGGTCACCGTGTACAGCGACCGCATCGACATGAAGTACATCATAAAGACTGTCTCCATCCCCAAGGAGCAGATCATCGACACCAGGGTCGGGGAGCTAAACATCATCAAGAACTACTCCAACTGGACCCTCAAGGGCGTGAAATACAGGACCTACTCCGCCATCGGAGAGGACCTGGGGATCGGGCTCAAGGTCACCGGCAAGAGGGTATTCTTCCTTTCCTCGAAGGACCCTGAAACTATAGCCGCGCTGCTGCCCAAGGAGGAGTGAGCATGCAAACTTCATTCCATTGGGTCAGGGTGCAGACCTTCTGCTACGCCACAGAGAGGCAGGATCTCCTGGAGGACACCCTTGTGGAGCTCCTTGGCGATATCGAGTTCGAGGAGGAGGTCTGCGAGAGCGAGCACGGCAACACGATGCTGATCCTCGAGACCCGCATCACCAAGCAGAAGGAGTTCGCAGAACTCTTCGGGAAGCTCGGCGACGACATCCTCGACAGCATAGTCGAGGATGCGGACAACCGCGTCGACGAGGACGACATGTTCTATCTGCGTCTGGACAAGCAGAAGGCCGTTCAGGGGATCTATGAGATAGCCCACCACGGCGATGTGATCTCCATCTTCGGAAAGGTGCAGGCCCATCCGGCCAAGAAGGAAGTCGCCGTGAAGGTCCTCAAGGAATTCATCGAGAGCGTCAAGTCTGATCGTTCTTGACGGCCACGGTGCACTCTATGACGCGATGGCCCTTCACGGATGTGACCGTGATCGTGGCCGTATCCAGCTCGATGACGTCACCCTTGCTGGGGGACCTCTCGAGCTTGTACATTATGAATCCTGTCATCGTGCTCTCGGTGTAATCTCCGCGGTCTATGTGGATCCCGATCTGTTCCATAACATCGTCCAGATTCGCCAGGCCCTTGACGACGTACACCCCTCCGGCGGTGGCGCTGACCTCCTCCTGGATGTAGTCGCTCTCGTCCCAGATCTGGCCCACGAGCTCCTCCAGCAGGTCCTCCAGGGTCAGTATCCCCCTGGTCCCCCCATAGGAGTCCAGGACGACCGCCATGTGGACCTTCGTCTTCTGCATCTCGCTCAGGGCATCGGCTACGGACACGGTCTCCGGGATGTACCTCACGGGCATCAGGATGTCGCGGATTGTGAATGTGACGCCCATGGCCGTGTTGGTGAAGTAGTTCTTGGAGTAGACCACGCCGACGATGTTGTCGATGGTCTCGTCATATACGGGAATCCTAGAGAAGCCGGATGTCAGTATGACCTTTCCAAGCTCCTCGACGGTGTCGTCCACCTCTATGCCCACGATGTCCACACGGTGGATGAACACCTCCGACACCGGGACGTCGTCCAGCCTAAGGGCGTTCTTGACCAGCTCGCTCTCCCTCTTCTCCAGGACACCCTCGTTCTGGATATCGTCGATGATGAACTCCAGCTCGTCCTCCGTTATCGGCTTATCCTCCGAGCTGCCAACGAATGCGGTGAGCTTCCGGAAGACCCAGGACAGCGGAGAGAGGATGACCGTGACCGCATGGACCACACGACAGATCCCCATACATGTCTTCTCGGGATTCTTCTTCGCATAGGACTTGGGCACGATCTCGCCGAAGATGAGAACGACCAGCGTCATGACGACGGTGGTGGCCATGGCCCCGGTCTCCTCGCCAAGGAAGAACGCGAACGTCATGGTGGCAAGAGATGTGCTGGCGATGTTCACCAGGTTGTTACCGATAAGGATCGTGGTGAGGAACTTGTTGTAGTCCTCCAGGATATTCAGCGCCTGGGCGGCCCTTTGGTTGCCGTCGTTGGCCATCTTCTTGAGCTTGATCTGATTGGCGCTGGTGAACGCTGTCTCCGACATCGAGAAGAAGGATGATGCCACCAACAGTAGGCCTATAATCGCTACATAGACAACCACTAGCGTCTCATCCATAACCTAGGCACTCACCCTATTTCGGAAAGCCGACGGTGCCGGCCTCCATCTAACTGTTGTTGAGCAATATGCCCTCATTGTCTTTAACCATAACGCATGATTTTTCTACATAAGGGGGTATGCGGACTGCATGAAAGCGCTCGTCGTGGTATGCTATCAGAAGGACCGCGTCTCGGGTCCGATGGGCCACAGGTTCGCGAAGATGATCGAGAACAACATCTGCGAGAGGATAGAGGCCACCCTGTCGAGGGGTGGCGAGCTGTACTTCCTGATGGACGTCTTCGAGGACGACTACGAGAGGTCCGCCGAAGCGATCCGCAACCCCGTGAGGCACTGCATCAGGGGGACCGACGGCGCCAGCCTGTACGGGAAGCTGAACGATTATCAGTCCAGGGCATATATCATCCGCAAGGACACGCCCGGGTGCGTGGATCTCATAGATTCGCTCAAGCGCTACGACGAGATCGAGCTCTGCGGCGTCGACACCAACACAGACATCCTGTCCAATGCGATCATGGCCCGCACCGCGAGCCCGTTCGCGAAGGTCATCGTGAGGCAGAACTGCGTCGCAGCAAAGGATTCGCTGCTGGCCGAGGAGGCCACAGATCTGATGACCGCGCTCGGTATAACCGTGATGTGATCAGTCGGGGAGGTTGTCCCTGACGCTGTTGATCCGCTTGACGGCCTGGATGTACTTCTCGTGCTCTATGTCCGCGGCCTTCTTGCACTCCAGGTACTGCTCGTGGCAAGCCTGGGCCTGCTTCCTGAGCTCATCAGCCTCGTCGAACAGCAAGTGCATCTTCTCATGGACCGCCTGACCGCTGCTGTTGGCCTTGACCATCTGCTGATGGTAGGTCTCGGCCATCTGCCTGGCCCCGCTTATGTCTCCCAGACCTCCGCGTTCCCTCATGGTCCTGGCCTTGTCGTTCCACTCGTCCCTCTTGGCCTTGGCCTCCTGGGCGGTGAGATTGTAGTCATCCCTCTGGGCCTTCAGCGCCCTGCCCTCTGCGGCCAGCCTCTTGGCCCTGTCCTGCAGCTTGTCGCGCTTCTCCGCCAGGACGTCGGCCTGCTGGTGGTACCTGTCCCTCTCGGCCTTGTGGTTGGCCGCCTCCTTGTTGAGTCCCTTCAGGATCTCGTCCAGACTGCGGATGTCCTGCTCGATGGAATCTGAAATCTCGCTCATAAGAACAGAAAGGATAATGAGCATCACCGATATATTCTGAACGATGAGCAACGAGGCCTACCGCAAATGCAGGACATGCAGGTTCTGCAGCCACAAGGACGACATGTGGGTGTGCAAGCTGGAGGTCAAGTCCACAGTCCCGGACGGGACCTGCGAGAGGTACCGCCCGGGCTGCTGCGAGAACTGCACCATGTTCGCCGACGGCATCTGTAGGAGAACAGGTGAGGAGAAGTACGAGCTGGACGTCTGCACGGAGTACGACCCGTCAGGTTCCCTCTGACATCCTCTGCTTGCGATTCGAAAGGACGTTCTTCACGCTGGTCTTGGCGGTGGAGCTACCCATCATGACCCTCTTTGCCGAATCGGGGATGCCGTAATAGACGATGTTGTCGCAGATCCCGGTCCCTGAACGCATGAGCGACCTCACCCTTGAGTACGATTCCTGAAGGGCCCCGATCTCGCCGTTCAGCATCCCGGATAGGTCGTACACGTTCTTCATCCGGAAGTCGGCGGAGTTCGTGAATCCCTTCTCAGGAAGGAGCGGATTGTAGGTCCCGTCCAAAAAATCCTCGTCCAGGTCGTCGATGGCGTCCATCAGGTACACCACGGTGCTCAGTTGCCTGAACACGTTGTCCAGGTCCTCGCTGGCATGCTCGCCGGCCATATCCCTGAGGGCCCCTATGAGACCTTCTCCGAAGGTCCTGCCCATCTTGACCGCATCCTTGCATCCCTCCAGCTCCAATTCGTGCAATCTTGAGAAGCCCTCTCCGACCATGCGGTCGTATTCAGGATACATCCCAACGGCCTTATCCATGGCATTGCGAAGTGTGACGGATGCGGCCTTTGACTTCAGAGATGGCTTGTCGGTATCGTCATCCCTCAGCTCCCACTTGGTCAGTATGAGCGTGTACGCGGCCATGCTCCTCATGAGATCGGAATCGGCCTTCGGCCTGTCCAGGACGCAGATCTTCTTCTTGGTGCCCTCGAAATCCAGGACATCACCTGCGATGGAGTTCAGCAGGATCGTGTTGAACGTCATATCGTAGTTGACGGTCAGTGTGCTCCTGAGACCGAATCCCGCCCTGAGCTGATGGCATCCCTCGCAGTAGTACCTCCGGTAGAGCTTGTTGTCCGCAGGTGACAGCCTGTTGTAGTAAGGGAGCGTGTAGCCTAGCATGAGCCCTGGACCGCCTGAGTGCTAGAGGGCCATCGACCCTATGGGCACCGGAGTTCCAATCCCCTCCGCCCTATATAACTTGGGAACCCGGGATCAACGCCATCCCCACAGTTATCGGCATGCTCCCGGACCATGCCGAACATAGGATGATGACGTATCATCCAGATGTTTGTACGAGACCTGTGCCATCCCATGAAATATTATATATCTCTATAAGCTTAGGCAGAGTATCAGACCGCCTCTGATAAGGTGAATTTCATGTCCTACGATGCAGAATCCATCGATAAATTGACAGCAATGTACGAGAATCAGTCCCCGAACGCATTCATCGCGTTCTCCATGGAGGGGCTCCCTCAGGACAACCAGCATGCCGAGCGTTTCGACAAGGCTGCCGACGAGGAGCACGGCGGGCTCTCATCTTGTGACTATTGCTGCTGTAGCGACAAGGGATACTGCAACTCGTGGAAATGGCACCTGTGCGTCATCGGTACCGTCGTCATCCTAGTGGCATGCTGCTGCTACGTAACGGACGGTTTCTTCGGAGCCTGGCCCTACTGGCCGTTCTGATCTGGCCTTGCATCCGTCACGGTGCATCGTCCGTGACGGATATCGAGACATGAAACCCCACATCACCATCGTTATCAAACCCACTCTGTTCTGCAACACCGACTGCAGGCACTGCTATCACCCTCCCGAGGAAAGGGTCAGGGGTAACATCCCCCTGGACAAGGTCGAAAGATTGATCCGTATGGCCTCCGAGGAGTATCAGACCGCCTGGTTCATTTGGCACGGAGGAGAACCGCTCACCCTCCCCATGTCGTTCTACAAGGAGGTCATCGGCCTCGAGGAGAAGTACTTCGGAAAGAACTCCATGCGGTACGGGAACACGATCAACACCAACGGGACGCTCCTAAACAGAAGGCTGATGGCATACTGCAGGGAGAAGAAGATCAACGTCGGAGTGTCGTACGAAGGGCCTTACAACAGCATCCTCAGAGAGGAGGATGTGGAGAAGACCCTGAAGACCCTGTCCGCGAAGGAGAACATGTACTCGGTCAGCTCCACCATATCCAAGGAGACCGCCGGCAAGCAGAAGGAGATCTACCGCTACTTCAGGGACAAGGACATCACGGTGTCCCTGGCGCCGGTAATCTCGGCGGGATGCGGGAAGTGCTTCGTCCCTGACACGGAGGAGTTCGTCAAAGGGAGCATCGAGGCCTTCGACGATTGGCTCTACGACAACAAGACCAGGGTACCTCTGATGCCCTTCTACCTCTACATCCTGAACTATCTCGGAGAACCGGTGCCGTCGGACTGCGCCCACACATCCTGCCTCACGAAATGGATCTGCATGTATCCGGACGGCTCCCTCTATCCGTGCGCCAAGGCGTGCCCGAAGGAGTTCTGCATGGGCAACATCGACAAGATAGAATCCATAGCGGATGCGTTCCAGTCCGACGGTTTCAGGAACATCCTGATAGGGTCGATAAAAAGGCGCGATAAGTGCGCATCGTGCGAGATCTTCCAATTCTGCAACGGCGGATGCAGCGTCGACGCCTGCTACGAGAACGGCATCGAGGAGAACGGAGGAGCGTCCTGCGAGGCCTACAAGAGGATATTCTCTCATGTATCGTCCGAGATACAGAGGATCCTCGACGAGAGGCCCGATATGGACGTGTACAACACGTTCGTCAAGGATGCCGTCATCGGGAAGCTGATCAATCCCAAAGCGGTGGATCCCAACTGAACCTGAATAGGATATCAGTCGAAGATCCCCGTGCTCATATACTTCTCTCCGCCGTCGGGCAAAATGGCGAGTATTACCTTATCGGGCTCCTGCTGTGCCTTCCTGAGGGCGGCGAACACGGCCGCCCCGGAGGATATGCCGCAGAAGATCCCCTCCTCCCTGGCCATCCTGACGGTTGTGGCGATGGCGTCATCGCCCCTTACGGTGACCACGTCGTGGAGCAGGCTCCTATCGAATATCTTCGGGATGAAGTTGGCCCCGATGCCCTGGATCTTGTGAGGTCCGGCATTCCCCTGTGTCACCAAGGGACTCTCGTCAGGCTCCACGCCGATGACCTTGGCCTTCGAACCTGAATCTTTGAACGCCATGGCAAGCCCGCATGCTGTACCTGCGGTACCGAATCCTGAGAAGACGTAATCCACATCCGGCAGGTCTCTGAGGATCTCCTTTCCCGTGCCGACGCGGTGGGCCACCGCGTTCATCGGGTTGTCGAACTGCCCGCAGATCCATCCGTCCCTCTCGGCGGCGATCTCCTCCGCCTTCTTGATGGCGCCGGCCATGCCCTCGGACCCCGGCGTCAGTACGACATCCGCGCCGTAGGCCCTCATGGCCTGTATACGCTCCTTGGACATCGTGTCGGGCATCACTATTACCGCATCGTATCCCCTGACGGCGGAGATCATCGCGATCGCTATACCGGTGTTCCCGGAGGTGGGCTCCACGATGGTCCCGCCCTTCTTCAGGACGCCTCTGGCCTCGGCATCATCTATCATCGACAGGACGGCACGGTCCTTTATGGATCCGCCCGGATTCCCTCTCTCGATCTTCACGTAAACCCTCGATCCCTCCGGAGGGAGCTTGTTCAGACGCACGATGGGCGTCTCCCCGATAGTCTCGATGATGTCCTTGTAAACTGCCATGCTCCCACGGAATCCCTCTGACGTATATACGCATGACCTAGCGACAGTATTACCGCTACGATGGTCCTGATTCTAGTTCGGATACATTTTTTAAACCGACTGCAGTAACCCGGACCATGGAGTATTCGGGGTCCGAGGTAAAGGCGGTGATGTGGGCATGCTACCTGTCGGGATTCATAGCCCCGTTGCTCAGCACCATGATGAACCTCTCGCTCATCAACATCGGCGAGGACTTCAACGTAGGATCCCACGACCTGGCATACGTCAATTCCGCATTCCTCCTGGCATCGGTCATCTTCATGGTGCCCTTCGCCAAGCTGGCGGACATCATAGGGAAGAAGAGGCTGTTCATCATGGGCCTCGTCATAACCATGGCCGGATGCGCCATCGCCTGCCTGGCACCTAACTTCTGGTTCGTGGTCATAGGCAGAGCAGTAATTGGAGTGGGCGCCGCCAGCCTGGCCACTGTGAGCATCTCCATACTGACCGATGTCGTCCCGCAGAACAAGAGGGGGACGGCGATAGGCTATCAGACCATGTTCGTGTACATGGGATTGGCCCTCGGTCCAGCGATCGGAGGGACCCTCAACGACCTCATCGGATGGAGGCTCCTGTTCCTCCTCACGGTGCCGCTGGCACTGGCGTCCATGTCCATCCTGATCACCGGCTTCCGTGGCGAGATAAGGAACGACCCTGACGGCGTGTTCGATGCGAAGAGCTCCGTCCTCTACGGGGTAGCCATCCTGCTAACGATGTCGGGCGTCATGAACCTTCCTGCCCTGTGGGCCGCGGCATCCCTCGTCATCGGGCTGATATGCCTGGCCCTGTTCATAAGGAGCCAGATCGGGAATCCGCACTGCATCCAGGATATGAGCCTGTTCAAGAACTGGACGTTCACCGGCTCTTGCATAGCCACCTTCATGAGCTACGCCTCGTCCTATTCCATATCCTTCTTCCTCCCACTGTACCTTCAGAGCATCGGGCAGCTCTCGGCCACCGAGGCCGGGATCCTCATGATCGTACAGCCTGTGATACAATGCGTGTTCACCCCGTTCTGCGGGAAGCTAACGGACAGGATCGAGAACAAGGTCCTCCTCCCCACCGCCGGAATGGCGATCTCCGCGATCGGGGTCCTGTCGTTCGTGTTCTACGACCTGGAGATGTCATACTACCTGGTCCTGACCTCCATGGTCCTGATAGGTTTCGGATTCTCCCTCTTCTCGGCGCCCAACACGACGCTGATCATGTCGTCCGTTCCCAAGACCCATACCTCCGAGGCATCGGCGATGGTCTCCGTCATGAGGCAGACCGGCATGATGGTCAGCATGGGGATCGCGATGCTGTTCATCACCGCGATAATGGGCTCCACGGACAACCTGAGCCCGGAGACCTACGGGCTCTTCCTCGAGGTCATGAAGTATTCGATGATGGTGTGCTTCTGCATGTGCATAGTAGGGACCATAACCTCGGCCCTTAGAGGAAAGCCTAAAAAAATTTAAATAAGACTTCATCGAAAAAACCGATTTATAGTCGTTAATCAATGAAACTTGCATGGATGCGGCCGCGAAGAGCAACTTCGAATTCCAAAAGATAATCGCGGTCGTAGGTACTGTTCTGTTGGCCGCCAAGTTCATCGCGTACTTCATGACAGGTTCGATGGCCATCCTCACCGATGCTTTGGAATCCATCGTCAACGTGATCGCGGGCTTCATCGGCCTCTATGCGCTCTACCTCTCCGCCCGGCCTGCGGACAAGACACATCCCTTCGGGCACGGTAAGATCGAGAATGTTTCCGCTATCGCCGAAGGGAGCATGATCCTCGGAGCAGGCGTTCTGATCATCTACGAGTCGGTCATTTCCTTCCTGAACCCCGGAGAGATCAGGAAACTGGACATCGGTCTGGCCATCGTGGCCGCCGCTGCCGTGGTGAACTATGTGGTCGGCAGGGCCGCGATAGCCAAGGGGAAGAAGACCCGCTCGCCCGCGCTGGTGGCCAGCGGGAAGCACCTATGCTCCGATACCTACTCCTCGGTGGGGATCATCATCGGTCTGTTCATAGTGTACATCGCCATGGCGCTCGGATACGATGCCAGATGGCTGGACTCGTCCATAGCGATAATCTTCGGAATCATAATCGGCGTCACCGGGATCAAGGTCGTCAAGCATAGTATCGACGACTCCATGGACAAGATCGACCCGGAACTGCTGGAACAGATCACCGTCGCCCTGAACGAGTACAGGCACGACGACTGGATCGACATATACAGGCTCAGGATCATCAAGTACGGCACCCAGCTGTACGTCGACATGCACCTGGTCCTCCCTGCGGAGATGCCCCTCAACCTGGCCCATAACGAGGAGGATCAGCTGCGGGAGGCCCTCACATCCAGGTTCGGCGAGTGCGTGGAGGTATCCATCTCATTCGTGCCCTGCCACGGGCTGTTCTGCAAATACTGCGACAGGAACTGCTTCCACAGGACGGAGGACTTCGAGAAGCACCTCAACTGGACCTCCGATATGCTGACGATGCCCGAGCTCCATGCCCCTCCCAGGATCATCGTAATCGACGGTTCTTTAAACCCAAAGAACTGATACCCGGCCATGGCACCCGAGACACCCGCAGAGATATCGGCAGTAGGACTTGATGAATGGTTCGATTCCCTCAACGACATGAACAAGGTCAAGGTGAAGAGATACCTGAACTGCATCGATACCTCATCCAAGCAGGGTTTCCTCATCGACCTCATGAAGCGCTCCTCCGAGGACGCCAACTACGGCCTCTCAAAGACCGCCGGCGAATATGCGCTCTCCCAGGACCTCTCCGATTACGACAGGTTCATGGTCACCGAGGCCTACATCGACGGGCTGTTCGGAGCCAGCGACTATGAGGAACTGAAGGTGCAATGCTGCAACAACCTTGACCTCTTCCCTTCCATCAGGGACCGTTACCTTGCCGAGAACGGCGGGGAGCTCCCGAAGACGATCTACTGCCGCAACAGGCTCATCGACGTCATGGTCGGCATCGATTCAGATTACGATTCCGCGACGGAGGCCCTGGACGAGTTCGTGTCGATCGGCATCCTCCCCGAGGAGGAGCTGAACTACAGGAAGCAGAGCCTCAAGATCCACAAGATGCAGAGGACGTTCGACAACGTCTTCTCGATGCGCCCGAAGGAATGAGGTCCTTCCAAGAGAACATCGGAATCACATCTATGGCGGGCTCCTCGTAAGGATGCACCCGGATGATGGTCTCCAACACGGATTCCAGATCCTTCTCCCTGACTGCGAACTCCAGTCTTATCTCGTCCGCGGTCTCGATCCTGCCGGCCTCGCCCAGATACGGTTCGGACCCTTCCAGCGGCCTCCAGGTGCCTTTGACGGGCCAGTACATGAATGTGCGGTCGTATCCCGGATACAGCGGCTCCATCACGGAGTTCAGCGAGTCCATAAGGACGTCAAGGATCTCCGCGGGTACGTTCACCCCTATCTTAAGGACGTCAGGCCCTCTTTGCGTCATAGTCCCTGATGATCCTGTCCACGTTCTCCAGACGCTCGGGGATCTGCTTGTTGCACTATCTGGCGCCCCTGGCGAGGAATGCGGTGCTGAGGACAGTCGCCAGACCGGCCATCCAGGGTGTGGCGTAAGCGTATGCCGCGAAGATGCCGGTGGCCTTCTTCAGGTCGTTCACGCTTAGGATCTTCTCAATGAGATGGTCGTCCTCCGGCTGCTCCAGCTTACCGGCCAACGCCTGCCTGAGAAGCTTGGCCCCTCCGAGGGCGACCTCAATGCTCCACTGCACCTGCCCCAGCACGGGGGCCGGAACGCCCGCCGCCTTGGTGGTCCTGTTGAGGATGGACTTCCTGAAATCATCCGCGGTGGTGCCCTCGAACTCGGTCCAGTTGTATCCGGATGTGTAGAGGGAGTGGGCATCCGAGCCTGACATCTCCGCCCATCTCTTGGGATACCTATCCATGACCAGCTTGGCGAACTTGTTGGAATATGAATCGGGATGGCCGCCGTTGATGGTCTCGAACCCGTCGATGTCCAATGTGAGGATCCTCTCCTTCAGTCCGAAGACGTGGTAGCTGAACGGATGCGGGGCGATGACTATGCCGTCCTGAGAGCGTATGATGTCTATGGTCTCCTCGATCGGAAGGTCGTCTGGGACCCTCTCGTTCAGGAAGAGCCCGATCACCTCGCCGTCGGCGGTGGTGACCTCCTCGCCCACTATGACCTCTATGTCATCGAAACGCTTGGCGTACTCCTGGGCGATGAATCCCGCCCTGGTCTCGTCATGGTCCGTTATGGCGATGACATCCATGCCGTTCTTCCTGCCCTGGTCCACCTGCATGGCAGGGGAGATCACCGATTCCGGGAACTTCATGACCCCCAGCCTCGAGAACCCCGAATACTGTGTGTGCAGGTGCGTGTCAGCCTTTCCCATATGCGTTCCTCCGTTCACTGATTCTTCTGCTGTGCGGGATCCGAATAGTAGTACTCGCCCTTGGACTTCTGCTCCCTGTCCAACCTGGACTCGGGCTTGTTTATCCTGGGGCGGTGGGAATCCGCATCCCTTCTGAATGTTATGTCCACTGCGGACAGGAACCTGTTCATCCCGTCGCGCATGTCGAACGGTCCGTCGCCCACTCCGTGGTGGCCGGGATCGCCTCCGAAGACCATCATCGAATCCGAGACCATGTCCAGGAAATAGATGTCGTGGTCGACGATCATACCGCTGCGGCCGGTCTTCTCCATCATCCTCCTGATGGTCTTGGCCGCGTTCATCCTCTGGTTGGAGTCCAGATAGGCGGAGGGCTCGTCGAAGAGATACATGTCCGCCTCGGTGGCCAGGCACATGGTGATGGCGACGCGCTGCAGCTCCCCTCCGGAGAGGTTCTTGACCTGCTTGTCCATGAGATGCTTTATGCCCAGGGGCTCCAGGACCTCGCCGTTGAAGAAGCTGGTGTTGACGGTATCATAGTATTTCATGAACAGGAGGTCCTGGACCGTCCCGTCGAAATCTGCAGAGATGTACTGCGGCTTATAGGCGACCTTGACCTGGTTGTCCATATCTCCGGAATCCGGGTCGATGGCCCCTGCCAACATCTTCACGAAGGTGGTCTTTCCGGTGGCGTTGGGACCGACTATCCCCACGGACTCGCCGATCTTGACGGCTCCGCCGGAGATGTCCAGCTTGAATTCCCCGAAGTCCTTCTTCAGGTCCTTGAACGAGATGATGTCCGCGGTCTGCCAGTCCGCCCTGGGAGGCGAGGCCTCGAACTCGATGGGCCTCTCCCTGAACCTTATGTTCTCCTCGGG
>Ga0310786_10002599_pt1 | contig 27336 bp, 23 predicted proteins | sample AusTroGonzalo_MG_FD_203881 | JGI IMG/M metagenome (GOLD analysis project Ga0310786, IMG submission 203881) | Bovine rumen microbial communities from tropical cattle in Woodstock, Queensland, Australia - Gonzalo_03 (v2) (version 2) | ecosystem: Host-associated > Mammals > Digestive system >...
CCACGTTGAAAAAGGCGCTAGCCTAATTCCATATAAAGATCCTTCTTTACTTTGGATTAACTCTGGTGTTGCAGCGTTAAAGAAATATATGGATGGAAGTGAAGTACCTCCATCAAGAAGAATCACCAACGTTCAAAAATCAATTCGTACAAACGATATTGATAATGTTGGTTATACCGCTAGACATCATACCTTCTTTGAAATGTTAGGTAATTTCTCTATCGGTGATTACTTTAAGAAAGAAGCTATCGCTTTTGCGTATGAAATTCTCACCAGTGAGAAATATTTCGCGATGCCGAAAGATAAATTATATTTCACCTACAATCCTAGCGATGAAGAAACCCATAAATTATGGCTCGCTCAAGGAGTTGAAGAATCCCATTTAATTCCTTTGGAAGGAAACTATTGGGAAATCGGTGAAGGTCCAGCTGGTCCAAATACCGAAGTGTTCTTCGACCGCGGTGAAAAATTCGACGAAAAACATTTAGGAATCAAACTTCTTCAAGAAGAAATTGAAAATGATCGTTATATTGAAATCTGGGGAATTGTTTTCTCTCAATACAATGCTGTTCCAGGAACTCCACGTAGTGAATATAAAGAACTTCCTTCTAAAAACATCGATACTGGTGCAGGTTTAGAAAGAATTGCTTCCGTCCTTCAAGAGACCGAATCCAACTTCGAAACCGATTTATTTATGCCAATTATTAAGGAAGTCGAAAAACTTGCGGATAAACCATATCAAAAACCATATTTAACCGCTTATAGAGTTATTGCTGATCACATTAGAGCGGTTACCTTCGCTTTAGGCGATGGTGAAATCTTCTCTAATGAAGGTCGTGGCTACGTTTTACGTAGACTTGTTAGAAGAGCGATGAGATTTGCGATGAAAATTGGTATTAATAAACCATTTATGTATTCGCTTGTGAAAACCGTCATTGGAATTTATAACGAATTCTATCCAGAATACGCTTCTAAACAAGCCAACATTGAAAAGATGATCAAAGCGGAAGAAGAGAAATTCTTAGAAACTCTTTCAACTGGCGAAGCTTTGCTTCGTGAAATGGTTAAAGGCAAAACTGAACTTTCTGGTAAAGATGCCTTTAAACTTTATGATACATTTGGCTTCCCAATCGATTTAACCAAAGAAATCTGTGCGGAAAGTAACATCAAAGTTGATGAAAAATCTTTCAACGAAGAAATGGCTAAACAAAAAGAAAGAGCTAGAAATGCGAGAAGCGATGAACAAAGCATGCATAAGCAATCTAAGGATTTGCTTGAGTTTACAAAACCTTCAATTTTCTCTTATGAACCAAAACCAACCGAAGCGGTAGTTATTGGTTTATTTAAAGATGGCGAAAAAGTTGATGTAATCAAAGATGAAGGTGAAGTAATCTTAGATAAAACAATCTTCTATGCCGAAAGCGGTGGTGAAGTCGCTGATCATGGAACATTTGAAAATAATGGCACTTTTGCGAAAGTCTTAAATGTTCAAAAAGCTCCTAATAAACAAAACCTTCACTTTGTGAAACTTGAAAAAGGATCTTTAAAAGTTGGTGATAAAGTTAATCTTAAAGTCAACTTAGAAGAAAGACAATTAACCGAAAGAAACCACTCCGCAACTCACTTACTTCAAGCTGCTTTAGAAAAAGTTTTAGGAGATCACATTAAACAGATGGGTTCATTTGTTTCTAGTGAATACATGCGTTTTGACTTTACTCACTACGAAAAGATTACAAGTGAACAATTAAAAGCGATTGAAGGAGAAGTGAATAGACTTATTTCTGCTTCAATTCCATCTGATATTAAGATTCTTAAAATTGAAGACGCTAATAAGTTAGGCGCAAAAGCTTTCTTCTCTGAAAAATATGGAGACGAAGTTAGAGTTGTTGCCTTTGGCAAAGAATCAATTGAATTCTGTGGTGGTTGCCACGTTAAAAACACTTCTGACATCGGTATATTCGTTATTGAAAGTGAATCATCAATCGCTTCAGGCGTAAGAAGAATTCAAGGTCGCTCATCCTTAGGTGGTTACAAACTCTTAAAAGAAAGAGAAGACATTTTGTTAGGAATCTGCGAGCAAATCGGCGCGTCTTCAATTTCTGAAGTCAAAGAAAGAACCGCAAATCTATTCGAAAAAGTATCGCAACTTGATAAAAAGTTAAGTGCATTAATGGATAAGATTTCACATTCTAATGCTCAAGATGCAGTTAATGAATTTAAAGCTATTAAAGGTTATAAAGTTTTAACCAAATATTTTGAAAACGCTTCTGTAGCTAACCTCAATTCCATTGGAGATGACCTTAAGGTCAAATTCCCAGATTATGCTTTGATGTTAGTTGGAGGAAAAGATGGTGATTTACCAATTTCCATCTTCCTAGGCGGCAAAGCACTTGATGCTAATAAAGCTGGCGATTTAATTAGAGAAGTCGCTAAAGTTTTAGGTGGTGGAGGCGGTGGCCGTCCAAATATGGCGAATGGTAAAGGAAGAACATTTGCGAAATTAGATGACGCCTTTGCAACCTTTGTTGAATTATTAAAATGAAAAGGATTTTGGGATTAGATTTAGGAACAAAAACTTTGGGAATAGCTTTGACCGATGAGCTTGGACTCGCTGCTCATGGTTATGAAACTTTTCGTTTTGAAGAATTTAATTACAAAAAAGCTCGTGAACACGTAATTGAGCTTTGCCAAAAGTTTGATATTGAAGAAATTGCTTTAGGAATACCTTATTACGCAAGTGGAGATATTTCACCAAGAGCGGAGTCTTGTTTGCGTTTTAAAGACGATTTGCTAAAACTTAATCCTAGTTTAAAGATTTCGATGATCGATGAGTCTTATTCGACCATCGAAGCAGACGAAATGCTCAAAGAGCAAAACCTCTCATATTACAAACGAAAAGAAATAATTGATGAAATGGCTAGTGTGGTAATTTTAAACCGCTATTTAAGCTCAAAAGGAGGCAAATAATGCTATTAGACGATGAAATGTTAATCACCACTCCAGATGGTGAAGAAAAAGTGATGAAAATCCTTTTTACTTATGATTCTGAACAAAGACAAAAATCATATGTCTTTCTTTATGATGAAAAAGATGAAGATAACATCCTCGTTTTTTCCTATAGCGAAAAGGATAATTCGTTAGCGGAAATCGAAGATGACGAAGAATACAAAGAAGCTGAAGAGGTATTAAATGCTTACTTTGAAGACGAAAAGATTCAATCGATTAAATAACAAATTCAAAATTTCATTTGAATTAAAACTAATAAGTTATTAAAATCAATACTGCTAATTATTAGGAGATCACTATGGTAACTAAAATTGAATTAACCCAAGAAGGCGCAGAAAAATTACACAAAGAATTGCGCAATCTTATCGATATTGAACGTCCAAGAGTTATCGAACAGCTTTCAGCTGCTCGTGCTCAAGGCGACCTTTCAGAAAACGCTGACTATGATGCCGCTAGAAATAGCCAAGCTGAAATTGAAGCTCGTATTAAAGAGATCGAAAACATCTTAGCAAGTGCCAAGATTATCAACAATTCTTCCAAGAACGAAAAAGTTGTTTCTTTAGGAAGCACCGTTGAAATCAAGGATTTAAGTGATAACACAGTTTCAACTTATAAGATTGTCGGCACTGTTGAAGCAAATTCCTTGAAACAATGGATTTCAAACGTTTCTCCATTAGGCCACGCTTTAATTGGAAAACGTGTTGGCGATGAGTGCGTTGTCCGCGTTGCTCAAGAATACAAAGTCTTAATTCTTAAGATTGAAAATAAATAATTTATTATTTATTAAATGAAAAAGTTCGCAGAAATTGCGAATTTTTTTCTTATTTTCAAAAATTTTTCGATTTGGTCCCGTAATAAGTATAGTGAAAGCGAGGATCAAATTATGAAAAGAATCCTAACAGAAAAAGAATGTGATCAGATCACTACTGGTGAAATCACTTTAGCAGCGGTGATGGCTATATGCGCAATCGCGATTGTCGCAGTGGTTGTCTACCGCATGTTTATGTCTAAAGAAGGAAGCTCATCTATTCCTGGTGGTTGGAAGTTTTCTTGGAAATGAAAATCAAGGAACTACCAATCGAACTTAGGCCTAGAGAAAAAGCGCTTCATCATGGAATCGAATCATTGACGGACGAGGAACTACTCGCCGTGATAGTTGGCTCAGGAGTAAGGGGTTGTTCGGCCTTAGAAATTGCTCGCAACCTCTTATCCTCCTATTTAACGATGTCCTCACTAGCAAACACCAATCTTTCTTCGTTAGAAGAACAGTTTGGATTATCTGAGATTATTTCCCTTAGATTACTCGCGACTTTTGAGTTTCATAATCGTCTAAATTCACCTTTTTATCAACATCAATATTCCATTAGAAGTAGTGAGGATATTTATATGCGATATCGATATCTCGAAAATTTCTCTCAAGAAGTGCTCGCTTTAATCATGCTCAATAAGAAAAAAGAGATCATTAAAGAGAAGATTCTTTACAAAGGAACAGGAGAAAATATCTCTATAAATCCTAAAGAAATAAACGCTGAACTCATTATATCAAGATGCCATAGTTTCATTCTTATTCATAACCATCCTGATGGGAATAAATTTCCAAGTGAAGATGACTTATACACGACGGAAATAATTGAGAATTATGCTAAAGATCTTCAAATAAAACTTCTTGATCATTTAATTATTTATCCGGGCGGATATTGCCTTTTGAAAGAATCATTAAATAACACAAAAAGGATTAATTAGAATGTTGAATTTGTATAAATTTAGACGCTATAAAAAGAAGCAAGGAAAGAAAAAAGTCAGACATCCGAAACTAATTGTTGACGATTATAAAAATGAATTTGGTTTTATGGGGTTAACATCTCGTAAGAAAAAAGGACGCGGCCACAACAATTACCCATTACTTTATAATCCGGAATTTAAAAATGGTGTTAGAAAGAAAGAACCATCATATCTTAGAAGAAAAGTGGAATACGATAGAAAAACAAATTTTGGTGATATCGAGAAAAACTATATTTTGCACGAAGAAGACAAGGCAAATCTTATTCCGTTTATCGATAAACAAAAAAAGAAAAGATAACGTATTACTGCGAGAAGTCTTTAAACTCCGCAACCGCTATCTTTAAATAAATTTAACATTATGTTTGAAGGCTGTCAATAATTGATTTACAAAATAAAAAGCGTTGAGAACAACGCTATTTGCTGATTGCAGAACCGAAGTTCATAATTCTGCTCGATAGAGCAAAACCTAGCCTCAGCCCAATTATTTAAGCAACTCAGCAAACTTTTGTCAACAAATGATCACTGAAAATGCATATTTATAATTCGTTGAATAATAAAAACACTGAAAATAATGCTTTACAATCTCTAAATATAATATTAGTATTATAAACGTTGTTGCCTCACCAGCTACAACCGCCTAGAAAAGGTGACTAACTTATTGCCTTTGGCAATAGACCTTAATAGCGAGTCTTGAGTGAGAAAGTAGAGGTATTTACATGTACGCCATTATTGAAACAGGTGGAAAACAAGTTCGCGTTGAAGTTGGTCAACAAATTTATGTTGAAAAATTAGACGTTAAAGCGAATGACAAATACGTTTTCGACAAGGTTCTTCTTGTTGCAGACAAAGCTGTCAAAGTTGGTACACCTTATGTTGAAGGTGCTAAAGTAACTGCCAAAGTCGTCAAACAAGGACTTAGCAAAAAGATTCGCATCTACAAATACAAAGCTAAACATAACTCTGCACGTAGAACAATTGGTCATAGACAACCATACACATGCTTAGTTATTGAATCAATTGCTTAATATGATAGATATTAAAGCAAATCGAAAAGACGGAAAAATTGTTTATTTATCTGTCTTAGGCCACGCCAATTACGACGAAAAAGGTAAAGACATTGTCTGTTCAGCAGTCAGTGCCGTTACAGTCGGAGGAATCAACGCCTTAAAAAATCCAGAAGCCTTCAATCTAAAAGTTGAATCTGGAGAGGTAGAAATATCCTTGCTTGGCAGAGCCAATGAATACGATTACCAAGTGCTTGAAACGATGCTTATTCAATTAAAAAGCATTGCAGAAACTAATTCCAAGTACATCAAAGTAATCGAGAAAGGAAATTAGTTATGTTATTTAAAATAGATCTACAACTCTTTGCTAGTAAAAAGGGTGTCGGTTCTACTAAGAACGGTCGTGATAGTGCGGCTAAACGTCTTGGTGCAAAATTATCCGATGGCCAATATTGCACAGCTGGCAGCATCATCTATAGACAAAGAGGTACAAAAGTATTTCCAGGAGTCAACACTCGTAGAGGTGGAGATGATACAATCTTCTCAACCATCGACGGAGTTGTTAAATTCGAAAGACTTGGAAAGAACAAAACCCGCGTTTCTGTCTACGCAAAATAGTTAGACAAAAAGATTAATTAGACCACAAAATAATGTGGTCTTTTTTCTTTCTTCACGTGTATAATATAGGCGTATGTTTATCGATAAAGTTGTCATAGAAGTTCGTTCTGGCAAAGGTGGAGACGGCATGATTGCCTTCCTTCATGAAAAATATGTTGCCAAAGGTGGACCAAGTGGAGGAAATGGTGGAAGAGGCGCTTCCATAATTTTCCGTGCAAACAAATCGATAAATACCTTATTCAATTTCCGTCACTCCAAAGTTTTTATTGGAGCAGATGGAGAAAAAGGTGGCACTAAAAACAAATATGGTCGTGGAGCAGACGATGTAATCGTCGATGTTCCATTAGGTACGATAGTCTATGAAGAAAAAGATCATAGATTAGTTGCTGACTTATCAAGTGAAGGCGAAACTGTGGTGGTCGCCAAAGGTGGAAGAGGCGGTAGAGGAAACGCTGCTTTTAAATCAGATAAAAACCGCGTCCCAAGAATCGCTGAAAATGGTCTTCCAGGTGAAACAAAACGTTTAATCCTTGAACTCAAACTATTAGCAGATGTCGGTTTGGTTGGATTACCTAATGCTGGTAAATCAACACTTTTAAGTGTTGTTAGTAACGCAAATCCTGAAATTGCCGATTATCCTTTTACGACAATCGAACCAAACCTTGGTGTCGTTAATGTTTCGAGATATGAAAGCTTTGTTATGGCCGATCTTCCTGGACTAATTGAAGGCGCTCATACAGGTAAAGGTTTAGGATTAACATTCCTTAGACATTTAGAAAGATGTAGAGTCATTGTTCACTTAGTGTCCATGGAAGAAGAAAACCCATACGAAAACTTTAAGATTGTTCAAAATGAAATCAAATCTTATGGAATGGGTTTAGACAAACGTCCTTTAATTGTTGTCGCCTCCAAAATGGATGATGAAAATAGTGAAGCTAAATTCAATGAATTTAAGAAACACTACAAAGGCGAAGTATTAAAGATTTGTAGTTTAACCCATGAAGGTATCGATGAACTTGTTCAAAAATGTCATGAATTGTTATCGGTTACTTCTCCGTTCCCACTTGGAGATAACTCCTTAGAAAGCGGCGTCAAAGTTTATGATGCTTATAAAGAAAGTAAACCTATCTTTGAAGTAGTTAAAGAAAAAGAACATGTCTTCCGTCTTAAAGGCGAGTCAATTGAAAGAACTTATTCTTTAATTAATATCTCCACAGACGAAGGTTTAATGCGTTTAATCAATTATTTGCGTAAAATAGATGTAGAAAAAGCTTTGAAAGAACAAGGCGCAGAAAGCGGAGATTCGGTCTTCCTCTGCGATTTCGAATTTGAATATTTAGAATAATGAAACTCGAACAATATTTATTAGAAATTGAAAAGTTTGTTAAGGACTATTTAGAACAATCAAAGTGTGATTGTTATGTTTTAGGTTTAAGCGGTGGAGTGGATTCTTCTTTAGTTGCTGCAATCGCTAGAAAAGCAGTGGGAAAAGATAAGCTTTATTGTTATACAATAAGAATAGATTCTGCTCAAAAAGATGTCGATGATGCACTTAAAGTTGCTAAACAATTAGATTTAAACCTTCAAGTTATTAATATGGATCAGTCTTTCCATCAAATTGTTAACGAAATTGTTGGCTCAGATTTTTCTAGATTAACCAAATCAAATCTCAAAGTTAGAATGCGCATGCTTGCTTTATATGCTTTAGCCCAAGAAAAACGTGGCTTGGTTTTAGGAACAGATAACAAAGATGAAAGATACGTTGGCTATTTCACCAAATGGGGTGATGGTGCTGCTGATCTTTTACCAATTGTTCGTCTTACTAAAGCCGAAGTTTGTAAGGCCGTGAAATTATACGGATTAAGTGATGATTTGGCAAATCGTACGCCTTCTGCGGGGCTTTTTGAAGGACAGACCGATGAAAAAGAGATGGGAGTGACCTACAGAGATCTCGATGATTACTTGCTTGGAAAAGAAATTTCTAAGGAAGCAAAAGAGCGTATTGAACATCTTCATAAAGTCAGCGAACATAAACGTAATCCAATTCCAGAACCTATCCCATTTAAAAGAGATTAATAATTAGCCTAAAAAAGTAAAAATTATGCTTTATTAATGGCTAATTTTTTTATACAATAAAAAATATGGAAGAAAAGAAAATCAACCAATCCTCAATTGGCGCGCTAGTTTCTAGCGTGCTGATCCTAACATTGGTTATTCTCTTTGTTATCACTTTTTAATTATGTATTTCTCATTCAAAGGTCCTATCTCTTATATCGGCGAAGATTACGTTGTCGTCGAAGTCAATAACATTGGCTATCAAGTTTTCGTTTCTCATAAAGACGATTATAAGCTAGGTGAAATTACAACCGTCTACTTATATAACGTTGTTAGAGAAGATGAACAATATTTAGCAGGATTCTCTTCGATAAAAGAGAAAGATGCTTTTGTTTCTTTAATTTCGGTTAAAGGTATTGGACCACGAACCGCTTTAAATGCGTTAAGTGCTACTTCGGCTGATGAATTATTAAATGCGATTGCTGCAAATAACGTCACTTTCTTAAAGAAACTTCCAGGTATTGGTGGAAAAGCTGCTGCTCAAATCATTCTTGACCTTAAAGGTCAATTAGCAACTGGTTCTGAAGCTAACCCAGATCAATATGATGAAGTTAGAGCAGCATTAAAATCGTTAGGATTTAAAGTTAAGGCTATCGATGATACTTTAGCGCAAATTTCAATTCCAAATGCTACTAACGAACAAATTTTAAGAGCAGCACTTCAAAAACTTAGAAAATAATATGGCTAGACTAGTTGACGCAAATAGATCAAAAGAAGACGCAATCGAGATTTCGCTTCGTCCACAAACTCTAGAAGAGTATGTGGGTCAAGCTGAATTAAAAGATAATCTCAAGATTTTTATTGGTGCAGCCAGACATCGAAACGAAACTCTTGATCACGTTCTTTTATATGGTCCTCCAGGACTTGGAAAAACCACTTTAGCACACGTCATCGCTAATGAGATGCATGCTCAAATCAAAATTCTTAATGGTCCATCCATTGAAAAACCAGGAGATTTAGCTTCGATTTTAACAACTTTAGAACCAGGCGATGTTCTTTTCATCGATGAAATTCACCGCCTTCCTAGAGTCGTTGAAGAAGTACTTTATGGAGCGATGGAAGACTTCCGTTTATCCATCATCATTCCACGTGAATCTGGAGCGTCTTCTTTGAACTTAGATTTACCTCCATTTACTCTTGTTGGAGCAACCACAAGAGCAGGTGATTTATCCTCGCCATTACGCGCTAGATTCGGTATAACCGAAAAACTCAATTTCTACACTGAAAAAGAGATTGAAGATATCGTTAAAAGAACCGCGAAAGTTTTTAATACTGAAATAGACGAAAAAGCAGCGGTGGAAATTGCTAAAAGAAGTAGAGGAACTCCTCGTATTGCGAACCGATTATTTAGACGTGTTAGAGACTTTGCAAACTACGAAGGAAAAGACTCAATCGATCATAGTGATGCAGTTAAGGCTTTAACCGCTTTAAAGGTTGATTGTCTAGGTTTAGACGATGTCGATATCAAATACCTTGAAACAATCGCTGATCGCTTTAACGGCGGACCAGTAGGTCTTGAAACAGTCGCCTCTTCTATTGGAGAAGAAGTGATGAACCTCGAAGATGTTTATGAACCATTCTTACTTCAAATTGGTTTTATTAATCGCACTCCTAGAGGAAGAACATTAACCGAGAAGGCTTATCAACATTTAGACAAGCATCATAATCACAAATTATTTAGCTAATATTTACTAAGTAAATAAATTATTAAGAAGATGAGAGAATATGCTCTCATTTTTCTTTGTTAAAATATTTGTTATTTTTTCATTTTGATGAAAATTTTAGCAATATATAGACAAAGTGGTTTCGCTTTTCCTCTTTACTTAATAAGTAAGAAAGAGTATTCTTTAAAAGTGCGTAAATTAATATAATTTAGCTAATTACGAAAAGGAACAGACATTATGAGACGATTTATTGCTTACATATTGATGGCCTTAACAATCCTTCTAGCGATTGGGGTTTCGGCCACACCAGTATTTTCTAGAATCAACGCGGGAAGAGAATTTGCGAAGTCCTATGAAATTCTTTACAACGTTGAAAGTTCAAGTGAAAAAGACGCTGATGAAAACGGAGTTGCTAAAGTTGCAGAAGAATTCCGTAAAAGATTAGATGACTTTGCGGTTGAAGATTATTCGGTCAAAGTTCAAGAAGATCAAACCTCTCAACGCGGTAACAAAGATAAGAAATACGCAATCGAAGTTTCCTTCGCTGCGGATCAAAGCGAATTTGAATATATTTCAAAATATCTTTCTTTCTCCGGAGGAGAATTTTCGTTAATCGGTCAAAATTCAGAACAAATCGTCACCAATGTCTTTGATGGTTCAGTCGCTTATATTGAAAAAGTCGAAGACACTATTCCATATGTCATTATTCCTGTTTCCGATAAAGAAAAAGTAGAAGAATTCGTCTCTGCTATTGAAAAGAGTCAATCCGAATCCACTGATACTGGAGATGTCCCTGCTAACAACCGTTTATATCACGAGGGTCATGAAGGCGAAGGTGAAGAAGAAAAAAAAGTCACTCCAGATATTTATTTAGTTACTCACTGGGATGACGCTGATTCTTACGAACAAGCTAGCAAAGATCCACATATCTCTGAAAAGATTTTGATGGAATTCTCTCACAAAAACATTTGGTATGAAAAATCTGATACCGAACACAGCGAACTCCAATATCTATGTGGAACAGCTGATTCAGAAGGCAATTATGATTTAAGTAACCTTAAATTCGCTAACTTAAGAGCGACATATTTGAAAAATATGTTCAATGCCTCTAGCTATGAATTATCAGTTTCTAACGTTTACGTTAGTGAATCTGATAGTGGTATCACAAACAATTACAATCAAATTAACGCAACTAATGAAAATCTCTTAGTGCTTGGTAGTGATGTTAACATTGCTTTATCAACCACTTTAATTTCTACTGGTATTGCTTTAGCAATTATTACTTTATTACTCGTTGTTTTCTATCGCTTAAGTGCGATTGGAGTCGTCGCCAATACTGTTGGAATTTTGTATTTGACCCTAGTTGTCTTTATCTTTATGGGCACACTTCTTAATATTCCAGCTCTCATCGGCTGCGTTGTTTTACTAATTGCCTCACTTTTCACTTCGGTATTTTATCTTTACAAGTTCAAAGAAGAAGTCTTGAAAGGTAGATCGATTAGAAAAGCTAACCAAGAAGCTTCTAAGAAGTCGAATATGATCACCATCGACACCTCTGTTATTACAGCATTTGCTGGTTTGATGCTCTATGTTTTTGGCGGTGCAGCCTTTAAACCAATGGGCGTCGTTCTCTTCTTTGGTGCTTTATTCATCCTTGCGATGAACCTCATCGTCTTCAAGATTTTGATGTATTTGCTTACAAATACGACTGCTTTCCAAAACAAATTTAATTTGTTTGCTATCGAATCTAAAGATGTTCCAAATCCAATGGAAGATAAGAAAGTCGAAAGCAAAGGTGCTTACGAAAACGTTAACTTCACAAAACGTAGCAAACTCATCGGTGCTGTCTTAGGTGTTCTTCTTGTTGCCGCTATTGCTGGAATCACAACTTTTGGAATTCTTAAAGGATCACCAATCAATGTTGATAAGGCTACTAACGACTATTCTGTCGTATATGTTAATGTTCACGCTGATAATAAAATTATCACTGATGAAGATTCTTACAAAGAATATGTCTTGAAATACGTCAAAGTTAACGATAAGGAACTTCCTTATGATGCTAAAGATGGTGTCTCGTATCAAAAGATTACCAAATTCGATTCTGAAAAACTTGATGTTGAACCAGAACCATATCATTTCTTTGCAGTTGATTTAAACGGTGTTTTAAGTGTTAACAAAGTTGAATATTCGCTTGATAAAGGTAAAACCTACATCGAAACATCTGATGGCATCGAAGATGCTATTCAACAAATCATTATGAATGTTGAAAACATTGAATTATCTGACCGCATCAACGTTAGTTTATTAAAATCACATGAAACTGTTACCAACATCAATCAAGGCTTCATTGCTTTAGCAACAAGCGTCACTATCTTAGGTGTTGGCGTCTATTTCGCCTTCAGATTTAGAATTTCAAGAGGTTTAGCCGCTGTTGTTGTTTCAGCTGGTGCGGCCACAATTGGTTATGGCTTCTTAGCCTTAATTAGAGTTGGTACAACTGGCGTAGCTTCAGCTATTATGCCTGTTGTAGCGGTTTCAACTTTGTTGTTCGCTATCATCTATTTAGCAAAAGAAAAAGAACTTGTTTATGAAAATAAACTTGAACTCAATTTAGAAAAACGTAAAGAGTTAATGGTTAAAGCCTTATCCTTATCCGCTAGTGGAATTATCGTTATCGCGATTTTAGCCATTTACCTTTTAATCAATTACTTCGGATTTGGCTTAAGTTCTACAGCTTACATCTTCGCGGGCACACTTGTGGGTGTTGTTGTAGGCTTAATCGGAGTCTTAACCATCATGGGTCCTTTAGGACACTTGTTTGATAAGGCTTTCTCCAAAATTAAGCTTCCAAAATTCGCTAAGAAAGAAAAGAAGCAAAAGATCAAACTTCACGAACAGCCAAAAACAAGTGAACCTGAAGAAAGAATCTTTATTGGTATTAACGACTAATTACAAATAGGCTACTTTATGTAGCCTTTTAAATATGATGAACGATTTTCTACAAAAATTATTAGATTATTATTCCTTAAGTGAGGAAGACTATCTTTCTTTGACCAAAGACATCTCAGAAGTGAAACTTCTTGACCCAAACTCCATCAAAGGAATGGATAAAGTTAAAGAAAGAATTCTTTCCGCAATCAAAAATAAAGAAAGAATCATCATTTACGGTGATTATGATTGTGATGGCATAACTTCCACATCAATCATGTTTGAAACGTTCAAAAAACTTGATTACGAAGTTGGTTATTACATTCCTTCAAGATATATCGATGGCTATGGTCTTAACGTTGAAAACGTTATTAAGATTGCAGATGGCGGTTATAACCTCATAATTTGTGTTGATAACGGCATCTCCGCGAATGAGGCTATTGATAAGGCTAACGAACTAGGAATGGACGTCATCGTCATCGACCACCATGAATTAGGTGAAGAACCAGTAAATGCGGTGGGAGTCGTTCATCCAATTGTTTCCGAGATTTCTAATATCATCGGTTCAGCAGGATATATGTCCTTATTTGTTTCTGGCGCTCTTTTAGGTGAATATGACAACTATCTTTTAACCTTAGCGGGCTTAAGTGTCGTCTCCGATATGATGGAATTAAAAGGCTATAACCGAGATGTGGTTAGATTAGCTTTATTTAACCTTAAAAAATACCGCTATCCAAGACTAATTTCTTTATGCGATAACGAGACAATTTCTGAGAAAACTTTTGGGCTTGAAATCGCTCCAAAAATTAACGCAATAGCGAGAATTGTTACCAATAAAAATATTAATTTACTAGTTAAATATTTAACTAGTCCAGACGAGATGTACGCCAAATCTCTTCGTGATTGGATTTTAAAAAATAATGAGGTTAGAAAGCAACTTACAACCCAGGCAATTGAGAAGATTCCAAACGAAGAAATTGAAGGAAAAGATGGTATCGTTTTGAAGCTTGATATTTTGGAAGGTTTGATTGGTCTAATCGCGAATAGATTACTCACAACTTGTAATGTTCCAGTACTCATATTTACTGAAGATGAAAAAGATCCAACCATTTTAAAAGGATCAATTCGTTCAAAAGAAGGTTTTAATGTTACAAAAGCATTTTCTTCTTTGGACAAATATCTTTTAACTGGCGGAGGTCACGCCTTTGCTGGTGGCTTATCTATCAAAAAAGATGACTTTGAAAAATTTAAGAAAGATTTCGAAAATCTCTGTAAAACCTACAAATTTGTTGAAGAGGAAAAACCTTCTTTGAGAATAGAATTAAACGATATCACAATGGAAAACTATTCCCATGTTCAATCGTTAGCACCTTATGGAGTAGGTTTTAAAGAACCATTGTTTAGAATCGATAATTTACCAACTAGAGGTTTGACTTTCATTAAAGGTGGTGCTCACCTAGCAACGCCTCTTTCAATAAACAGCAAATTGTTAGGTTTCAATATGCCAGAATACGAGATTAAAAAGACATCTCATTTCGACATTTTTGGTACTTTTTATCTAAATACGAAATTTGGTACAACCTTAGAATTTAGAATTAGCGATTATATCGCTAGAGAATAATTAGTTATACATACATACCGAGTGTGCACCTATATGGGTGTGCATTTATTTATAAAGTGTTTTATAATTTAGATTAGATATAAAAAGGTGGGCACTTTTTATGAATAAAGCAATGAAAAAATTAATGTATGGTCTCATACCAGTTTTTTGTATGGTCCTTTCCGGCTGCAGTATGTTTGGCAGCAAGAAGTCTTCTAAAAAGAAAACAACAACTACCTCTGAAATAGATTATGAGCCAGATGATGGCGATCCAGATACTCCAGATGTAGCACCAAACTATATCACCGGTATTTCGATGAAATACACCAAAGACTTTTTCATGCAAATCGGTGAAACTCTTGATTTTAATGTTGTTTTTAAAGGTGGTGGCGATGATTCCCAAAAAGGTATTCGTTGGACATCTTCTAATCCAAAAGTTTTAACTGTTACCCCAAAAGAAAAGACCCACCAATGTGTTTTAACTGCCCTTAAAGAAGGTAAAACAAACTTAGTTGCAACTTCAGAATATAACCCTTCGCTTTCAGCGAAAGTTGGTATTTCAGTCATTGATAATTCAGGCTACACCTATATTTATCAGAAAAATAAAGATTCCAAAGATGAAAATAAATTCATCGATGATGAAGGAAATACACCAACCGATGGCACTACCGAATTAGCCGGTATGTCTGTTTCCTATCATATCGACACACCTACAATCGCCGTTAGTGGTGGCCAATCTTTAAAATTTGGTGATAACAGAAACGGTTTTGGAGAAATCGATTTAATCTTCCATAACACTCGTAAAGTTAGAAAAGTTTCAATTTTATGTGCTTCAACCGCCAAACATATCGATAACGGAACTCAATATGGTACTAGTGAAGACCATGGTAGCTCCAAAGTTTCCATTAATATTGGTAACACCGAGTATGTTGCGCCGCAATTTACTCCTAAAAACTCCAATGAAAGCGATCCTGAATTAGATACAATTACCGGAATCACCGATAATACCGGTTCACTTTCTGGTGATATTAAGATTCATTTTACCGAAACTCACATCGATGATACGGATAGAAATAAAGGAGCAATTTATTTCCGTTCGATTATTATCGAATATTATCGTGGTAACTTAGATCATATCGAAGTTGATCATTTTGATAATTACTTTGTTGGTACCAAAATGAGCGAGCAAGATTCCGAAGTTAAAGCTTATTTTACTGAAAGTAGTGAAATTGGTGTTGTTGTTACTTCCGACGCTAAGTTTGAAACATCAGGATTAAGCCAAAGCGGTGAATTCGTCACTCCAAATCCAAGTCAAACAGTCAATGTATCATATACATATGATTTCGGTGGAACTTCGCAAACTAAATCTACCTCATTTACTGTTCATGTCTATGAACGTCTAAAAAGCATAGCTTTAGAAGGTTCATTAGTGAAATCAGCATTCCTTCTATATGAAAAAATGGATTATGACGGAGTCAAAGTTAACTTATATGTTGATAATGGTAGCCAAGAACCAGCTTTCTCCTACGAATTGAAGGATTATGAATCCGAATCATTTAGCAATGAATTTGAAACTTCACAAATTCGCTACTGCGTGACTTCGGATATGGCTAATAGCTATACAGTTTCAATCAAACATAAATTAACTGGTGTTATTGGTTCAAAAACTTTTGCTAAAGGAGATATTATCCTTCGCGAAGTTTCTTCAATTGATATTATCTATAAAGATGGTGAAACTCCTTATAGTGCAACCTATAAAGAAGGTGATGAGATCAGCTATGCTGATTTTAATGCCAAAATCAATTACAGCGATTCTTCAAGTGACACCTTTAAATTCTCAGAATTAAGTAGTCAAACATATAAGACTACTCCGACCCAAAAAACAGGTACAAAACGCTATAACTTAAGTACAACTCCTTTATCAGCTGCGAGAGCGCTTGATAACGGATTTAATATTACTGTTTTATCCACAATTAATGATGTGCAAGGAACTTTCCAAGTAAGCGCGGATCAATTTGATGTTGTAACAATTACTAGTATCACTCCTCATTTCTCATCGTTCACCACGAATGAATACGAAGAATTTGATGAGATGAAATATGACGGTATTACTTTAGATATCGCTTATAGCGATGGCACCAGTGAAACTGGTTTAACCTACGCTGCTGCAACTCAAAAAAATGTTAAAGTTGATGAATTAAAAGATGGTGTAAATAAAGCAGTTAGCAAGCCATTACTAACAGTTGAAGCTCCTGAAACTGCTTCACAAGATATGGCTAATAATGGCTTCAATGTTAAATTCACCTCAATTTTTGATCAAGCAATGGTGGCGAATGTCGCTGTTCCAGCTAACGCGATTACTGTTCGTGTTTATGAACCACCTGTTTATACAAAAATTACCAGTGCTGATAGCATCGTTGATGGTGCAAAATACATCATCATCCATATTTTAGATAGTAAATCTAAAGCGTATATTTGGAACACGGCTTTAGAAAAAGAAGCTGCTGTCAAAGCCGATAACAAAATCACTTACACTCATACAGGCCCAATTGGTGAAACTATTCAGTTTACCGATAAAGCAATTGAAAAAGCCGCGATGACCATTAATGTTACTGGTACAGTAGACGGTCAAGCTGGAAGTGAAAAAACCTATGAATTCGTTAGATTTGACGGTCTAAAATTATCGACGACTGATGGCAATAGTTCTTTTAGTTCAAAAAGCGTTCCTCCATTCAAGATTCGTTTCACAGAATCTGAAAATGCTAGATTATTGAGCTCCCCAGCTTCTAAACCAGATCAAGCTCAACAAATCTATTATCAAGAACAATACGATACTTTCAAATCATATAAGATTCCGAAAGATAATACTGATGGATTAAGCGGCAAATATGAAGCCGTGCAACTTTATAAAATTGGAGCATAACATAAATGAATAAAAGATGTTTGATTATTCCTTTAATTGCAACATTTTTGGTATGCTCAGGTTGTAACTCTAGCAGTGCTAAAAGAGGAAACAAGCAAATTGTTTCAACCTCTCAAAAGAATACCGAACCAGAAAACACTAATATTCATTACGCTGGACAAGTCGCTCAAGGCGCTAATCATCCTGTTCCGTGGACGATTGATTATGAATCTTTTAAAGATCCAACAGGCGCATTAAGTTATGACGCCTACCACAAAACCTATGATTTTTCCGGTACAAACATCTATGCTTACGGCATGAGAGCAGTTACTGAAATCGCCAGAAATGTTGGTGGATCGTTGGTCCAATATCGAGGTTTTAAAGTTATCCATTTATGCGCTTTCGCTCATGAAAAATACCCAGATGGCGGACAACTTCAAATCTCTGATGTTCAAGCTAGCAAACTAATTCTAGAAATAGTTTCTTATCGAACTTATGACCCAAACGGAACATTCACAGTTATCGCCGGTGGAAAGCGTATCAGCGCTCCAGAAAATCCACCAATAAATGATTCTACTGTCAATCCAGAATTCAAAGTTCAATTTCTTGAATTCCCAATAAATGCAACTTCTCCTCAATTAGTGAAAATCCATAACGCTCAAAAGATATCTCAGTATATCCAGGCTATAAGATTTGAATAAATGAATAGGCGATCAAAAGATTGCCTTTTCTTTTAATGTATTAAAGATTCCTATATAATAGAAAAAGGAAATGAGTGAAAAACGTACGATTTCATTCATATTTCCATAATAGGAAAGGAGAATGTTATGAAAAAAAGTTTAATTCTTTTACCACTTTTTGCATTAGTCTTAACCGGTTGTACGCTTGGTGGAAGTAGCAAAAAAGGCGGTGGCGGTAAGAAGTCAAGCACCTCATCTGAAGAAGGCGGTGGCGGTGAAGAATCAGGTTCAGTCGATTTCGATTTAACCAAAGGCTCACATACCGCAGTCTTAGACTTCAGTGTCGAAGATACCGGATACAGTTATCCAAGAGCCGAAGCAGATGATACATCAGCCAAAGATGGTAGCTTTGGTGGAATGAGTTGGAAGATTTTCCACACATATCGTGGCACCTATACCGATGAAGACACTGGTGAAACCGCTTATTGGCTTATGATGAAAGACAAAGATGATTGGGATAAAACAAGCAACGCTTGGTTTGGAAACACAAAGAGCTTGGGTTCAATCGAATCAATCGAAGTTGTCGTTAGAAAAGGCGCTTCAGCCAAAAAAATCTATGACTTGAGTGTTGGCGATTCCGCTTTTGATTCTGCTCAAAGCGGTGGAACAGCTTTTGATGTTGATACCAAAGGAACATATTCTGGTTCAGGTAAAGGTTTCTTCGCTATCTCAACCAAAAAGGATACTGGCACATATAAATACAATGGCCAAATTTCCAAAATCACTGTCAAATATACAATCGAATAATTAAACTTATCCTATTATGAAGGTGGGACTTGTCTCACCTTTTTTTATTGAAATAATCGTTGGTTATTTCTATAATTAGGTCAGTTAAGAGGGATTAATATGAAAAAAAGTTTATTAGTGTTACCACTTACCGCCCTTCTTTTAGTGGGCTGTAATACATCTTCCAAAGGATCGAAATCAAAATCAACTACCATCCCAGATGATGTCACTCCAATGGGTGATAAAGAACATTTAGGATATCGACGTCTCGATGGCGCGCCAGAAAATGATAAAGAATATATTTATGGTATTTATCAAGCTAATCTAGATAAATACATTTATCTAAACGGAGACCATCACCGCGTTGAAGATGAAGAAACTCATGAAGTTACGGATTATCCATTCTATCTAACGACTACCGAAGACGTTAATAAAGCTGTCAAAGTTAAATGTCATTATGTAAGTGAAAAAGAATTTACCATCCAAATTATTGGTGGCGGTGAATTCCAAACATATGATGGTAAATATTTAGAAATTTACGAAGGTGAAAAAGACGATGGTAAAAAAGTTGCTTCTCTTAGAGGGGATGTAAACGAAGCCCATTGGTATTATGTCGAAAACACGGTTTACGATGAAGTCTATGTAAACGGCAACGTTATGACAGTAAAAGTTGGTAGCCGCCCCACTCAAGAAGTTGCAATGGCAACTTATGAAGAATATGAATCTTTCTCAGCTTGCACTCCAAACTATTTCGCTACCAATTTCATCGCTCGTCTTTGGGAAAAGATTTAATAAAATAACTATTTTCAAATAAGGATTGCTTAATTGCGATCCTTTTTTCTTTCTTAGAAAGTAAAATGGAGTATAATTAACGCATATGAGTGAAAAAGACGAAAAGTTAACATTGCACACTTTCGAACAAGTTGAGGAAGAATTTTTCGTCTACATTCGTGACGTTAAATCTCGTCAAAATATTCGTAAAGCTTATTTATTTGCGAAAGATGCTCACAAAGATCAATATCGTAAATCTGGTGAGCCATACATCCATCATTTAATTGAGGTTTGTTATATATTAACAACTCTTCAATGTGGACCATCGACATTGATCGCTGGTTTACTTCATGATGTCGTCGAAGACACCAATGTTACTTTAAAGCAGATTAAAGAAGAATTTGGTGATGATGTTGCTGGTATCGTTGATTCGTTAACCAAGATTCAAAGACTTAAGCTTTCTCATCGAAGTGAAGAAGACTTCGTTTACGAAGATCATCGTAAAATCTTCTTAGGAATGGCGAAAGATGTTCGCGTCATCGTCATCAAATTAGCAGATAGACTACATAACATGAGAACTCTTTCTTCACTTAGTGAAGATCGTCAAAAAGTTTTGGCGAGAGAAACTCTGGAAGTGTTCGCGCCTATCGCTCATAGATTAGGTATGAACTCGGTTAAATCTGAACTTGAAGATCTTTCGCTTAAATATCTTGAGCCAGAAAAATACGAATTAATTGTTAAACTAGTCGATTCAAAAGTTAAAAATGCCTCCAAATCTTTGGATACATTCTCTAAAAAGATTGCTGATGACTTATTCAAAAAAGGCATTCCTTTTGAACTTCAATCTAGAGTTAAATCGATTTATTCGATTTATCGAAAGATATATCAAAAACATCATAAATTCGAAGAAATCTTTGATATTCTCGCTTTAAGAATCATCACTGAAACTGAACTTAACTGTTATGAAATACTTGGTATTATCCATGCGACATACACTCCAGTATTAGGAAGATTTAAAGACTATATTGCCACTCCAAAGCCAAATATGTATCAATCGCTTCATACGTGTATCCTTGATGGAAACGGCAATACTTTTGAAGTGCAAATTAGAACCAAAGAGATGAACGAAACCGCTGAAAGCGGTATCGCAGCTCATTGGCGATATAAAGAAGGCACTAAATACGATCCTAAGAAAGAACAAAAAGAGATTGAAGAAAAGCTTTACTGGTTAAGAGATTTCATCAATGTCAGTGAAAACAAAGACGTTGATGCTAAAGAATATATGAATACTTTGTCTCACGATATTTTTGAGGCAAATGTCTATGTCTTTACTCCAATGGGTAAGGTTATTAATCTACCAAGTGGAGCGACTCCTTTAGATTTTGCTTATAAGATCCATACTGGTGTCGCTGAAAAAGCGGTGGGAGCCATCGTAAACAATGTTATGGTTCCGCTTTCTACCGAGCTAAAAACAGGCGATATCGTGGAAATCAAGACTTCCAAAGCTTCTCCTGGTCCAAATGTTGACTGGCTCAATATTGTCACAACAAACTTTGCGAAAAACCATATCCGTAAATTTTTAGCGAAGAAAAATGCTGAATTCATGAAAAAGGACACAATTGCCAAAGGCAAGTCCAGCGCAGTTGAGGCTTTCAAAGCTTATGACATCAATGAATCTGAAATGGAAAAACTCATCGATAACAGTAAAGTCTTTGAACGTTTTGAAGTGTCTACTTTAGATGATTTATACATCAAAATCGCTAACAAGAATCCTACTCCAGGAGCAATCATTGATTTTCTAAATATCAAGCGAGTTACAAATGAAGTTCAAACTTCAGAAAAAGCTGGTAAAGATTCTGATAAAACTCCGGTCGAGATTCCAGGAGCAGGCAACAAAGTCATGGTCACTTTAGGTAATTGCTGCACACCGATTCCTGGAGACGAAATAGTTGGTTATATTACCAAAGGTAAAGGTGTCACAATTCACCGTAAAGATTGTCCAAACATCGCCAACGAAAAACAACGTTTAATTGATGTTTATTGGAAGAAAAATTTAAAAGCTTCAACCTACCCAGTTGATTTAAAAATTGAATGTCATGATCGCGCTAACTTAATCGTTGAGATCATGCAGATTTTTGCCCAGAAGAAAATTCCAGTCACTTCTTTGAATGCGACACTGCATAAACAAACTTTGACTACCACAGTGGCAGTGACTATTTATGTCGCTAACGCTTCAGCGTTGCAAGATGCAGTTAACGCCATCAGCGGACTAAAATCGGTTTACGAAATCACTCGTGCAACCCATTAATTAACCATCAAAAATTACTTCTATAATAATCATTTGAACTTATAGTTATTTTAAACTATAATGTTTGTGATTAATTTAGGAGTATTTTTATATGGAAATATTACCAGTCAAAGGAACACACGACATCTACGAAGCAGATGCCACAGTCTATTCAGATCTTGAAAATCGCCTCGTCTATATGGCGCTTTTACATAATTACAAAGAGATTCGCACTCCAATTATTGAACATACAAATTTATTTGTTCGTGGAGTTGGAGAATCAAGCGATATCGTCAATAAAGAAATGTATACATTCGATGACAAAGGTGGTCGTTCCATCACTCTTCGTCCAGAGCTTACTGCGGGAATTATGCGCAGCATAGTTTCCAACAAATTATATGCGAATGCCGATTTGCCACTTCGTTATTTCTATCTTGGCCCATGCTTTAGATATGAAAGACCACAAGCTGGTAGATATCGTCAGTTCAATCAATTCGGTATCGAAGCTATAGGCGCGCCTAATTATTTGCAAGACGCTGAAGTTATTTCCTTTGGATATCACGCTTTGTTTATCCTTGGTATTGATAACGTCAAAGTTTATATAAACTCCTTAGGAGATGAGGCTTCTAGAGCAAGATATCGCGAAGCTTTGAAAGAATACTTCGCTAAACATATCGATAAGATGTGCAGTGATTGCAAAAGAAGATTCGAAGTCAATCCGCTTCGTATCTTGGACTGCAAAGTCCCTGAAGACCAAGAAATCATTAAAGATGCTCCAAAATTAAAAGACTATCTCTCTGATGAATCAAAATTATATTTGAACAATGTCATTTCCTTATTAAAGGAAGTTGGTATCGAAGCTGTTATCGATGACAATCTAGTTCGTGGTTTAGATTACTACACCGGTGTTGTCTTTGAATACCATGTCGACAAAATCGAAGGCGCTGATAATGTCGGAGCCTTGGGTGGTGGTGGTCACTATGCTCACTTGCTTAAAGAAGTTGGTGGACCAGACCTTGAAGGTGTTGGTTTAGCCTTTGGTATCGAACGTTTAGTTTATGTCCATAATCTAGCCCATAAAGGCGGATATGAACTAGGTCCTGATTTCTTCGTTATCGGTATGAATCAAGAAATCATCGACAAGAATTTCTCTTTAGCAGATATGATTAGAAGCAAAGGTATTGCTGTCGAAGCAAATTACGAAGTAAAATCACTAAAATCCTTGCTTAAAACTGCTGTTAAAAAACATGCAAAATTCGCTATCATAGTCGGTGAAGAAGAAATCGAAAAGAAACGTCTAGTGGTCAAGAATCTCCGCAGTCAAGAACAAACCACTGTGGAATTAGAAAATTTTGAAGCTACATTAGAGTCGCTTCTTAATGAATATGAACAAGAAAGCGCAAAGCTCGCTTTAGAGGGTTTAAAATAAGATGGAAAGAACCTGTTATAACACCCAATTATCATTAGATAATGTTGGACAAGAAGTATCTTTAGTTGGCTGGGTCGCTAAAAGAAGAAATTTAGGAAGTTTACTCTTTATTGACCTCCGTGATCGAAGTGGAATTATCCAAATCACCGTTAATGAAGGTGTCGAAGTTCCTGATGTCCGTAATGAATACGTCATTTCCGTTAAAGGGAAGGTCGCTAAAAAAGATGTTCCAAATAAAAATCTTAAGACCGGTGAAATCGAAGTTATCGCTTCAAAAATTGAAGTGCTTAGCAAAGCTAAAGCCACTCCAATGATCATCGCTGATGAGACTGATGCTTTGGAAGATCTTAGACTCAAATACCGTTATCTAGATCTACGTAGACCAGTTTTACAAAATAATCTCATCAAAAGAGCCAAGATTGTTTCAATCGCTCATGACTATTTTGATAAAAACGGCTTTATTGAAGTAGAAACTCCGTGTTTAACTCTTTCTACTCCAGAAGGTGCTAGAGACTATATTGTTCCTTCCCGAATCACTCACGGTGCATTTTATGCACTTCCTCAATCTCCACAATTATTCAAACAACTTTTGATGATTGGTGGGCTGGAAAGATATTATCAAATAGCGCGTTGTTTCCGTGACGAAGACTTGCGTCAAGATAGACAACCAGAATTCACGCAAATCGACTTAGAAATGTCGTTCCTTGATCGAGATCAAATCTTGACGATTATGGAAGGCTTCTTAAAACGTGTCTTCAAAGAAGTAAATGGTGTCGATATTAAGACTCCACTTCGTAGAATGGACTACGCTGAAGCAGTCGACAAATATGGTAGTGATAAACCAGATACTCGTTTTGAATTACATCTAAAAGATGTAACAAAAGTTTTAAAAGCATCTGACTTCAATGGTTATAAAGAAGCTGATTGCATTAAATCCTTAGTTATTCCAGGTGAAGCCGCTAATACGAGCCGTAAAGTAATTGACAACTTAACTCTTGAAGTTAAGAAATTCGGTTTCGGCGGTATCGGTATCTTTAAATGTGTTAATGGAGCAGTAGAATCTTCGCTTCTTAAATTCTTAAACGAAGCTCAAGTAAAAGAACTTAAAGAAGTTAGCGAAGCTAAAGATGGTGATTTAATCCTCGTCTTAGCCGGTAAACACGATCAAGTTTGCTTCACACTTGGTGCTTTGAGAAGCCAATACGCGAGAAAACTTGGTTATATTAAACCAAATACCTACGATTTACTTTGGGTGGTTAATTTCCCATTATTTGAAAAAGATATTCATGATGGTAGCTACAAAGCTCTTCATCACCCATTTACAAGACCAACACCAGAGACCGCTAAATATTTAGACAGCGATCCAAGCAAGGTTTTATCTGCTGCTTATGACATTGTCATAAATGGTTATGAAGCTGGTGGTGGATCCCTTCGTATTTACGACCAAGATATGCAAAACAAAGTGTTCAATATTTTAGGATTCTCAAACGAAGACATTGTCCGTAAATTTGGTTACTTTGTAAAAGCATTCGAATATGGCACTCCTCCACATGGTGGAATTGCCTTTGGCTTAGAAAGATTATCTATGATAATTTGTGGAACCGATAACATCCGTGACGTCATCGCCTTCCCGAAAAATCTTAAAGCCGCTTGTCCAATGTCTAGTGCCCCTCAAGCCGTCGATGAGGCTCAACTCGAAGACCTTGGAATTGAAATTAAGAAAGAATAATTTATCCATAAATTAAAGGAGAAAAACAAATGAAAGAAATCGACAAATTATCCGTCGCAACGATCCGCTCAATGTGTATCGATGTCGTCAACAAAGCGAAATCTGGTCACCCAGGTATGGCTTTAGGTAGCGCACCAATTCTTTATACTTTGTATACCAAGCACTTGGTCGCTAATCCAAAAGAACCAATGTGGTTTAACCGTGATCGCTTCGTTTTATCAGCAGGACATGCTTCAAGTCTACTTTACACTATACTTCATGTTGCTGGTTACGAAGTAAGTTTAGATGATTTGAAATCATTTAGACAATTAGGTTCCCTCACTCCAGGTCACCCAGAATTTAGACACACCAAAGGTGTTGATGCGACCAGTGGTCCATTGGGACAAGGTATCGCCTCTGCAGTTGGTATGGCCATGGCTGAAAGAGCAGTGGCCCATCAATATCCACAAGGCAAAGAACTTTGTGACCATTATACATACGTGTTATGCGGTGATGGTTGCCTTCAAGAAGGCATCTCTCAAGAAGCCATCTCTTTAGCGGGTCATCATAAACTCAATAAATTGATTCTCTTCTACGATTCAAACGCTGTTACCTTAGACGGTGGTCTTGATCTTTCATTCTCAGAGAATGTTAAAGCACGTTTCAAAGCCTCCAACTGGAATGTTTTAGAAGTTAGTGATGGTAATGATGTCGATGCAATCGATGAAGCTATTAGCAAAGCTAAAACTTCCAAATCTAAACCAACTTTAATCATCGTCCATACCGTTATCGGCTATGGTAGTGAAAAACAAGGTACCTGCAAAGTACACGGTAGCCCACTTGGTGAAGAAGATGGTGCAAAAGCCAAGAAGTTCTATGGCTTTGATTATCCAGCCTTCACAATTCCAAATGAAGTTTACGCTGAATTCAAGAATACTTTCGCTAAACGTGGTGAAGAAGCTTATAAAGCTTACCAAAAGAAACTTGAAGAATATAAAGCTAAACACGCTGGGGCTTACAAGAAGTTTGAAAGAGCCGTTAGCGGAGATGTCTCCGCTTACTTCAAGGGTGAGCCAAAATTCGCACCAGAGAATAATGATTCAACCCGTGTCAGCTCTGGCAAAGCTCTTAATGAGCTTTACAATAAAGTTTCATTCTTAATGGGTGGATCTGCTGACGTCGCTGGTAGCGTTATGACCAAAATCACGGATGGAGTCAACTTCACACCAAAAACTCCAAAAGGACGTAACATCAACTGGGGTATTCGTGAATTTGAAATGGCTGCCGCTCAAAACGGTATGTTACTCCATGGAGGTCTTAAGACCTATGTCGGCGCTTTCTTAGTATTCGTTGATTATATGAAAGCCGCAGTGAGAATGGCCGCTTTAACGAAGTTACCAGGCATCTATTTACTCTCTCACGACTCACTTGCTGTAGGTGAAGATGGGCCAACCCATCAACCAATTGAACAATTAGCTATGCTAAGAAGCATTCCAAACGTGAACGTTATCCGTCCATGTGATGCTCGTGAAACTTATGCTGCTTGGAAAGTCGCTTTAGAATCTAAAGAAACTCCAACCTGCTTAATTTTATCTCGTCAAAACTTACCTCTTTTAGCTTCCAAATATAAAGAAGTTGAAAAAGGCGCTTATATTATAAGCAAGGAAGCAAAACGCGTTGATGCAACTATCGTAGCAACCGGTAGTGAAGTTTCCTTAGCGGTGGAAGCTCAAAAAGAATTAGCTTCTAGAGGTGTTGATGTCCGTGTTGTCTCAATGCCTTCAACTTTCTTATTTGACAAACAACCAAAAGAATATAAAGATGCGGTCTTAGGTGTCTCAAAAGACAAAGTCTTTGCTGTTGAAATGTTATCTTCATTTGGTTGGTATAAATATGCTGATCACGCCATGAGCGTGGATAGCTTTGGAACATCTGCTCCTGCAAAAGACGCTATCAAAGCTTATGACTTCACTAGTGAACATCTAGTCAAATTCGTATTAGCAAATTTATAAAATTTGAAAGGGGGTAATATGGCAGATTATTTAACAATCAACCC
>Ga0310786_10002600_pt1 | contig 27329 bp, 23 predicted proteins | sample AusTroGonzalo_MG_FD_203881 | JGI IMG/M metagenome (GOLD analysis project Ga0310786, IMG submission 203881) | Bovine rumen microbial communities from tropical cattle in Woodstock, Queensland, Australia - Gonzalo_03 (v2) (version 2) | ecosystem: Host-associated > Mammals > Digestive system >...
ATCTATAAACAATACACTTTATGTGCAAAATTCCTCATTTTTTTCCATTTTTCCAACTATTTTAAGCAAAAATGCATTTTTTTTACCATATTTTGTGTTCAATTAAAATATTTTGTTTACCTTTGCACCTTAGAATAGCAATATTACGTAATATAAACCATTCTTATATGAAGAAGAAAATACTAATACTTGACGACAAAGAGACCATCGCAAAGGTGCTCTCCATCTATCTCATGAGCGACTACGACGTGCAGTGGTTGCCAGATGGACTGCAAGGAGTGAAATGGCTTCAGGCTGGAAACACGCCCGACCTTATTATCTCCGATATCCGTATGCCTGGCATGCGCGGTGACGATTTTCTGGAATGGATCAAGCAGAACGAGTTGTTCAAGCACATTCCCGTCATTATGCTGTCCAGCGAGGATTCCACGAGTGAGCGAATCCGCCTATTGGAAATTGGAGCCGAAGACTACATTGTTAAACCATTTAATCCGATGGAACTGAAGATCAGGGTCAAGAAGATTATTCCCTGAGTCGTCATAAGTATACACATATTATATAATATATATGATAGGCATTGTATATCATGGCAACAATCCAGAAACCCAGGAACGATTGAAATACATTCCCGGTCGGTTGGTTCAGTTTGCAACCAACTATAAGGACGCAGCCTCTGCCTGTGCCCCTCATGTTCGTAACGAGCATTTCATTTTGTTCTACGAGCAGAGTGTACTGGCGGAAGATATCACAGCTATCACCTATATCAAGAAGAAATGTAAGAACGTCTACATCATCCTGCTCACCAAGGAGTTGACGATGGACGACCGGAAGATGTATCAGAAATGTGGTATTAACGACACGGTTGATGTTAATTCTTCCATTACAGATCTCAATAAGAAGATTACATTCATCTCCGACCGCGAGATGATGTTGTTCGACGATGCCCCATCCAAGCATCGTATCCTGCGTTTCAAGATTCCTCTTTGGAAACGTCTCTTCGACATCTTCTTCTCCCTGTTGGCTATCATTATCTTTTCACCAGTATTCATCATTACGGCTATTGCCATTCGTCTGGAGAGCAAAGGTCCAGTCATCTTCAAGTCTAAGCGTGTCGGTACGAACTATACCGTCTTCGACTTCTTGAAATTCCGTTCTATGTATGCCGATGCAGAGCAGAGGTTGAAGGAGGTCGCCAAGGAAGCTGGCAACCAATATGCTGAGAAGGACAATGAGGAAGAGAAGGATCACCAAAGCGTCATCACAGCACCTTTAGGCGAGGAGGCTGAGATGATGATGATGGATATGGGCATGGAGTCAGACATGATGATCAGCGACGATGAAGTCATGCTGGTTGGTGATGATTTTGTGGTGTCCGAGTCTGACTTCAACAAGGAGAAAGAAGAGGAGAACAACAATGCCTTTGTCAAGATCGAGAACGACCCGCGTGTGACCAAAGTGGGTAAGTTCATCCGCAAGTACAGTATTGATGAGCTGCCACAGCTCTTCAACATATTGAAAGGCGACATGTCTATCGTGGGCAATCGCCCGTTACCTCTTTATGAGGCAGAGAAACTCACCGTAGACTCCAGCATTGATCGTTTCATGGCACCTGCCGGCCTCACAGGCCTCTGGCAGGTCGAGGAACGTGGTAAGGGTGGTATGATGTCGGCAGAAGAGCGCAAGCAGCTTGACATCACCTACGGACAGACCTACTGTTTCACGATGGATATGAAGATTATATTCCGCACTTTGACAGCATTCATCCAAAAAAATAATGTATAAGACTAAAAAACATAAACCATACGCAATGAACAAGATTAAGCGACTATTGATGATTGTAGCGGCCACAGGGATTGGTTCCTCAGCCTTCGCCCAATTCGACGAAAGTGGTATCGCGGCCGGATTCTTTGATTCCAGTAAGGACAAAGACATAAACTTCTCACAGTTCCATCTGCCACCGTTAGCTGTGCTATTAGAGAACGCCAAGGCAAATCCACAGATTCTATCTTTGGAGAAAGCCAGACAGATAGCAGAGGCAGAAGTTGCAAAAACAAAGCGTAGTATATTTAGCCATATTACTGGACGTGCGAGTTATAGTTATGGAAAAGGCGATTTGTGGGGCAACAACTCATCAACAACCAGCTATCTGATTTACCAATACCAGGGAACAGAGTCGAGCTATTGGAATGTTGGTGTGAGTGCTTCACTTTCTGTTGAGGCTGTATTAGATTATGTACCATCTATTAGACGTTCAAGACTTAATGTTGATCAGGCTGTCATTGCCAAGGATATTGCATACGACCAATTAAAATTGCAAATTGCTACGCTTTATATAAAAATTACGAATGACCTTGTTACATTAAAGACATTAGGTGAAGCAGCTGCAGCCTATCAAGGTGCAGGAGCATTAAACCGAGAGGAATTTGAGAATGGGAACATGGCAATTGAAGACTTTGCATACACAAAATTAAGAGAGAGTGGCCAGGTCGCGAGTTACGAGTCAATGCAAACCACAATTACAACTGATATTATTACATTAGAAATATTAACTCACACTCCAATTATTACCAATTCCACAACAGAAATCACTTTGGATACTCACGTCACTAAATCTGACAAAGAAATTGCGAAGGAGAACAAGGCTGTAGAAAAACGTATAAAAAAAGCAGTGGAAGAGGATGAGAAAAAAATAAAAGCCTTAGAAAAGGCAGAGAAAAAAGCAGAGAAAGCTGCGGCCAAAGCAGTCAAAAAAGAAAATAAAACGAAATAAATAGTAGTATTATGGATTTATTCAGATATATAGTTAGATTCTTATATAAGATTCGTTGGTATTTGATTATTCTGCCATTGATTGCATTGGTAGTAGCTTGGTTTATGACGCGCAACATGGAGCGTATTTATAACACCAACACAACTATCTATACAGGTATGATTACCGCCTACAACATTGAAGGTGGTTCGGGGACTGCTGGTGGACATTCTGAAACTAACATGAAAAATTTGATGTTGCTGATTACAACGGATGTAACCATTCATGAGGTATCGCTTCGTTTGTTTGCCCGTTGTATGATGTATGGCAACACAAATAAAGATAATAACTATATTTCTGCAGAACATTTTCGTCAGTTGAATAATAGTGTTCCCGCAGATGTCAAGGCGTTAATTAACCACAATAGTGAAAATGCCACTTATGCCAATCTGAAAGCATACGAAAAGCCAACTCAGGATAATTATCTTTTTGGAATCACCAACTACCATCCCTATTTCGGAATCAATAATATTACGAGTAGACTGAAAGTAATACAGTTAAACCGAAGTGATATTATTGACATAGGCTATTCTTCAAATGATGCAGGTATTGCGTATAACACCCTGGATATTTTAAACGAAGTATTTGCCCGCCAATATGCACAGTTACGTTATGGCGAGACCAACAATGTTATTAAATTCTTTGAACGCGAAGTGGCACGACTCTATCGTATTCTGACTAACGCAGAAGATGACTTAATTCGCTACAATGTGGAAAAACGCATTATCAATTATGGGGAACAAACAAGGGTTTTGGCTAATATGGACGGAAATCAACAATATTCAGATAATGATCTCTTAAAAGCTCAAGCAACTACCCGTGCACTTATGGATTACTTGGAACGCCAATTAGGGGACCGCGCAAAAATCATCAAAGCCAATAAAGAATTTACAAATCAAGTCACAGACATCTCTCGAATTCAGTCTCGTATTTCAAATCTTCGACTCATGAGTAGTGAAGGAAGTGGTAGTGGCGTGGAGTCTCAGTTGGAATTGGCCAAAGCAGAAAAGATGCTTCAAGATGCCACTGCCAATGTACGTTCTCTAATTAAAGACATCGAAGCTGGCACTTATAGTACAGAGACGGGCGTCAAGGCTAATGACATGATATCCAGATGGTTGGAGCAAGTCCTTCTGTTGGAAAAGACAAAAGCAGAATTAGGTGCTCAGGATATTATGCGGGCAAACATTGACAAGCAAATGCTTTATTATGCACCAATAGGAGCAACTTTAGGTCGCAAGGATCGTCATATTAGTTTTATTGAAGGCAACTATATGGAGATGCTGAAAGCTCTCAACGCAGCTCGTCTTCGCCAAAAAAACCTACAGATGACAACTGCAACCCTTCGAGTGTTGAATCCGCCATTGTTCCCAATGAATGCTCAACCCACCAATCGTATGATGATTTTGCTTGGTGCATTCCTGCTCACTTTCATACTGACAGCTATGTACTTCTTCATCATCGAATTGTTGGATCGAACATTACGTGACCGTATGCGTTCTGAGCGTATCACCAAGATACCCGTTATGGGGTGCTTCCCAAAAGAGAGTACTTTGCGCTATCGTCGATTTAACAAAACGATTGCTGATATGGCTCTCCGCCAACTCAGCAAAGCATTGCTTCCCCACTTCAAGGAAGGTCAACAAAATGTTCTGAACTTGTTGTCAACAGATGCTGCAAATGGCAAGAGTTATTTGGCACAAGAATTGGAAAACTATTGGATTTCTATTGGCCTTCAGGTACGTCGCTTGACATACGATGAAGATTTCCTTGCTGAAGACAGCCGTTTCATTATGGCAAAGGACATTAAAGACATATGTCCAGATATTTTGCCAAACGAGATTGCTATAATCGAGTATCCTAACTTGGATGACAACTCAATTCCATCAGGTTTGCTCAACATGGGCACCATCAACCTCTTAGTCACTCGTGCTAACCGCACCTGGAAAGATGTGGACCAGAAGGCTCTCAAAGAACTACAATCACAACTTGAAAATCAGGATACGCTTTACATGTACCTAACAGAGGCTCAGCGATATGCCGTTGAGGAGTTTGTGGGCCAGTTACCTCCCTATACAAAATTCAATAACTTCGTATACCGCATGTCCCAAATGGGGCTGACTGCAGTAGAAAACAGTCATGCTAAATAAATGGCAAGAGTTTATTCTAATAGGCTATCCGAGTACACCCACGAAAACGGAGGAAGAGTAATATTACTCTTTCTCCTGTTTGCACTTGCTATTTATCTATTCATTAATGCTGGCTTTAGCGCCTTTGCAATCATCTGTTTGTCTCCATTAGCCATATTGTTTGTCTATGCGGCATTTAAGTGGAAAATGGGAGTCTTTTGGAGCCTCATCATTGTTAATTGGTTCATTATGAACCGGAATTTCTCTTTACCCTTTCCAGCATCCTTGGCAGACGAATCACTTGAACTGCTTTTAGTTGCAATGGCAATTATAGATGTAAGGAATACCCCCCACTTCGGAAGAGCATGGAACCTAATGTTTTTAGCAATTATGATCTGGTGTGGACTTTGCGTCATTGAAATACTAAATGATACTTGTGGACTGGGAATGAATGTCAATGCGTGGTTCATAGGATTCAGATTGATGGCACTACATCTTGTTTGGATTATTCTAGTATTCTCATTATATATTTCTGATCCGAAAAAACTGATTTTATATTTAAAAGTATGGGCAGGACTATCTCTTTTTTCAGCATTTTACACATGGAAAATGATCAATATTGGACTAACAGCTACAGAAAACGCGTGGTTATATAGTCCAAATAATCATACACATTTGCTAAATGCAGGAACTCTTATTAGATATTGGTCAACATTCAATGATGCGGCCTCGTATGGATGTAATGCGAGTGCATCTGCTGTAGCATTTCTGATATTCGGGATTACCTCCAAAATAAAGTATGATAGAATATTCTTTTTATTAACCGCAGCAGTTGTCATCTGGGGAATGTTCCAGTCTGGAACAAGAACCGCTATGATTACATTAATAGCAGGATTTATTGTTTTCTTATTTCTATCAAAGTCTGTTAAAATTCTTGTACCGTGTGCTATTATTGGAGGAATCTTCTTATTTATACTTATATTTACAAATGTCGGCAATAATAATCAGCAAATACGAAGGATGAGGTCGGCATTTGACAGAAAAGATGCATCAGCAAATGTCCGTGACATTAACAAAGCCGCTATTGCCAAATATATGAAAGAAGCACCATGGGGTATAGGTATTGGAATGTTGTCAAAAGACATCCCTGCTTGGAACAAATATAAAAAATTATCAGACATACCGCCAGATTCCGAATATGTATATATATGGGTAAGAACTGGTGCTATTGGTGTAACAATATTTACCTGTTGTATGGTAATGATACTCCTTGGAGGGTGTATCATTGTACTCTTCAGGCTCAAAAGCCCTTCTCTTATAGGAATTGGAGGAGGGTTATGTGCAGCTTTTGTTTCCATACACTTAGGGGGATATGCCAATCAGATTCTTTATATGTATCCCAATGGATTAACATTCTTTGGGGGAATGGCGATTGTTTATTTACTCCCATATATTGAGCCTGAATGGATAACATTTGAACAGAATCGATTAGAAAAAATTGAAGAAAAAAGACGTTTAAAATTGGAGAAGAAATTAGCATCGCGAGTATAGTACATTGAAAATTGATAATTGAAAATTGAAGATTGAGGTTTCCGTTATCACCATCAATTATAATGGACTGGAAGATACCTGTGCATTGATTGAGACTATCCCCTTCAATGAAAACATGGAGGTGATTGTAATTGATAATGCCTCAAAAAATCAAGAAGCAGAAGAAATTGCCAAACGTTATCCAAAGGTTAAAGTCATAAAGAGTGAAAGAAATCTTGGTTTTGCAGGAGGTAATAATTTAGGCATACAAGCAGCTCAAGGCAAATACCTGTTTCTGATTAATAACGACACAATCTTTAAAGAGTTTAACATCCAAACGCTGATTGACAGATTGGAATCATCGCTACATATTGGCATTGTATGTCCGAAAATACGATTTTCATGGGATAATAACCCGATTCAGTTTGCAGGGTATTCCAAACTATCCAAAATCACTGTTCGTAACCATGCCATCGGTTTCAATGAAGAAGATCATGGGCAGTACGACACAGCCCATCCTACTCCATACGCCCATGGCGCCGCTATGCTCATTAAACGGGAAGCTATCGATAAAGTCGGACTCATGCCTGAATGTTATTTTCTCTATTACGAAGAAATAGACTGGTCTATGATGTTCACCCGTGCAGGCTATCAAATCTGGTATGAGCCAAAATGCACCATATTACACAAGGAAAGTCAGGCTACTGGTCAAAACAGTCCTCTACGTACCTATTACCTCACACGCAACAGGCTCCTGTTAGTTTGTCGCAACTATCAAGAGTTTAACAAAACATTAGCATACATCTACCTCATAAGTGTCGTTGCCCTTCGTGACATTCTAAAGCATACATTAACAGGACGTTTCGACCTGCTGAAAGCTACACTCCGTGCTCTCAAAGATTTCTTTCTATACGCTCGGCCTAAAGCCGCTTGCTACCAACGGGACGCAAGAACAATAAACACTAAACTATAAACATTAAAAAAAAAATGAGCATCAATTTCTGGAACATATTATTCATGGTCGATATGGTTCTGTTCATCATCACTGCTGCAACAGTTCTATATTTGGGCATTTTTACGATTGCTTCCATGTTTAACAAGATCCATGAATCCCCTCGTTCCAAGAAACAGAATCGCATTGTTGTTTTGATACCTTCGTACCATCAGGATTCCGTCATCGAACAGGCGGTCATCTCAATCTTGTCCCAGGCATACCCGCAACGTATGTTCGACGTCACCGTCATCTCTGACCATCAGGAAGAAATGACCAATATGCGATTGGCCCAATACCCCATCACCCTTCTCACACCTAATTTTGAAGAGAGTACCAAGGCAAAATCCCTGCAATATGCTATTCTCAATTTGCCAGAGTTCAAAATATACGATATTGCATTGGTTCTCGACGCAGATAATATTGTAGAGCAGGATTTCTTAGCTAAGATCAACGATGCCTTTGAGACTGCTGCCACCAAGGCTGTCCAGATGCACCGAATTTCCAGGAACAGAGATACTACTGCCGCCCTATTGGGATCCATCTTCGAAGAAATCAACAATGCCATTTTCCGTCGAGGCCATATCAATGTCGGTCTTTCTTCAGCCTTGGCAGGATCAGGCATCGCCTATGATTTTGCCTGGTTCAAGGCCAACATCATGAGAGCCCGTACGGCCGGTGAAGACAAAGAGATGGAAGCCTTGCTGCTCCGTCAGGAAATATTTATAGACTATTTCGACAACATCTATGTTTATGGTGAAAAGAAACGCACCACGGCAAAAATGAATCAACAACACGGTCGTTGGGCTAAGGAGCAATTCCAAAATTTCATCCGTAACGTCAAGTTCCTACCGGGAGCTATTTTCCGAAAGCAGTACGACTTGGCAGACAAGATTATCCAATGGATGCTCGTTCCCCGTACCACTATGGTTGCCATAATCATAGTCATGAGCATTGTCCTCCCATTCATTTATATGACGTTGGTCATCAAATGGTGGATCCTCGGAGCTTTAGCACTCTTTATTTTTGCTCTGGCCACACCAGACTATTTAGTGGCAGAAATGTGGGACAAGACGTTTTTACGTGATCCTTTCAAGCGCCTGTGGAATCATTATAAACCCAACATGTTACGAAAAAGATGATATGGTCTATTCTACATAGCATTGATATTGCCCTATGGGTAATCATCGCAGGATCAGTGATTTACGTGGTTTTCTTTGCCATCATTTCTTTGTTCTACGACAAGGAAGACCACATTGCTGCCCATGCAGCTGCCCTCAGCAACAGGCAGTGTAAGTTCTTGATCCTTTATCCTGCCTACAAGGAAGACCGTGTCATTATCAATGCAGTAGAGAATTTTCTATTGCAGGATTATCCTTCCACGCATTATACTGTAGCCGTCATCTCAGATCACATGCAACCTGAGACCAACGACTATCTACGACAATTACCCATAACTCTACTTGAGCCTGTATTTGAAAAGAGTTCCAAAGCCAAGGCCATGCAGTATGCCATGAATGAGGTCAAAGGCGATTTTGATCAGGTAGTAGTACTTGATGCAGACAATGTGGTTCGTCCCGATTTCTTGTCCCAGTTGAACATCCTTTGTACGGTTTATGATGCTATTCAGTGCCATCGTTGTGCCAAAAATGCTAATAACGATGTGGCTGTCCTCGACGGAGCCAGTGAAGAAATTAACAACACTATTTTCCGCAAAGCCCATAACCGTCTCGGTTTGTCCTCGGCCTTGATTGGCTCTGGCATGTGTTTCAACTATGAACTGTTCAAAAAAAATGTCTTTGAATTGAAAACGGCAGGCGAGGACCGTGAGATGGAAGCTCTCCTACTCCACCAGGAAGTCTTTATTAAGTATGCTCCTGAAATCCATGTTTTCGATGAAAAGGTCAGCAACCAGGACAATTTTCAACGTCAGCGTATGCGCTGGATGACCGCTCAGGTACAAAGCTTACTCAGCAATTTGCCAAAAATACCTGGAGCTGTCATTCACGGAAAGATTAATTTTGTCGATAAGACCATCCAGCAAGCTCTCATTCCCCGTTCCATTCTGATTGTCCTGTTGGCAGGCATTTCTGTCCTCATGACGATCTTCATGCCCTCGTGGTGCGAAAAGTGGTGGGTACTGTTTGCCTTGTTAGCCGTTTCTCTCTTCATCGCCCTACCCCGCCAGCTCCGATACAGATCCTTTGCCAAGGTACTTGCTATCCCTGGACTTGTACTGCGCATGCTGAAAAACCTGCTCCATATAGACCACAAGAATACAGATTTTATTCATACAGAGCATAGTACATAAATGAGTGGAAGGGTACATAAGAGTTTTTTAAATGCGGAAGTAAATCTGATATTTTACTTTCTGACTCTTTTCTTGGCTTTCATCTCAAGGAAAATATTCCTCGATTGTCTAGGAACTGAATTCATAGGTTTAACCGGAACTTTAGGGAATATATTAGGCTACCTTAATCTGGCAGAATTCGGTATCTCCGCAAGTATTGGCTATTTCCTTTTCAAACCGCTTCAATCTAACAATCAGCAGGAGATACAAGACATCCTGTCATTGTTGGGCTATCTCTATAACAAGATCGGTTGCATTATTCTATGTGGAGGTATTATCATCAGCCTCTTCTTCCCTCTGATTTTTGCGAAAGAAGGCCTTGGTTTAGGTATCATATACTTTGCCTTTTACTCTTTTTTGGGTTCTTCATTAATTGGATATTTCATCAACTACCGGCAAACATTACTATCTGCAGATCAGAAAAACTACTTAGTAGCCATCTATTTCCAGTCAGCAAAAATAGTAAGAATCATATTACAGATTATCTTAGCATACTACTATCGGAATTTATATGTATGGGTGGGTGTAGAATTTCTCTTCGGCATTATTGGGTGTGTCATCCTTAATTGGAAAATCAATATGGAATACCCATGGCTCCATGTGAAAAAGAAAAATGGCCGATCTCTCATCAAGAAATATCCAGAAATTATCACAAAAACCAAACAGGTCTTTATTCATAAGATAAAGGATTTTGTGTTAGTAAAAAGTGACGAACTCTTTATCTTTCTATTTGTATCTTTAAAAATGGTTGCTTTTTATGGTAACTATATGATCGTTATCTCAAAACTTATATCCTTATTCTACTCTATAACAGGAAGTATTGGTGCAAGTATCGGCAATCTTGTTGCAGAAGGAGACAAGGACAAAATGATGAAAGTATTTTGGGAGTTAACGACAATCCAGCATACGGTTGCTGCCATCCTTAGTTTTGCGCTTTACTCATTTTTGGAGTCCTTTATTGCCCACTGGCTCGGAACGGATTATATTATGGACCATCGGATCCTGATTCTTCTCATTTTATACATATATATTACAAATTCACGTCAATCAGTAGATGGGTTTAACTTCGCACATGGTCTTTATGCCGATGTATGGTCTGCATGGACAGAACTTATCATCAATGTGACTATTACAATTGTATGTGGGCTAAAATGGGGTGTTATCGGTATTCTTCTAGGCAAATTGGCCAGTCTCGTGCCCATTGTTGTTTTATGGAAACCATATTATCTGTTTTCTTCTGGATTTAAGAAGTCTGTTTATATCTATTGGAAAGGAGTAATAAGAAACTATATCATATCATTATCCACATTTGCATTGGCAACATATATACTCAAGAGCATTCCCATTGATCCCTATAACAGCATTGGAAATTGGATGGCATATTCTGCTATCGGAATGTCAATTTTCTTATTCATTAACATATCAGCAACCCTATTGTTTGCCAAAGGTGCAATTGACAGTCTTAACAGAATCAAATCCGTTATCAAAAAATGAAGTATTCTATTATAACAATCAACTACAACAATAAAGATGGCCTTGAAATGACCATCAAAAACGTGTTAGGACAGACTTTTAAGGACTTTGAATATATTATTATAGACGGAGGGTCAACAGATGGAAGTGTAGATGTCATTAAGAAATATGAATCAAAAATTGACTTGTGGATGTCGGAGCCAGACAAAGGGGTTTACAATGCTATGAATAAGGGTATTGGAAAGGCCACTGGCGATTATCTGAATTTCATGAATTCTGGTGACACCTATCATTCACCATCAGCATTAGAAACGATTTCAGAATTACATTCTGAGGACGACCTCATCATTGGTGGCTATTATGAAACAGAAAAAGGTGTTTCACATACTATTCCTCCACAAGATATAACACTACTGACTTTGTTAAAATACACGATTAACCATCAGGCTACCTTTATCAAGAGAACATTGTTCGACAAAAGACGGTATGACGAAAGCTATATTATAATGGCTGATGCCAAATTTAATTTTCAATCTATCATCTTAGACAATTGTTCTGTTAAGGTCACAGAGGACATCATTGCTGATTACGACACAAATGGCATCAGTTCCAATTACGAACTCTATAAGACCGAACGTCAAAGATTTCTAAAAGAATTATTCCCCCCAAGAGTAATTCAAGACTATGCAACGATGTATACCACTTATGAAGTGCCTTTGATTACATTACTTCCTCAACTAAAAGATTCTCCAACCATCCAACGGTGGATTTATCGACTTGCAAGCTTCTTTATTAAATTCAAGCAATACACAAAATGAAAATACTTTATGTGATAAACAAAATGACAAATTTGGCGGGTATTGAACGAATCCTTACCTGCAAAATGAATTATTTGTCAGAAAAACCAGAATACGATGTCCATCTGCTTACATACGAGCAACCCGCCCAAGCTCTTTCATTCAAAATCAACGAGAGGATTACCTATTGTCCCATCAATGCCCCCGTTCCTCAACGAGAAGGATTGACTTTATGGGGATGGATAAAAGCATATCTCTCTGCCAGAAAAGTTTTCAAACACGAGTTTTATAATCATATAAGAAACATTCAACCCGACATTATCATCTGTACAGGTTATGCATATCCTGTACTTGACATTATCATCGATGCCTCACGACAAATCAACGCAAAGATTATTATGGAGTCTCACGTTAAAGGCGATACCGTATCCATGAAAAAATACGTTTATAACCACGCATTGGCATATATGTTTTCTTTCTGGGACAACTATATTTTAAATTCAATCAAAAAGACAGATTGTGTTGTCACATTAACCCAAGAAGATAAGGAGTTCTGGAAATCGTATGCTAAACGTATCGAGGTTATTCCAAACGTATTAACAATTACCCCCAAAAAGGTAATGGACTATCAGACCAAACGTGTTATTGCAGCAGGAAGATATGTTAACCAAAAAGGATTTGATTTGCTATTAGAGGCATGGCACAGAATCGACAAGAACTTATCCGACTGGCATCTATATATATTTGGAAATGAGAACAGGAAACCCTATCAACGTATAGTAGACAAATATGACATGAATCATCATGTTCATCTTATGCCTGCTACTCCAGAAATCGTAGAGGAATTTTCCAAAAGTTCTATATTTGTTTTGAGTTCGAGATTTGAGGGATTCGGTCTTGTCCTTGCTGAGGCAATGAGTTGTGGTCTGCCTTGCATATCATTTGACTGTCCATATGGACCACGTGATATCATAACGAATGAAGAAGATGGTATCTTGGTTGAGAACGGCAATATAGAGGCTCTAGCAAAAGCCATTGAACGACTCATGACAGATGAAGGTCTTCGTCAGTCCATGGGAGAAAAGGCAATTAATAATGTTGCACGTTTTAATCGGGAGACAATCATGAATCAATGGAATCAACTTTACCTCAGTTTATAACGCCATATGGACATCAGCGTCATCATACCCGTATACAACGTAGAAAAATATCTGAAAAGATGTGTTGACAGCGTGCTTCATCAAGAGGGTATTTCTTTGGAAATCATTCTTGTTGATGACGGCTCTACTGACTCATCAGGGAAGATGTGTGAAGAATATGCAACAAGTCACTCTAACGTAAAATGTCTTCATATAGGTAATTCAGGACCAGCCACAGCTAAGAATAAAGGGTTTGACATAGCAACAGGAAATTATGTCGCCTTTATAGACAGCGATGACGAGATCAAGCCTGACATGTTTATTTCAATGCTTCACTCTGGATACAAATACCATGCAGATATTATATGCTGTAACTATATCCAAATTGACGAAGAAGGCCATATCTCACACACAAAACATACCGGTCAGGAATATGTTCTAAATCAAGATGAAGCCATTAAAGCCATTCTAATTAAAAACAAAATATACTCGCAATGCTGGACAAAAATTTACAAACATGAAATGTTGAAATCTAATCACATAAGGAACACTGAAGGTCTGAAAACTGATGAAGATTTTATTTACAACATTCAAGCATTTGCTTGCTGCAAAACTGTCTGCATCGTTGATAAGCCACTATACATTTATACTCACCGTTCAAAGTCGCTCTCCAAAGATTATTACAGGAATCACATTAGCCAGTATATTGACAATCGGATTTTAAGACTTGAACTCGTTGATAATATCATAAGAGAGCGATTTCCCCACTTACAGGAATACAGCACATACCACTGTATATTCTACTATAATGAACTTATAGGCCGAATTTGTCTTTTCCCCCATTTATATCGAGATCCAAGAGTTAGTAAAGTCATCTCGTTTATCAGGAATCACTCTGATGTTCTTCTGGCACATCATGGTCAATTAGGGTTCAGCAAGTGGGGTGCTCATGCCATCATATATATACCACAGACACTGTATCTATATTATCGTAAATGGAAATAATATAAAATAAGAATGCTTTTCAATTCACTTACATATCTCATTTTCTTTCCTACAATATGTATACTTTATTGGTGCATACCATCCAAGTATAGGAACGTGATGCTCCTAATAGCCAGTTATTATTTCTACATGAACTGGGAGCCAACATATGCCATTTTGATTATAATCACATCGCTCTCAACATGGGGATGTGCTTTGCAGATTGATCATTATGAAAAGAAAAAGAAACTGATTATCTCCTTGTGTATCATCATTAATTTATTGATACTATTTACCTTCAAATACTATAATTTTGCCATCAACACTATCACATCGACAATATCACTAACAGGATTCAGACTTTATATACCCCATTCGGACTTTCTTCTACCCGTAGGTATATCTTTCTATACCTTTCAATGCATTGGTTACATCGTTGATGTTTACCGTAAAGATATTAAGCCGGAAAGAAACCTCATAACTTATGCCCTATTTGTATCTTTCTTCCCTCAGTTGGTGGCAGGTCCCATTGAAAGGGCTAAAAACTTATTACCACAGTTCCATTCCAAGCACACTTTTAATGGGGATTCCTTCATCGATGGGTTAAAAATGATGATATGGGGGTTTTTCATGAAACTTTGTATAGCAGGAAATGTAGCACCTTATGTAGATGCTGTATACAATAATGTTCCCAACCATAATGGCACAAGTTTCCTTTTAGCGACTTTCTTTTTTACATTTCAGATATTCTGTGATTTTGGCGGCTACTCACTTATTGCCATTGGTACAGCGAAATGCCTTGGATTCAAACTGATGCAGAACTTTAATCATCCCTATCTGTCGTTATCTGCAAAAGAGTTCTGGCGGCGCTGGCACATCTCATTATCATCCTGGTTTTCTGATTATGTATATATCCCATTAGGAGGCAGCCGTTGCAGCAAGGCCAAGCACTATCGCAACCTAATGATTACAATGTTAACCAGCGGTTTATGGCATGGAGCCAATTGGACTTTTGTGTGTTGGGGAGGATTACATGGGTTATTCCTTGTATGTAATTCAATATATACAAAAAAGACAGGAAAAAAATCATGGACTCCAAAACTATTAAGAATTGTACTCACATTTTGCTTTGTTTCATTTGCATGGATTTTCTTTCGTGCAAATTCTATCATTGATGCATTGACCATTATTCACAATATCCTCATTAACCAAGGAAGTCTGTTTAAAGGAGACGGTATTCCTTCATTGATTCTGCCATTATTAATGATAGGGATCTTACTATTCAAAGAAATAAAAGATGAATATAATATAAATCTTTCATTTATGCACAACTCCCATCTATGGATAAATATACCTTCAAGTGCAGTAGTTATTATGATTATACTGCTATGCGCAGAATTCAATAGTGGGCAATTTATTTATTTCCAATTCTGACATTATGAAAAAAGTCATATTATATATTATAGGCATCATCCTCTGTTTGACTGTTGCAGACATCACATTTGGAATATGTAGTAAATACTACATAAAGAATTATCAGTTAATCGGAAGATACCAGCCACTTGATAGATTAATTAAAGAGGTTGATACCGATATTATTCTAATTGGTAATAGCGGCATATTAAATTCCGTAAATCCAGAGATTATTGAAGACAAACTCTCAATGACATGCTACAATGGCGGCATAACAGGGCAAGGGGTTTTCTTTTTTGAGACCATCATTGATTGCATTCTGCAAAGACATACTCCTAAAATGATTATTGTTGGCCTGAGGCCAGAAGAAGTCGGTGGAAATATAGGAGAAGGCATCTATGATGTTTTAAAACCGTATTATGGTATGGGCTACACAAGTATAGATGACCACTTCAACAAAACAAATGGTTTTGATCGCTTTCTTCTTCATTCCAATCTATTGCGTTATAACACGATATGGGTACGTGTTTTATTATATATGCTATTGGACGACACCACTTATCCAGAAAACGGTTTCATGCCAATGGAAAAACCTTCCAAGATTCCACAACTCCATCATATTGAAGAATACGAAGAGCCTGTTAAGGCCAAACTTGATTGTATTGAACGAATTATCCAAAAATGCAAATCAAGGGATATTAACATTGTAATCTGTTTTCCACCAACTCTTTCACATTTTAAGCAAGATAGTATCCCATGTGTCAACACTATAAAAGACATATGTCATCGTTATAATACTCCATGCTTAGTAGACTACAACAATAAATACTACCAAAGCCATCCTGAACTCTTTTATGACACCGGACACGTCAACAAGTTCGGGGCTGACATGTATACAAGAAAAATATCCTCATATATCTCTAAATTATGACAAAAAACAGGATACTTTGGATTTCTATTTCTCTATTCATTTTATTCTGTATAATATATACTGGATACATAATAGCTGGATACTATTCTCTCGCAGATGAAATATTAACTCAGAAAACAAAAAAAACACACGAAGGAGATTCACTTATTGTCATCTTCATGGGGGATAGTTGGGCAGCATACCACTCAAAAAATGACCAACATTTAAAAACATGCATAGAAAGAAGAATCAACAAACCAACTAAAGTAATATCAAAAGGTACTGTCGGAGCTAAGACTAAGTTCATTTATACTAATATGCATGATCAATCCCTATTAGGTGCAAAAGCATTAATAGATATTTCTCCTGATTACGCCATCATATCTGCAGGCATTAATGATGCCGTAGCAAAAATGGGTACAGAAAATTATTGCTACCATTACAATTTAATCATCAAGGAACTTATCTCTGCTGATATCAAACCTATCATCATTGATATGCCCCAGGTTGATTATAAAGCCATTTATCAACGGGAATCTTTAATTGCCAGAATAAGACATCACATATCAAGTTGGATAACAGGCGCTCCTTTATGGTCTTTTGATAATTACCGAACTGCTTTACAATCATTGATACAACAAGATGTAATAAATAAACTTCTTATATATATACCTGCTTCTGAATGGAATCCAGAAGGCTATAACGATTCCCGCCATCTATATTTAGAAGATCATGTTCATCTCAACGAGAAAGGTTATTTCCTTCTTGACTCATGTCTCACCTCAACAATCTGTCAAGATATTATGTCTACCCACGATTTCCAGTAACAACATTCACCAAACCTGGCATCATACGTTTCAATAATACAAACACTAAAACGCATAATATTGTAACACCAATGACGGCCCCCAAATATAAAAAAACATGTATAATGTCCGACTGTCCGTTTATCATTGTAAAGATTGGTCTTAAATTCGTTACAAATGGATAATGGATACAAAAAACGAAGAATGCGGATTTTGACAAGAAAGAAGAATAAAGATGATGACGGTACAAAAACTCACCTAAGAAAGAAATACAAAAGAAAGTGTTAGCGACTAACGACAACCTATGGAAAGGAAGGGCAAATGGAACAGAAACAAACAAATGAAGGAAATCCATAAATGCAAGAAACAAGAAAGCACTCACAAACAATCTCTTATATTTATCAAAGACCTCAATTGGATTCTTGTCACAAATAGAGAAATAAGCACCCAATGAAAACATAGTCAGACTCTGAAAAGTATACGCACTGTCATGAGAGTTTATCCACAATAATCCAAAAAAGACCGGGAACAATAATTTCGTATATTTAACAATGTAGAATATAATCGGTGATATGATAACCAATATCATCAGATTTCGGATATACCATAAAGGACAAAGCATAGGAGAGCCATTCCCATGATTCCATACTCCCCTATCCCAAAAAGCTCTTATGTAATCTATTAAAGTATAATCCGCCAAATCTTTTCCTAAAATGATGATCGATTTTCCAAAATGCATAAGACAAAGATATCCGCATAATATCAATGCGTTAAAAAACAAATAAGGAATTAATAGAGTATGAAATCGACTCTTTATCTTTTGCAGAAATGTTTTCTTACTATAAAAGAACAACAGACCTGAAATAAAGAAGAAAGCAGGCACACCTGTTTCCCCCATCCATAATGAGACAGGATATATTAGTCGAAAGTAGATGTCATGTCCTCTTGTTACAGCACTCGTGGAGGTGTAGCAATGAAGACAAATAATCAACAGTATCAAAGGGAACCTTAAAGTTTCTATTGAACGTGACAGTTTTTGATATGATAGATTATCCAACATTTTTCATTATCTCAGAATAAATAGTAGATACAGATTCTGCCACTCTATTTGCATTGAAGCGTTCTGCAACAAATCTCCTAGCTTTGATAGCACATCCTTCCATCAAAATCCTGTCTTCAAAAAAAGCATATATTGCATTTGTAAGAGCAGGTATATCATCAAATGGGACGACAAGACCATTATTTTGATGTTCTATAACTTCCTTCGTACCATCTGTGGGTGTTGCAATGATTGCTTTTCGCATAGCCATTGCCTCCAAGAGAGCAATAGACAGGCCTTCCCATAGACTTGGCAGACAATAAACATCTATACAGTGAAGCAAATCTGGCACATCAGTCCGGAATGGCGAACGATAAAGATAATCTGACATCTGGTGCTGCTTGATGTAGGCATCTACCTCTTCATCCATATCCCCTTCTCCGACAAACAGGCCTTTGACAGAAGGATTAGCAGAATGAGTTTTTTCCAAAGCTCCAAGATAAACAAGAGGATTTTTCTGTTTAGTGCATCTGGCAATAAAACCTACAATAAAGTCTGATTCAGAAAAGCCAAACTCAAGTCTAAGATTTTTAAAACGGCCATCAGGATTAAACCTGTCAAGATTAACACCGTTTTCTATGACAACAGCATGATTAAGCCCAAAGACTTCTCTTCCCGTATCCTTGTTACTTTTCGACACACAAATAACCTGATTAGCATAATGACAGATTAGCTTTTCACTCCAACCTCGCAGTTTCTTTACAAGAAATGACTGATCATCATGAAAACTCCATCCATGGACCGTATAAACAAAAGGCAGATGCAACTTACGAACAGAATAAAGGATATTTGATGCAGCCCTACTACCATGAGCGTGGACCAATTGAATGTCCTCTTTCTGAATCAACTCGATAATTTGCCTCTGAACACTTATATCAAACGGTTTCTGGGTATCTATCACAAAACAAGGGATGCCCATCTGTTTCAATCGACTAATCATCTCACCATCCGTGAAGGACAAACACACTGGTTCTACTTTTTCCTTATCCAGGAAATGAATCAGATCCAACAAATGTGACTCACCGCCACCGATTTGTCCCTGACGTATTACTTCCAACACTTTTATTTTTGCCATGTCACCAATCATTAACAATGCAAAGTACTGAAATTAATAATCAACCAAAAGAAATCGCCTCATATATAAACCTATTATTTCCACACATCTTTTTGTGCATAAAAATAAGGTAAAAATCTAATACAAAATTTTATGACAGGTAAAGAAAGAAGCATGATAATTACAAATATGATAAAGTTATTCAAAAAACCCTCCTGAGATATGCCTAATTGGTAATAAACATTTCTAATAACAAACAATAGCGGTTGATGTGTAAGCAATACAACTATGCTATAACGTCCGATATATGAAAAAACGGGTACATATTTTAAAATCTTTGCAATAACCAATATACAAAATGAACCAGAGATTCCACCTAAATATAATGAAACAATAGTCACTCCAAAGACATTCTCTATGAAATTTAAAGAAGACAAATGTCGATGTTCTATAATATAATAAATTAGTAACAAGGTTGTCAAAGAAATAACAAAAAATATATAATATATTTTTTTTATCTCACTATAAAGAATATTACTAAAATTACGTATCAAATAACCAAATAAAAAAAACGGCATCACAGTCAAAGAAGTGTCAAGCCATAATGACAAATATAAGCCTAAAACATTTATATAGTATCCCAAAATCCCTAATACTATACAAAAAAAAGAAATAACCTTAACATTTCTTTTTGAAACAACAAAAACTGAATAGAAATAGATATTCACAAAAAATAGACAAATTAAGAACCATGAAGAAGGAACAAGCCCAAGATTCAGTCTTCCATTTTCTTCACAAAAACTATATAATGATGTACTATTACCATTCCACCTATCTTGGAAAAGAATCGATGGGATTCCAAGAACAAAATAGGTAAACAGGAATGGTATTAACAATTTATTCGTTTTCTTCTTTATAAAAGGAAAAAAACCATCATATGTTTTAAAAAATAGACCTGATAAAATAAAATACAAAGGCATTCTAAAGAAAAAAAGTATTTGAAAAAAATCGTAACCATCAGACTGTTCTCTTAATACATGCCAAAGAACTACCAAAGAAATACAGATACCCTTTGCCAAGTCAATAAATGCAATTCTCTGCTTCATAATTCAAATCTACAAATTTGCAATTTGCTTGCAAAGATACAAAAAAAATTATATATATAGTTATTATTTGGTCTAAAACTTGCATGTCTGACTTAATTTTCTTACTTTTGCACTCGATAGCGTGATATTATTGCTATCACTACATTTTGGAATGCACAGTCAGACATCCCGCTTTTCATTATGTAGTCAACCTTATTTGAAACATAAATGTCTGTTTGGGGGTGTTTGGCGGACGTATTGTACAAAATGGTATGAGAGAACGAATACATCAATTAGACTATCTGAAAGGAATCTTTATTTTGTTGATGGTGACATTCCATTTGGCACCTGTCTACGAAACATACCCCGTGCTGAAAGCGGCTGTATATACATTCCATATGGCAGCATTCCTGATTATATCTGGCTACCTTGCCAATATAGAGAAGGATGTACCAAATTTCTGCCGAGGTATGCTAAGGCTTGCCATCCCCTATGTCGTTTTTCAAACTATTCATATACTGCTGGTATATCTCTTTGGCAGTGCCATGCATTCCAACAGTTCCGTAACAAGCCTAACATTTCAAGGGGTTCTCGACCAAATCTTAGAAAATCCCTCCAATCCCTATTGGTATTTACATACCTTAATTATATCCACAGTGATTTATTATGTGGTGTATAAAGTGTTCAAGTTAAATAGTATGACAGCATTCATCCTAACAGGATTAATACTATATGGACTGACCCTGTTCATCACCAGGTTCTATTGGGAAAATGTCATCTGCTTCCTCATAGGTGTTTACATCTCCAAAAGCGGGAGGAATTTTCTTGAAGCCATACCATCATCACCTCTTGCAGTGATTCCATTATGTATTCTGTTCTCTTTCAGGGATAATCTTCATACAGGAACGTTTGCTGGGATAGCTATTACGATCCTCGTCATTAGTTTCCTGCTATTTGTCTACCATTATGTCGGCAATGGAGTAAGAAGGATGTTACATTATTTGGGAAGCAATTCTTTGTCAATTCTCGTATTCTCACCCATATTCACAGTTATCACCAAGATAGCCATTCCTTATTTCAGTTTCGACCCGACTGCCATCTGCTTTGGTGTACTTGCCTTGACCTTTGTCGTAGTGGGCTGTCTCTTCTGCGCTTGGCTTTCAGACAAATTGCATCTCAGCCAATTCTTGTTCGCGAAGGATCGCTTCTATGTAAAATATTAAGGAAGCGAGATTGCACGTATGGGCATATCGAACTGATAGCACCAATTATGGACAGGCCAGGATTTGTTCTGAATGGTTGTTGTTATGGAGTCGCCCTGAGAGTCACGCAGGTTTCCACGCGGGCCATGCAAGCGGCCACTTAACATTTTGTCTCCATTAATAGCATACCGAACGCGACAATCTTTGGGAGACTCACGACATAGAAGATGTACACGATTATCTTGCAGGATGACATTCTCGACGATATCACGGTTATCAGGAGTGATGACACTAAATCCATAATGGCCAGGATTGGTAACTTGGATGGTGTCAAGAGTTAATGGTGGACATGGAATGTTGAAGTCGATAATTACTTCTTTATCATGACATTGAGCCTTTAATGGAAGTAGTCCACGCTGATGCTTTTGTTGTTTAAGTATATCCAAGGCAGCAAGTGCAACCAGTACACCATGTTTCTTATGGCTTGGTCCATCAATGTGAATAATCTCATTGACGAAGTCATATGGATACATGGGACCACTGGCATGGAATGTAGGATGGTCGCGAACTAACTCCAACTGGGTTTCTGGTACAATGGTCTCAGGACAATCGTATGCTAAGGGATTAAAATCCTTGGCTCTTGTGACAGGATTGGATTGATAGCATATCACCTCAATATCCTGCTGTTGTCCCGTTATTTGTTTGACATCTTGATTGATGTCCTTGACAAACTGTAAGAGGAGTTCACGATAATCCGTTCCTGGATAACTGGTGACATCCGTCTCTCCTTGCATCCAGCAGAGTGCAGGCATCACAAAATCCCAACCACGTTTTTGTGCAGACTGATAGGCAGTTTTAATATCGTGAAGAAATTTATTATAGGTTTTGCTTCCTTTACCCAAATCCGCGATGACGGTACCATCTTGCCCACCAGGGAAAATGCAAACAAGCGTATCTTTCCCTGTGTTATCAGCGATCACCTCTGCCATACCGTAGACCGTCAGTTCAAAAGATCGTTTCTGATAGTGGGTGATCTTTTTGGCGAATTGCTTTAAGGGGTTGATATCATAATAGCCGAACTGATGATCCATATTTTCTGTGACAATACGTCCATCGGCATAATTCGCCAGTGAATCAAAATCTGTAATACGGATGGCATCAACCCCAATAGCCAGACTTTGCCCATAGACGGGTATGCAAACAACTGTCTTATGCTCGTCAGCATCGCGGCAAGCCACAAGTGCCAAGAGGACCAATATGGAGAAGAGTTTTTTCGTAATCATGATGCAAAGTTACGAAAAACTAATGAAATCCTTTGTTTTCTTACTTTTTTTTTCTACTTTTGCATCAAAATAGACATGAGTTATGAGAAGAGAACCCAATTTTGAGGTGATGAGAACCATTGCTATGTTTTTCATAGTTGTATATCATTGTCTGACGCATGGCATTGGTGGTGATTATGGTTTCAGTGTCAGCAACCCCACTACATTATCTAATCTCTTGTTCTCTGATTTCCTGTTGGTTTTTAGCAGTATTGCTGTAAACCTCTACGTGATGGTATCTGGCTATTTTCTTGTAGATCTGGATTTTAAGATGAGCAGGATAGTAAGAACCTGGACGTATGCTTGTTTCTATTCATGTGCCATCACGATATTGTTCATGTCGTTGCAAATAGTACCATTCAATGTAACTGCTTTGGGCAAGAGTATCTTCCCAATCAGCACAGATGCCTATTGGTTTGTAACACAGTATATCGGACTTTTGATCCTTTCACCATTCTTGGCTATATTGGTCAGACAACTGTCCTATAAGCAATATCTCTGGCTTCTGACAGGTGGGGCTCTTATCTGTCTGGCACTCATTCCCGGTTTCCCCTTAGCCAAGCGTTTCCATGTTGCTCATGGTAATTCCGTATGGTCTTTTGCATATTTGTTCCTGGTTGCAGGCTTTATCAAGCATTACCAAAAGAGGATTCCAATGGCATGGTTGATGAAGGCGGCTTTACTTGTCACGCTGTTGACGATGGGGTGCGAATTATTCTTTGGTTATCAGAATGATTCGATTTATCTGTTTTGGTTTAATTATAATGGCATTCCATTTGTCCTTACCATAATAGTCTTTCTCATCATCAGACAAATGCAGATTGCGGAGTCTGGGATCTGGAAGATATTGGTCAAATTAGCACCATATACATTTGGTGTTTACCTGATTCACGACCAACTGATGATGCGAGGCTGGTTATGGGATACGCTCTCATTGACTTCCATATGTGACCAGTGGACATATCCCTTTATGGTTGTAGGCTTGTGTTGCATGATATTTCTTCTCGCAGCCTTTATCGAAGCCATTAGGAAGAAACTCTTTACCCTTCTGAGGATTGACAATTTCATTTCGAAGGCAGACCGATGGTCGCTCTACTCATAAGGATCAAAACAGAATCCCATTTCCTTTGCTATCATAAGAATCTTTCGTGTCTTTTCTGTTGAAAAGGCATCTGGGATGGACGAATGGGTACCGAAGATGATAAATGCTTTTCTGTCGTATGCTTTCTTCAACATTTCTCGCATAGCATCAAGATCTGTATCAGGCCCGATTCCAATACGCCCTAATTGAAACACATGTCTGTCAGGATTGACAAGACAGGCACCTGATATCATCTGGCAGCCTTGTTGGTCTATCACTTTACGGATTATCCTTGTGTTGCACCCATGAGGAGGAATGATCATTTTCATGATTTTAGTCGTATCAAATCCCTGTTCATAGAGTCTTTGGTAACTTTGTCGGATGTCATTCTCTATCTGCGATTCATCCCACGCTTTCCATCGTTCATGACGCAATCCATGCAGGACGACACCAGCACCTTGGTGTTGCCAACTTGCCAAAGAGTCTGCAACGACGGGCTCCATCCTGTCTGCAATAACAGCAAAGACAGGTTTGATTCCAACCTCATCAGCAATCGCCTTGACTTTGAACACTCCTTCTGTGCTGTCATCGTCAATCCACATGGCATAGGCTTTATCATCTGCCGAGGAGCCATACCAGACATCCAACAGTCCTACATACATGCTCTGCTTGCTCCATTCCCCGCCAATCAAAGGCATCCGCCACCATACCAGCAAGACGATGACGATGATTAAAAGTAGGAAAAGAGCCATTCTCTTCATGACTATTCGGACGTTTTTGGGCTGAAATAGTTGCTGAATGTGATTCTATCGGATATTTCCTGCGTCTCTCCTGTCACAGAATTCTGATAGTTCTTATTCAACAGCGTATGACCCAAACCGCGCCATTGACTGTCAATGCCCATGATGTCGAGGATAGTGGTGTAGACATCCAACTGGTTACATTCACCGTCCCATGCACTGGAAGGATCAAAGCCACCATTAATAATATATATGGGTATGTCATCAGAAATCTTTCCCTCCATATCGAGATACCTGGGGCGGGCATCGTGGTCTGCTACAATGATAATCAAGCTGTTATCATATAGTCCTTGTTCTTTCAAATCTTCAAAATACTTTCCGATCTGCATATCAAAATAATGGCAGTTGTTCAGATAGTTTTTGTAAGATTGCGGCAGGCTCTTGTCCGTAACCTCGAAACCATGTTTTGTAAAGGAGTTGTAAGGTTGATGCATGGACATAGTCAAAATCAGGGAGAAGAATGGCTGGCTGTTCGTGTGGTCCTTAAAGGCTGCATACTTGAAAATCATGCCATCTGTCAGGAATTCACCATTCTCATTATCTTTCATATCTGCCTGATAGTCCAACATAGAGTAAAGATGATCAAACCCATATGCCTCTGACATAGGCTGTTGCTCCCATAGGGTAGGATTGGTGGGGATGATGGTATGTGAATTGAGGTCCGGATGAATCTTTTTCATCTGCTCCGGCAGTCCGATTATCTCATTATATTTGGCCTTGCTGACCGTTATCTCTGCGTGTAACGGCAAGAGGCCAGCCATATAGATGTACTGCCCGTCAGCAGATTCGCCAATAGAAACGTTAGGTCGCATGTGGCTATTGAAGTAAACCGTACTGTCATGTCTCAGTTTATTCAGATTGGGGGTAATCTCTTTTCCTTCAATGATAAGGTCGGATGTGACGGAGAGGTAGGACTCCACCAAGATAAAGATGACATTCTTGATGGAATCTGATGCCGTCCGTCCTGTAACTCTTAAGCTATGATCAGAGTATTCCCTTTCAATCTCCTGTTCCTGCTCCTTGGTTAGTTTTATCTCTGTATCACGTGACAGTTGGTCAACGACCAGTTTTCTAATGAATCCTTTGTGGAAGAAAGTCCAGTTGGGCCACATGGAGTCCATCTTCGCAGGCGTGAACATAGTTTTTTCCAAAGCATAGATAAAACCATACTTAGGATGGAAAATGTACAGGGAATGGGCTGCCAGACCTATGATAAGACTGCATAACCAGATAATGATGGTCGTACGGAGGCTCTTGATGGTGAGATTGTGATGCCAAGTGCGAATAAGGAGCCAACCAAAGAGAATTGCCATCAACAGATAATACAAGTCCGTTATTTCAAAACCAGCCAACATGCTGTCGATAACGGCACCATCAGTCAGGTTCCCGGCCTGTCCGATGGAAGACCATGAAAGATACTGATGGAAGAAACGGGCATAAAAAGCATTACAGAAAGACCATATCAATGTGATGACAAAGGTAATGGCCAAGCTGAGCCTGAGTCTGCGCAAGGTAATGATCCAGGCAATGAGGAGTATGACGGACGCATCTAAAAGACATGCGATGAAATTGTCAATCTGCGATGATTTGAAACACGGCACTTCCAGATCAATGGTTTGCAGGAAATAATAGTGCACAAACAACAGATTCATCAAGGACATGATGAATAAAACAAGAAACCTTGTATTAATGTATCTGCTCATATAGATTATAGATAGATGATTACAAAAAAGGAGAAAATCCAACCCAACACACAAAACTGGATGAAATGATCCTTGACGAGAGATTTCGTAGGACTACCGCTTAGACCGTAGACAATCATATTTTGTAAATATCGAAGCAGGCCAGCCAATACCCAACCAGAAGTCAGGTAGACATAGCGGGTACCCATTCGTTCAATGACCTCGGGAGACATGGTGTACATGATATAACAGACCAACGTGACTGACGCAACGATAGCGGTTGCCTCATTGATGAATATTTTATTGTAGCCAGTTATTGATACACGTGGTTTCTGTCCCGTCTGCTCATAGAGGCGGTAGTCGTCATTACGTTTCGTCAGGGCCAGGAACAATGTTACAAGGAACGTCATCATCACCAACCAATGCGAAATCCAAATGTCTGTCACCAAACCGCCAATCAAGACACGCATCACAAAACCAATGGCAATAATCGACACGTCGAGGATGGCATATTGCTTCAATTTGACGCAATAGGCCATATTCATCAACCAATATGCCGCTACTACTATATATAAATAAGGTGTATTGGGGCTTTTGGCCAACGGCAACAACGCAAATGCGCCAATCGTACAGATCAGCATCAGCGTATAACCAGCCTTGACACTGACGGCTC
>Ga0310786_10002601_pt1 | contig 27326 bp, 24 predicted proteins | sample AusTroGonzalo_MG_FD_203881 | JGI IMG/M metagenome (GOLD analysis project Ga0310786, IMG submission 203881) | Bovine rumen microbial communities from tropical cattle in Woodstock, Queensland, Australia - Gonzalo_03 (v2) (version 2) | ecosystem: Host-associated > Mammals > Digestive system >...
TACGCTCCTCTGCCTGGAGCAGGACCGTTCCGCCGCGGTCGACGCGCTCGCCGGACTTGAGCTCATGCAGCTCTGCCGCACCGCCGCGCCCGCCACGAAGGACGTCGCCTCCATTTCCGCGCAGCTCGCCGAATGCGAACGCGTGATCGGCATTGTCCGCAGCGCCCCGGCGATGAAGAATCCGCCCGCCGTGCCCGAAGTCGCCGACGACGAACTTGTCGCGTACGCTTCCAAGCTGATCTCCGGCAAGACCGCCGCGTTCAAGGAGCTCGAACGCCTCCAGCACGACCAGAACCTGCTCGCCCCGTGGGGCGAATTCGACCGTTCCGCCATCGCGAAACTTCAGGAAAAAGGCGTGTACGTCACGCTGTGCGCCACTCCGCGCAACATCTTCGACCAGCGCAGGAAGGCGGACGAATTCCCGCAGGACGCGGCCGTCTCCGTGATCCGCATGGACAAGAACATGGTCCACTACGCGCTCGTCTCCGAATCTCCGCTTGAAGAAGGCGCGTTCGACCCGGTCGTCCTCCCCGAGGAAACGCTCTCCGAGGCGAAGAAAACCATCGCGGACTGCCAGTCCGCGATCAAGGACGCCGACACGTCCATCGTCGCGGCAAAAGCGCTTCTGCCGCGTCTGGAATCCAAGCTCGCCGCGCTCCGCAACCAGCTGGAATTCGCCTCCGCCCGCGACGGCATGGAGCAGTCCGGCGCGATCGCCTATCTGCAGGGCTATGTCCCGGTCACCCGCATCGAAAAACTGAAGGCCGCCGCCGTGAAGAACGGCTGGGCGCTCCAGATCGACGATCCCGCGGAAGACGACCAGAACGTCCCGACCTACATCGAAAAAGCGCGCTTCCTGAACGTACTCGACCCGCTGTTCGATTTCGTCGGCATCTCGCCCGGCTACCGCGAGAGCGACGTGAACATGTTCTTCTTTTTCTTCTTCCCGATCTTCTTCGGCATGATCCTCGGCGACGCTGGTTACGGCGCGCTGATGCTCGTCGCCGGGACGGTCGGCCTGATCGCGCTCCACGCGAAGAAAGCGGCGCGCCTCCCACTCGTCCTGCTGATCTTCCTCGCGTCATTCACGTTCATCTGGGGCTGGCTCAACGGCGCCTGGTTCGGTCTTCCGGCTGACGTCCTGCCCGGCTGGATGCGCGGCTGGAGCATGATCACGGATCCGGCGCACAGCGCCGCTGCCCACAAGTTCATGAAGTTCTACGGCTACAAGGATTCGCAGCTCACGCAATCCTTCTGGGACGGCTTCCCGAGCAAGCTCACGCAGTGGTTCTGCTTCCTGCTGGCGATGCTCCACCTGATGAGCGCGCACATCGTGCGGTTCTTCGCCGGCATCCGCAAGGACTGGCGCGAGCTCTCCAACATCGGCTGGGCGCTGATGATCTTCGCGAACTTCCTGCTCGCGGTCGGCCTGATCGTCTTCAGCGGCACGTTCCCGTCCTGGGGCGCGTACGTCTACATCGCCGGTGCAGTGCTCATCCTCATCACGATCCGCCCGGCGCAGCTGCTGAACCTGCCGTTCGACATGATCGGCAGCTTCACGGACGTGCTGTCCTACATCCGCCTCTTCGCGGTCGGGCTCTCCGGCATGTACATCGCCCAGAAGTTCAACATGATGGGCATGATGGCAAAGAACGCGGTCCCGGACAAGTACGCGGTCATCGGATTCATCCTGCTGATCCTCGTCGCGGTCGCCGGACACATCCTGAACCTCGCGCTCGGCTTCCTCGGCGTGCTCGTCCATGCCGTCCGCCTGAACACACTTGAATTCTCCAACCACATGGGCCTCCAGTGGGCCGGATTCAAGTTCAAACCCTTCTCTGCCAAACAAAACAACGATTAACCATAAAAACAAATACAAACAACAGGAGAAACAACCATGAGTCTGCTTCTTAACACCCTCGCAAACGTCACCCCGGTCCTCGCCCAGGCGGCCGACGCCGCACAGGCCGCCGCCACCTCCACGGCGGACATCCCCTTCTTCGAACAGAAGGCCCTGATCTACGCCGCGGCGTTCACCTCCATCGGATTCGCCGCCATCGGCTCCGCCTACGGCTGCGGTTCCGCCTCCTGCGCCGCCATGGGCGCGTGGAAGAAATGCTACGCCCAGAACAAGCCCGCGCCGTTCCAGCTGCTCATCTTCGCCGGCGCCCCGCTCTCCCAGACCATCTACGGCATGATCGTGATGTTCATCGTGATGGGCGGCGCAGCCAACGTCGCCGCCGCCACCGCCGGTCAGTGGATCGCCTATTCTCTCGTCGGCGTCCTCGCCGGCATCGCCATGGGCGTTTCCGCCCTCTGGCAGGGCATCAGCGCGGCCGCGGCCTGCGACGCCTTCGCCGAGACCGGCAAGGGCTTTGCCAACCAGCTGATGGCGCTCGGTATCGTTGAGACCGTCGCCATCTTCGTGCTCGCGTTCTCCATCGTTCTGCTGAGCTCTCTGGGCGCCGCCTGATCGAAGGCAAGCTCTTTTCTCTGCAAAGACACAGGCTCCGTATCCGCCAACCCCGGTGCGGAGCTTTTTTTCAACCATTCAACATCCTTGAAATCAAGTCCATCATGATCTCCGTCGACGCATCCAAATGCACGCGCTGCGGTCGATGTATCGCAGACTGCGTGGTCCAGGTCATTCACCGCGGCAAAAACGGCATCCCCGCCGTCCCGGAACAGTTCGAACGCTACTGCATGCACTGCCAGCACTGCCTCGCCGTCTGTCCGGCAGGCGCGCTCATCTGCGACGGACACACACCGGACCAATGTGTTCCGGCCGGTCCCCTGCCCGACGAGTCGCGCATGATGAACCTGATCCGCCAGCGCCGCAGCATCCGGCAGTTCAAACAGGAGAATCTTCCGCCCGAGGTCATGGAGAAGCTGATCGCCTCCCTGCGCTGGATCCCGACCGGATGCAACGACCACCGCCTGGTCTTCACGGTCATCGACGACCTCGCGAAAATGGAGCCGTTCCGCGCGAAGATGCTGAAGATCACGCGGTTCCTGATCAAATCCGGCATCATGAAGGTCGTCTACCCGGGTTACAAGCGCTTCGAAAACGCCATGCTCGGCGGAAGGGATTTTGTGTTCCGCAATGCCCCGCACATGATCGTGGCGGCCTCGCCGAAGGACGCTCCGTGCCGCAAGTTCGACTCCTCCATCGCGCTCACGCAGTTCGATCTTTACGCGCAGAGCCTCGGCGTCGGCACATGCTGGTGCGGATTCGCGTACTATGCGTTCACGCTGAACAGAGGCATGCGCGCCCTGCTCCATCTCCCGCCCGGATACAAAGTCGGCGCGGTGATGCTGTTCGGCCCGCCTGCGGTGGATTATCCGCGCGCGACCGATCCCGAACCGTACACGGTCATCAAGCCATAAGCCTAATTCGTGTTTATGTCCGAGCGTAGCCGGACACTACTTCAGTGGAGGACTTGTCCTCCCCCCTTTTTCGTCCGTACCTTTTTCGTCCGTACCTGATCAGACGATCAGAGTAAAAATGTTTTTCCCGGAGACAGGGAGACTGTATTGTGCGGACTTGACACAGGCAAAGAGTTCAGCCTTCGCGGCCTCCGTATCAGAGGTAAGGTCCTGCGTCAGGGGGTCATATCCGGTCCCCGGATACTGCATTCTGACGATCATATCTCCGTTCTCAGGTTTCACGTCGAGCGTCAGGATGATCCTTGTAACATGCGGGAAAATCATCCGGGCGAGCGAGATCTTTAGGGCGTCGCACAGCTTGCGGCATCTTTCCGGCGGGATCATCTTCCCGGCGGCGAAAGCTTCGATCGCACCTTCGAATTCGTAGTTGTCGAACGCATGGGCATTAAGTTCGCGGTAGAATCCGGTGTTCTTCCGAACGAACGACTGCGTCCGATCAAACTTGGGATGGACCAGCACCTCTTCCACCGTGCCGTCCTCCAGGATCATCCCGTCCACCATAAAAATGACACGCGTGGCGATTTCGCGGGCAAAATCCAGGTCCCGCGTTGAAAACAGGATCGTCATGCCTGTCTTTACGACAGCGCGGATCAGAGCGTACACTTCGTTCTTTTCAGCCGGAGTCAGCTTGTCTCCGGGATCTTCGATCAGCAGGATCTGAGGCTGAAGCATCAGCGCGCGCACGAACGCAAGGCGGCGGCGCTGTCCTTTCGAGAGGTTGACAGGCATCGCATCCTCCACACCGGAAAGCCCGGCGAATTTCAGCAGAGTCCTGGCCCGTTCCTGAAGCACCCCTTCTTCCTCATCGGATTGTTCGGAAGGCGCAAGCATCACGTTCCCCATGACGGACAGGTTCATAAAAGTCGATTCACGGGAGAAGACGATCCCGATGGTTTTGCGGGCGCGGTCCGCACCGCCGTGACGCCACTGCACCGGCTCTCCGTTCAGCTCCACGTTGCCGCCTTCCGGCCGGTCAAGCAGGTCCAGACAGCGCAGGAGGAGACGTTTGCCCGGTTCGGATGCTCCGATCAGGGCGATGACGTCTCCCTTGCGGATTTCAAGGCTGAGGTCGCGAAGGCGTTCCATGCTGTAGCGGTCCTGCATGCTGACCCTGTGTGCCGCCAGGATGACGGGGGCGGCGGAAGTGTTTTCTGCGGTGTTCATGTCGGATTCTGTCCTTATGCTGAAAGATGTGCGGATTGGATTGGATGGTTTCTCCCGGATCATGCTGTCCAGAAGGGCGGTCTGGCCGGCAGGTCGTCCAGCCAGGTGTCCGGCTCATAAAAGACGCGTTTGAGAAAGAGCCCGCGGGCTGGCGCGGTGTCCTTGCATTTTGCCCGGTCACAGGCCAGCAGGATGCCGCGGAATTCGTCCGGGGTCATACGTCCGCGCCCCACGAACATCAGGGCGCCGACCATGCTGCGGACCATTTTATAGAGGAATCCCGTACCAAGGAAGTACATGCAGACAAGCGGGCCGAATGTGACGATCTCGCTGCGGAGGATGGTACGGACCGGATCGTCGATCTTGCCGCGTTCGACCGTAAACGTGGAGAAATCATGCCGCCCCTCGACGAGCTTGACCGCCTCGCGCAGGGCGTCGATGTCCGTCATGTCCTCCATATGCCACGAATACCTCCCGCTGAACGGGTTGATGTCGCCGGTGTTGACCACATAGACGTAGGACTTGGCGAGGGCGTCGAATCGGGCATTGAAACCGTCGTTTACGACCTCGGCGGAGCGGATGCGGATGTCGTCCGGGAGCAGGCGGTTCATCGCCTTCTTGAGCTTCCAGTCCGGGATGTACGGGGACGGCGGCGCGGAGAAGGAACAGACCATGCCAAGCGCATGGACCCCGGCATCCGTACGGCTGCTGCCCTGAATGCGGATGTGCTCGCGTTCGCCGAAAAGGCGGAACAGTTTTTCCTCGACGGCTTCCTGCACCGTGATGCCGTTCGGCTGACGCTGCCAGCCGTGGTACGCCGTACCGTCGAACGAGAGTTCCATCCGGAACGTCGTCCGAGGAGCGGGAGCGGCAGGGGAAACAGCCTCCGATCCCGGCACGGGTTCAGGCACGGGAACAGAAACACCCTGATCCTCGCCAAAAGCTTGTTCCGCTTCGGCAGATTCAATGTTTTCCTGCGATATCATGGATTCCGTTCCTGCGCAAAAAAGAAAAAATCCGGGTAGCAGTCGCCTGTACCCGGATGGATTCCTGTTTGAAGTGAGACCGTCCGCCTGGGATCAGTTGTTCTTCAGATACACGGGCACAAACTCGTCGCGGCGGTTCTTGGACCAGACGGCATCGCCGGTCCCGGTCACGGCCGGACGTTCTTCGCCGTAGCTGACGGTCTTGATGCGGGCGGATTCGATGCCGTAGATATCGATGAGCATTTCGCTGGCGGCGAGGGCACGGCGTTCGCCGAGCGCGCGGTTGTATTCCTCGGTGCCGCGTTCGTCGCAGTAGCCTTCGATCACGACGCCGGCTTCAGGATGGCCGAGCAGATACTGCGCGACTGCGGAGACCTTGGTTTCCTCGGAGGAGGAGATGGTGTTCTGATCGTAGGGGAAATACAGCGGTTTAAATTCAACGCCCTCGATCCTCGCGCCGAATCCGTCGATATACGGGGTCTGGTTCAGGTCTTCTCCATAGGCGCCGGGACCGCCATTCGAATCGAACCCGTCGTCGCCGCTGTTCAGGCCGAAGCCGTTGCCGCCGCGGAGTCCGGCATCGCCGTTCAGGTCGAAGCCGTTGTCGTTCAAGGCGTCGCTGTCCAGTCCTTTGCCGCCTTTCAGGCCGCTATCGTCAACGTCTTCGTCCACCCAGAACGGAGCAATGGCGTTGCGGGGATCGTTCGACTCACAGGAAATAGCGAAAGCGGCGCAGGTCAGCGTCGCCACAGCGAGAATGGAGAGACGGGATAATTTCATGTGAAAATTCCTTCATGTTTGGTTGCTGGCATAACACTACATCCATTAAATTAGCCCAAAAACGAAAAAAATCAACACGAATTCCGAAAAAAACATTGACTATCGCCGAAAAACGTGTAAATTTCTTTATGTTCATTTCATTTTGACGGCATTTTTCTGCCGCCGGACTGTTTAACAAATGGAGTTTTACCATGGACTATCGTCCCATCCGCACCGACATCGACTGGTCGGCTCTCTCTTTCGGTTACATGCCCACCCGCTCCCACATCGCCTTCCACTGGAAAGACGGCGAATGGGATAAAGGCGAACTCAAGACCGATCCCAACATCACCATGAGCATCGCGGCCACCTGCCTCCACTACGGACAGGCCTGCTTCGAAGGCATGAAGGCGTTCCGCTGCAAGGACGGCAAGGTCCGCGTCTTCCGCCCCTGGGAGAACATCGCCCGCATGAACCGCACCGGGCATCAGCTGCTCCATCCCGAAATCCCCGAGGAAATGTACCTCGAAGCCATCCACCGCGTCGTGCTCGACAACATCGACTACGTCCCGCCCTACGGATCCGGCGGATCCATGTACATCCGTCCTCTCTTCGTCGGCACCGGCCCGCAGATCGGCGTCTCTCCGGCCACGGAATACGATTTCCTCATCATGGTCATGCCCGTCGGAGCGTACTACAAGGACGGCCTGAAGGGCGTCCCCGCGCTCGTCATCGAGGATTTCGACCGTGCCGCACCGAAAGGCATGGGCCAGTACAAAGTAGCCGGCAACTACGGCGCTTCCCTCATGCCCGCCAAACTCGCCAAGAAGGCCGGATTCCCCATTCCGCTCTTCCTCGACCCACGTGAGCACAAATACATCGACGAGTTCGGCACCAGCAACTTCCTCGCGATCACGAAGGACGGCAAGTACGTCACCAGCGATTCCCCGTCCATCCTCCCCAGCGTGACCAACATGTCCCTCATGCAGGTCGCCCGCGACCTCGGCATCACCGTCGAAAAGCGCCCGATCGTCGCCGAAGAGGAGCTCCCGACCTTCGCCGAAGTCGACGCCTGCGGCACCGCCGTCGTCATCACCCCGATCTCCTCCGTCACCATCCATGGCAAGGTTATCGAATACGGCCACGAATGCGGCCCGATCTCCCAGAAGCTCTACGACCGGCTCACCGGCATTCAGAAAGGCGAACTGGAAGACACGCACAACTGGCTCTACACCATCTGATCTTCCCATAAAACAAGCTCAACCCAGAACACCGGGAGGCGAACATGACACGATCCGTTTCGACCGCAATCGCCATGACGCTCGGGCTCGCCGTTTCCGCGGCAGTCATCGTCACCGTCTTCGCGCAGAGGAACCAGTCCGTGCCTGCCGCCTCCCCCGCCGCGGACGCGCCTGCCGGAGTTGAGGCGGTTTCCTCTCAGGCACACCCGTCCGCCGGGGAAAGACTCTCGGCACAGACTCCGGCTCCGCCGCAAGTCCGGCAGCAAACGCAGGCGAATCCCGATCAGGCGGCGGCCGACTCCGACGACGAAGGCGTCCGTGCCGGTTCGCTCTCCATCACGGCCACCTCGAAAACGAATCCCGAGACGGTCAAGGAGGAAAAGCTCCCCGAGATCGAACTGGATTCCTCCAACGTCCGTTCGATCCCGAAGTCGTCCGTTCAGCCCATCCGCGAATCCAAACGCGAGCTTCTGCTCACCTCGAAGCTCCCGGAGGATTCCCTCGCGGAGAAGCTCACGGATGCAGACGCGGAAACCGTCCCGACCTGGCGGCCGGCGTTCGCCTCGCAGGGGTTCCGCGGGGCACGGCTCGACGCCTTCGCGGTCTCGACGGACGGTTCCGTGCTCGCGATTGCGGAACGCACCGGCACGGAAAACGGCCCGAACGGCACACGCATCATCCTGGTCAACACCTCGGACTGGCAGGTCATCCGCGTCTTCACGGTCGGGCGCATGCTGAAGAAGCTCGCATTCGTTCCCGGAGGCACGACAATGGCCGCCATAGCGTTCCCGCAGAGCTCACTCAAGCAGGACTTCGGCATGGCCGTACTCGACCTCGCAGCTGGGAAGGAACAGGGGTTTCTTCCGCTTTCGTTCCCGTTCAATGCGAAGCTCGCGCCGGAAAACGTGGCCATGCTCGCAACAAAGGACCAGGCGTTCTGTTCCGGGTTCTTCGGATCCACCGTCTTCTGCGTTCCGCTTCCGCTCAACAAGGGCACCCAGGTCCCGTTCCACACCTTCGAGACCGTCTCGCCCGCTTCGGCGCTTGCGCTCACGCCGGACGGCAAAACCCTCGCCGCGGCTTCGCTGAAGGCCATCGAGTATTTCGACATCAATCCCGCCACGAAATTCAGGCGCAAATCCAACACCGTGCTTGACCTCGGCTGGAAACCCGTCGATATCCATTTCCTCAACGGCGCGCAGACCGATTTCATCCTCTGCCCCGCCTACCGGGACGACACCGCGCCGATCTTCGTGCGGTCCTCCATGAAGGATTCGCTCGACGGACGCAGCGCCGGATTCGCGGTCCCCATGGAGGACGGCCGGATCGGCGTCGCATTCAAGGTGAAGGGCCGCATCGACATCATCGATCCCGCTACGCTGGAGGCCGCCGACAGCGTGATCCTCGAGCAGCTCCGTCCCGCCACGACCGGCGACACGGCGTTCGTATTCTACCATGACGCCATTCAGGCGTTCTGTGTGATCGACACAAACGGAAACTGCTTCGCCGCAGGCAAAAAAGAAGGCGAAAAACGCTGGTCGAAACGCATCATCTGGAACGGCGGAGCCTCGAAACGATGAACCGCAAAGACCGCAAGGGGCTCCTGTCCCGCGCCGCTTTCCTGCTTGTTTTTGCCGTCCTCCCGCTCCTCGTGCAGTCCTGCGCCTACTGGAAACACATCAAGCAGGAACCGGACAACGTTTCCGAGACGCGTTCCCAGCTCATCGTCGCGGCCGGAGGTTTCATCTGCCTCTACCGTGAAGGCGCGAACCCGCTCGACCTGATCTATGTGCAGAACACCGCCAACAAGGCCGGTCTTCAGGTCGTCTTTAAGATCGCCGAATCCTCCGTGATCCCGGAGGCCATCCGCAAAGGCTGGGGCGACGTCGCGGTCGGATTCACAGCTGCCGAAGTGAAAAAGCTCAACCTCGGTCTGCGCGTCGTCCCCCTGCCCCCGGCCGAGAACGAATTCCGCGAGGACGCCGGCACGAACGTCCTTCTGCTCCGTTCCGCCGACGAGTTTCTGGATTCCCTGCTGAACCCGGAAAAACAGAACAGTCCATTGCCCGACACCGACGTCATCCCCATCCCCTGAACCAGCCGGAAAGGAACACAGGTCTATGGAAGAATTTTCAATGGTCCTGATAGGGCTCATCGTGTTATCCAGTATCTGCGGCTTTCTGTGCGCCATCGCCCTGCTGATCCTCCTGTTCCGGATCCCGAACGCATCCGCAGCGGACGGCAGCGAAATCAACAATAACGGCGCGGATGGCGTCACCGTCCACGGATCGCTTCAAGACGAGCAGAACCTGGACACGAACTGGACGGTAACGCGTCTGCTCATTCTGACGGCGCTTCACGCGATCATGATTCCATGGGCGCTCATATTGATAAAACCGCTCAGTCAGTTCTTCTTTTATATTTATCCGGTTTTTGAAATCATCTGGTTTGTTCTTTTTCGGAAAACCCTTTTCGCAGAGGAGTTTCGCGAGACTCCTTTTTACAAGCCTGCCAGGATCATTTGCACCATTGATCTGATCCCGATCGCGCTTGTCGCCATCCTTATGATCCCGGTCACTCTCATTAACTTTTTCCTTCTCAGACATTTTTAGGCGCAGCCGGAAAGGAACACGGAACATGGAAAAAATTGGGCAAATCTTGTTGGGTATCCTCGAGATATCCAGTATCTGCGGCTTTCTGTGCGCCATCGCCCTGCTGATCCTCCTGTTCCTGATCCCGAAAATATTCGGCCGCGGCGAACTCAAAAACAACGGCGAATCGCCTCAAGCAAAACAGGACGATCCCGACGGCGCTGTGCATCACCGAGGCAGTTCGGTCATCATCTGCGACACCAGCTCGCCGTACTACGTTCAGGCCGCCATTCACGACATCTGTGCCCGCGAGCAAAGACAGGACATGTATCGGGCCGTAACGACTTTGCTCATTCTGACGGTGCTTCACGCGATTCTGGTTCCATGGCTCTGGGTCTTCGTGCTGACAAAAGACCTAAAATTGCTCGGTACGATCATATTTATTTCTTATCCGGTTCTTGAGATAAAATGGTATGTTCTTTTTCTGAAAACCCTTTACGCAGAGAAGTTTCACGAGACGCCTTTTTTCAAGCCCGCCATGATCATTTGCATGATTGATCTGATCCCGATCGCGGTCGGTGACATCTTTCTGATCCCGTTTTTTCTCTTTGTTTTTTTCATCGAATTCATTCTCATGTTCCATTAAACACAACAGGAAGATTTCGGGACATGAACACGTATCAACTGTGGCTCAGGCTGACATACTGGTTCCGCGAAGCCCCGTCGATCTATCTCCCGACGATGATGGACATCGTCGCCGTCATCGTCCTGCTGTTTTTCATCAGGCGCTTCCGGGAAATGCGGACGCCTTTGCTGTGGATGTATGTCATTGTGCTGATTCATGCGCTCATACTGCCCTTCGCCCTTTCGAGCGGTCAAGCCGGACTGTTGATCCTGTTTCCCTTCGTCATGACCTGCGGCCCGGGAATCTTCCTCTGCCTTTTCTTCTGCCATAAGGCCGCATCCCGGATCGAAGACGACGGCAATCGCGAATTGCTGCATGTGGGCGTGTTTCTTTTCGCGCTTCATATTCTGCTTCACATCATTCCCATCTTCTGCTGATCCCCCCGGCAGGACACGGGCATCCGCCGCGTCTTTTTCGCCCGATTTTCCGCTTTTTTCGCGCGTGTCCGGTTTCATTTTGCGGTTTTTGTGATATAGTATTATAGCATATTTTCAAAAGAGGATCATTCATGAAGCTTACCGACAATGTACCGCTGATCTTTTTCGACCTGGAAACGACCGGCGTCAACCTGTTCGTCGACCGGATCGTGGAGCTCTCCGTGATCAAGATCATGCCGGACGGCACGCGCGAGACCAAGACCCGCCTGATCAACCCGGAAATGCCCATCCCGCCCGAAGCGACCGCGGTCCACCATATTTCCGACGAGGACGTGAAGGACGCGCCGACGTTCCGTCAGCTCGCCCGGAATCTTGCGATCTACTTCGAGGGGTGCGACCTCGGCGGCTACAACGTCGGCAAGTTCGACATCCCGATGCTCACGCGCGAATTCGCCCGCTGCGGCATCCAGTTCTCCACCGCTGGCCGCCGCATCTTCGACTCCTACACGATCTTCTGCCAGATGGAGCCGCGCAACCTCACGGCCGCCTACAAGTTCTTCTGCGGCAAGAAGCTCGAAGGCGCGCACGGAGCCGCCGCCGACACGCAGGCATCGCTCGAAGTGCTGGAGGCGCAGCTCGAACGCTACTCCGCCATGACGCCCGACCAGTTCCCCGAAAACATCACGGCGTTCCCGCAGACCCTCGACGAACTCCACGCGTTCTGCAATCAGGTCAATCCGAGTAACGTCGACAAAAACGGTCGCTTCAAATGGCGCAACGGCGAGGCGGTCGTGTCGTTCGGGCGGCACAACGGCGAAACGCTCCGCGAAGTCGCCGCGAACGCGCCCGATTTCCTCCAGTGGATCATCCGGTCCGACTTCGACGACGAGGTCAAGAAAATCGCGCAGAACGCCCTCCGCGGCAAGTTCCCCGTCCATCCCTGACAAGCAATTTCCCCTCAGAGAGGTTTTTCCACTCCATGAACCAGCCTGACGACAAAAACGACATGAAATACCTGGTCGAACTGCTCGACGACGAAAACGAGCAGTCCGCCAGCATGGCCATGGCCGAACTGCTCACGAAGGGAAGCACCGCGCTGGAGCCGGTCCTCCGCGACATGCAGAAGTCCGACAACCCGCGCATCCGCAAGCGCACCCGCCAGCTTCAGCATGCCCTCATGGCGCGCTCCCGCCGCCGCATCTTCATGCAGCCGCCCGAACGCCCCATCTCTCTGCTCACCGGCCTGATCCGGCTGCATCTGTGCTGGTTCGACAACGACAAGCAGTCGTTCGTGGAGAAGCAGTGGCGCGAGCTTGAGGCGGAATATCGCAAGGCGCACCCCGCCGACCTCTTTGCCATGGCCGAGTTCATGCGGAAGACGTTCCCCGACCGGCCCGAAAACCGCGACTTCCACCCCGATTCCTTCTGCATCGGCGCGGTCCTGGAGGACAAGATCGGCTCCGACCTCATTTTCGCCTGCATCGCCGCCATCCTCTCCTCCTCCACGCAGAACCGTTTCAGCGTGGTACGCGTCGGCATCGACACCGCGGTCGCCGACAGCGAAGGACGTCTCATCTTCCCCGTCGACAACTGGCAGCTTTACGGGGGCGTGGCGGAGGGCGAGGAACCCCCGGTCGTCTGGGACACTCAGACCATCCTGCGCTACGTCTCATCCGTGCTGTTCGTTTCCGCCGTCGCGTCCGACGGTTTCCGTTACCTCTACACGATCGGCGCCCCGCTCGCCGCCGCCATCGGGGAGAAGGACCTGTCGTTCCTCCCCTACCCCTACGGCAACGGCTCCGGCGAAACCACATCCGACGGACATAAACCATGAACGCGGGTCAGGACACGACGCCCCGGGCGGATCTCCACACGCACACCGCCCTCTGCAGGCATGCCTCCGGCACGCCGGATGAATACCTCGCCGCCGCGCGGAAAGCCGGGCTGGCGTACTGGGGCGTCTCCGACCATTTCCCCGCACCCGCGGGCTACGACGCGGCATTCCGCATGGCGCCGGACGATCTGCCGCGCTATTTCGATATCCTTGATTCGCTTCGCGAAGCCGCGGACGGCTCTTCCCTGACCGTCCTCGCCGCCACAGAGTTCGACTATGTGCCGGGCCGCATGGACGAGGTGTTCGCCATGATCGACCCGCTCCGCCCGAAGTTCGACTACCTGATCGGCTCGGTGCATTACGTCGGCGAGTTCGCGTTCGACGACCCGGACAAGCTCGACGAATGGCCGCGTTTCGGCGTGGACGCCGTGTGGGACGGCTACCTGACCGACCTGAAAGCGTTCGTCGAACTCGGCGGATTCAACGTCATGGCACACTCCGACCTGCCGAAAAAATTCGGGTTCCGGCCGTCCGACCGGGAAAACGTCCTGCGCCGTATGACTGAAATCTACGAATGCGCCGCCGCGAAGGGCATCCGCCTGGAACTGAACACCGCCGGGCTCCGCGTGGCCGCGGACGAGATCTACCCCGCCCCGGACCTCCTCCGCGCCGCATTCCGCGCCGGCATGAAGATCACGCTCGGCTCCGACGCGCACAAGCCGGAACACGTCGCCTACGCGTTCGATCGTGCCGCGGCGCTCGCGCGGACCATCGGCTGGACCACGCACACTGCGTTCTTCCACGGCAATGCCGTCGAGCTCCCGTTATAAGCCTGGGACTTTTCACGTTCCGCGTTCTGTCCCGCCTTGCATGAAAATGCGTCGATCCCCCCGAAGAAAGGACCGGCGCATTGGTGAATGATGGTTTGAAATCGGGATATGTCCGCCGAAACCGGCAGGATCAGTTGGAATCGACCTCGATTATGCTCAAGACAGCACTGTCCGTCTGTGTCTGAGGAGCAGACGCGGAATGTCCCGCAGCATGCTTCACAGCCTCGGCCTTATTGGTCATGATATGCTGTTTCGGCGGCGTGCCGGACATGTTCCCGGAGGCAGCGGCATCCGATGCATTGTAGGCCGGCTTCTTGTTTCCGAGACAGCATTTCAGGGCGTGCGCGGTGCCGCAGTTCGCCTGGCAGACCGGGCAGGTGTGGCAGACAGGACACGGCATCAGCAGGATGTACCCTTCGCTGCACTCCACCGTCTCAAGCGCCGGAGCCTGCATGATCTGCTGGGCGGATGTCATCGGCGGATGCGCGGATGTTCCCGTCATCCCGGTCTGAGGCGCGGGCATCGCCGTTCCGTCGGCCCCAGTCAGATACGCGGCGGCCAGTCCCGCCGCTACCGCCGCAGCGGCTGCGATCAAAGTTCGTTTCATAGGATCCCCCTTTGTTTGAATGATCCGGCATATCGCTGTCCCCTCGTGGAACGCATCCGCCGGACACAAACAATGTAGCACGGGACGAACGAAAAATCAAGCTCGGAAACGGCGCTTTCCAATCCGGCGGCGTACTCTCCGGGCGTATTCCGGGGGACATCCGTCCTATCAAAAAAATCAGGGGCGAAGGCGCCGGGAGAAACAGGAACGGGCCGCGGTCAGTCCTCGAGATCCGGGTAGCGGTACTGGACGCCCCGGAAATTCCTGAACGTGAACACTCGGCCTTCGACTTTCTCCAGATAGTCCGGGGTCAGCGGGACTTTCCCTCCGCCGCAAGGCAGATCGACCGCGAAATGCGGCACAGCCATCCCGGAGGTCCAGCCGCGCAGTTTCTTTATGATATCCAGCCCGAGGGACAGCGGTGTGCGGAAATGCTCCGTGCCGTAGATCAGGTCGGACTGGAAGAGGTAGTACGGCTTCACGCGCACCGCCAGCAGTTTCCGCATCAGGCTCCGGATCACCTCCGGATCGTCGTTTACGCCGTGGAGCAGAACGGTCTGGCTGCCGAGCGGGATCCCCGCGTCGGCGAGCTTGTTCAACGCTGCGGCGGACTGCGGCGTGATCTCGTCCGGGTGGTTGAAATGCACGTTGATGTACAGCGGATGGTATTGCCGCAGCATGGAGACAAGGCGGCGGTTGATGCGATCCGGCAGGACGCACGGAGCACGCGTGCCGATTCGGATGATGTCGACATGTTCGATGGCGCGGAGTCTGCTCAGAATGGATTCCAGCCGATCCGTATCCAGCAGAAAGGGATCTCCTCCGGAAACCAGCACGTCGCGGATCGCCTGATTCGACGCGATGTATTCGATGCCGCAGCTCACATTGGCCTCGTCCACGCACATCGGGCTGCGGAACTTCCGTTTGCGCGTGCAGAACCGGCAGTAGCAGGCGCAGCAGTTCGACACAAGGAGGAGGCAATGGTCGGGATAACGGTGCACCACGCAGGGCGCCGGGGTCAGGCCCTCCTCGCCGAGCGGATCATCCATCAGGTCGCCGCTCTCCTGAAGCTCCAATTCGTCCGGCACACACTGCCGGTAGATCGGATCGCCCTTCGCGCGGATCAACGAGAGATAATACCGCGTGATGCGGAACGGGAACACGGCAGAAACGCGGCGGACGGCCTCCTCGGAGAGGTCAAAACGTTTCGCCAGTTCCGACGCGTCGGTCAGGGCGTTTTCCAGACTTTTCTGCCATTGTTCCATGCGCTTGTCTTGTTCCCGGTTGGTTTTGTGCGGAGGGAGACGGGATCCGTGAGGGGTTTCAGGTTCGGTGAAACGCATCCCGGCATCCTGATGACACAGAAAAAGGGAGCGTTTCTTTTTTGACCTTATAATGTAGCATTTTTTGTTCAAAAATCAATCGTATCGCTGTATTTTTCGAGATTTCGCCGGGAAAGACGTGAATGAGGGAACCGTACGCACTCTGCCGTCGACCGCAAGCGGAAGAGGCGGTGCCCTGATTATTTTGCTGTTTTTTCGCTTCACGGGGTTGAAAAAATCGGGATATGATGCTAAAGTAGAGAAAAGATTAACATTAACAAACTTGAAAGCGGCTTTTGCGAGCCGCATGACACGAAGCGGATAGCCTGTCCGCCTCGAATTGGATCCTTTTATGAACGAAAAAACGTCTTCGAACACGTCGCCGAAAAAAACGGTTTCGTATACCATCAAAAACCCGATCATCCCTGCGGGAATAAACGCCCGCCCCACGCCGCGCCGGAATGCTCCGCCGCCGATCGGACCTGAAATCGGCCCGGACCCGCGCAGTTCCATCGGGGCACGCATCTCCATGAGCGAAGTGCCCCGGATCAAGGACAGCAAATCCGGCATCCTGTTCGATTTCGCCTACGGATACCGCATCAAATTCCCGGAAGGAAACAAGGAGTACAAACTCCGCGTATATGACTTGGACAGCGGAATGCCGCTGGAGGAGCATACGCATAAGGGCGGCGAATTCATCGTCGGCGCAAACAAGTACTATGTTCGCTACCGTCTCGAAGCCTATGTGGACGACAAGCTTGTATTCGAACACGACTACAACTGCGACGGCGAAGAAGTCTGCATCATCATCCCGGACGGCGGACTTGGCGACAACCTCGCTTGGCTGCCCTACCTGGAAAAATTCCGCCTGCTCCGCAAAGCAAAAGTCACAGCAGTCCTCGGCGAATGGATGATCCGCCTGTGCCAGCCCCTCTATCCCGGGCTCAAATTCATTCCGCTTGGAACGAAACCGGCTCTCCGGTTTGCCTATGCGATCTATTTCTGCGGGATCTTTGAGGCGGACCGCAAACCGTGGCGTCCGGTCGAGCATCAGCATCTCGGCATGCAGAAGACCGTCGCGCAGATCCTCGGCCTTCCGCTCGAAGATCTGCATTGCCGCATCCCGCTGGGATCGCCGCGCCCCGTCAAGGAACCGTATGTGTGCATCTCCACGATGGCCACGAATCCGACGAAATACTGGAACTACCGCTCCGCCCCATCCGTCAAGGATCCGGACGGCTGGAATATCCTCATCCGCTGGCTCAAGGGGTTCGGATACCGCGTATTTGTGCTCGACCGCGACAAGGAGCTGTTTTTCACGGATAAACACGTGTACCATGTGCCGACCGAGGCCGAAGACCTCACCGGACGCATTCCGATCATCGAACGCATCCACTATCTGGAGCATGCGGATTTCTTCATCGGACTTCCCAGCGGTCTCAGCTGGCTCGCCTGGAACTGCAATATTCCCGTCGTCATGATCTCCGGTTTCACCATGGCAAACTGCGAATTCCCGACGCCCTACCGCGTCACGAACTTCCTCTTCTGCCACGGCTGCTGGAACGACACGAACTTCTTCTTCGACTCCAAAGCGCCCGTCTGGTGTCCGCGTCACGTCGGCACCCCGCGTGAGATCGAATGCACCAAGACCATCACGCCGAAAATGGTGCAGCAGACCATCATGCGGATCCCGGCGTTCCAAAAGCACATCGCCGAGATGAACGAACAGGAGATCCTGGATGAATTCCGTGCTCAGGCGCCGTTCCCCGGAGCTGTCAGCACGCTGAAGGGATACCCCCCGAAACAGCAAAAAAAAAAGCTCAGGTAACGTCGCCGGAACGCCGTGATGCCACGATCCTGCTCCCCGTCTACCGCGCAACCCCCGACTATCTTCAGCTCACGCTCGACTCCGTGATCCGTGTCGCTCAGACACAGGGCAACACCGAAGTCATCCTGTTCAACGACTGCTCGCCGGACGATTCCCAGCGCATCATCGACGAATACGCCAGCCGTTATCCCGATATCGTCCGCAAGATGCGGTCCGAACACAATCTCGGCGTCGGGAACGCCCGCACCGAAATGTGCAAGGCCGCGCGCGGACGATACATCCTCTCGTTCGACCAGGACGACATCATGCTCCCGTTCGACCTCGGCAGAGTGATCCGGATGATGGATGACAATCCGCAGTTCGGCGCGAGCTATTCCAGAAAATACCTCTTCAATGAGAAAGGCCTCACCGGTGAGGTTCACGGAGGCAGCCTGTCCGAGTTCAACGCCTTCTTTGCACCGAAGATCAATATCAACGCCATGGTCATCCGTGCCGAGACGCTCGCCTCTCATGAATGGTTCCGGCCTGTCCCCGACTGCGCCATCAACGACGACGTCTTCCTCATGATCCGCCTCGGCGCCGATACCAAATACCATTACGACGAAGCCAATCCGCGCCTGCTCTACCGGGTTCACGAGAAACAGAATTCGCTCCTCTTCCACCACAAAAATCAGACGCCGTTCCAATGGATGGCCGATTACATGACCAAACAGAAGCCTGCGCTCTACAAACGCATCCTCGCAAACGATCCGCCGAAGCTGACGCCCGAAAACCGCGGCTGGGTCCTCGGCCTGATGGGCGCGGCGATCTTTCTCAACCAGAAAAATGCCGACATCGCCCTTCCCATTGTGGATAAAGCGTGCGAAATCGTCCCCGACGACTACGGCGTCTGGGAACACAAGCTTCTGCTGCTCTGCATATTCCACCGCGACAGGGAAATCCAGGAAACGTTCGCCGCGGCCACGGAACGCTTCAGCGGGCAGTCACCCGACAAGGAGATCGCATTGATCGTGGCGATGGGGAAATACTATCGCTCCATCGGGAAACAGCTTCCGCAGAAGATCGTGAAACGCTATCGCGAGCTCGACGCCCTGAACGTCGCGCCTCCGCCCATCGTGCTGGAAAACCTGCCGAAACGGTGACAGCGGCCACACCGCGAACCAAAAGTCCCGGTGTGCCGTTGCAAAGCTGGGGAGGAGAAGACCTCCATCGACACGGCGCCGTGCTGTCGCTCCAGGTCGACCGTGCCGGAGAGTAAGGAACTCGACACCGCCTGAGGCATCAGATCTTGATGTCCATCGAAATATCGCTCGACTTCACGGAATGTGTGAGCGCGCCGGAGGAGATGAAGTCCACGCCGGTTTCTGACAGCGTCGGGATTCGACCGAGCGTAACATTCCCGCTGGCTTCCAGACGCGCCTTGTTGCGTGCGATCCCGACGGCCTTCACGACCTGTTCGTTGTCCATATTGTCGAGCAGGATATACTCCGCGCCGGAGAGCAGGGCTTCGTCGAGCTCTTCCAGGGAATCGACCTCCACTTCGACTTCCAGCTGCGGGTACATCTCGCGGGCACGGCGTACGGAACGCAGGATGCCGCCTTTGCCCTCCATGCCGGCGAGCTCGCGGTGGTTGTCCTTGATCATGATGCGGTCGTACAGACCGATGCGGTGATTGAACGCACCGCCGACGGCCACGGCATACTTTTCGAGGTTACGCCAACCGGGCGTAGTCTTGCGCGTGTCGAGGATCTTCGCACGATTGCCGGCGAGCTCCTGATATTGATGCGAAGCCGTGGCGACGCCGCACAGACGCTGGAGGAAGTTCAGCGCGGTGCGTTCCCCTGTCAGCAGCACGCGGGCCATACCGGAGATCTCAGCCATGACCGTCCCGCGCGGGCATGCCTCGCCCTCCCGGACCTTCGCCGTGAACACGACGTCCGGGTCGAGAGTATGGAAAAGGCGTTCCGCGACGGGAAGGCCGGCGCAGATCAGGTCTTCTTTCGCGATCAGCACGGCGGTCGCTTTCAGGTCGGCAGGGATAACGGATTTCGTGGTGGTATCGCCGAGGTCGCCGAGGTCTTCTTCCAAAGCCAGTTGAATCAAAATATCGGCGCGTTTCCAGTCAATTTCGGGTTTCTGCATCGAGGGTCTCCTGTCTCTTTCAATAATTGGTTGATTCTGTTCAAAAAGTTCGGTTGGCACTGCTTCAGCACCGCTTGCGGTGTGCGCTCGCGTCAGCAGCACACTGCCTCGTCGCCGCTTGCGGTGTCGTACATCACGGAGATCGGTTTGATCTCAAGCGCATTGCCGGTCTGCATGTCATAACGGATCACGGCGGCGTCCAGGCGGATCCCGGTCTCCACCACGGGGAACTTGTGCGGCATCCCGGTACGGAATTTCGCGATCACGTCCGGCACAGCACGGCCGAGGATGGAATCCGCGCCGCCGACCATGCCGACGTCGCTCAGAAATGCCGTTCCGCCGGGCAGGATGCGTGCGTCGGCGGTCTGCACATGCGTATGTGTGCCGAGCACGGCCGTCACACGGCCGTCCAGGAACCACGCGAGGGCGGCCTTTTCGCTGGTCGCCTCGGCATGGATATCGACGATGATGCACTTGCAGGTGATCGGGATCTGCGTCAGGATCTGTTCGGCAGTCTCGAACGGGCAATATGCGCTGTCCTTCATGAACACTTTGCCCATCAGCGAGATTACCGCCACTTCACCGCCCGCCGGATTGCGCGTGTAAAGCCAGCCGCGTCCGGGCTGGAGCTTGCTCATGTTCGCCGGACGCACCACATTTTTCAGGCCGCGGATCTCGTCCTCGAACTCCTTGCGGTCCCATGTGTGGTCGCCGGAGGTGAAGACGTCCACGACATCCATTTCGCCCAGACAGGTCTTGTTCAGCCCCGCCCCGGCCGCGCAGTTCTCGCCGTTCGCGACCACAAATGTACACATATATTGTTGTTTCAGCTTCGGCACAAGCGCTTTGACCGCCTTGCGTCCGCCCTTGCCGACGATATCCCCGATGAACAGCAAATTGAGCGATGGCCCGTTCAAGTTCATACTCCTTAAATCCCGAATGATTTCCAGTTTCGATTTGAAAAAACGACGAAAACGCAGTATATTTTTCAAATCACTTCAGAGAAAAAAATATAGTCCCGGAATCGGAAACTGCAACCCCGGAATCAGAAAAAATGGCGAAAAACATGAAGAAAGACTCCGCACCTGTCCCGCAGAGCACTCCCGGATGCGCCGTTCCCGATCCCGCACCGGTCGGCTCTGCCCCGAACAAGGCGGTCTTGTTTCTGAAATACATGGTCAAGATCCTCGTTACGGCGGGCATCGTCGCCATCCTCGTCTACTCTTCAAAAAAGCACGGCACGTTCGACGGCGTGGACTTCTCCGGGCTGAACTGGTTCTGGCTCGGCGCGGCGTTCCTGCTGTACCTCGTCCATCTTTTCGTAAACGCCTGGCGCTGGAGACTTTTATTGGCTTACCGCGAGATCCCGTGTTCGCTTTTCTCCGCGTTCTCCCTCACCACGCAGTCGTTTTTCTTCTCGCTCGTCATGCCCGGCGGCGCGATCGGCGGCGACGTGATCCGCGCAGGCTTTCTGGCATACCGCATGCCGAAGGGACAGAAATTCGACGGCGTCTTCACCATCCTGATGGACCGCTTTACCGGCATGATCGGCATCTTCCTGACCGTGTTCCTCGCCCTGCCCTTCGCATGGCGCTACCTGGACGGGACCGACCCGCGGGCGAAACTCCTGACGTTCGCGCTGCTGGGGGCGTCCGCCGCCGGGCTCCTCGCCGCCGCCGTGATCTTCCTGCATAAACAACTGGAAAAGATCGCATTGTTCCGCTGGGGGGAGGACCTCGGAGCGAAGCTCTCGCGCGGGTTTTCGACCAAACTCCTGAACGCACTGGATTCCTACAGCGGCGCGACGAAGGAGATCGTGTGGTGCGTGCTTGCCAGCATCCTCGGCGTGAATTTCGTGCTCGGGCTGTGCTTCTACTGCGTCTGCCTCGCGTTCTCCACCTCGCTCGCGCCGCTCTTCGCGCCCATCGTCGCCGCGATCACGGTCGGAAATATCGCCGGACTCATCCCTCTCACCATGTCCGGCATCGGGTTGCGCGACTATTTCGTGGCGGCCATCCTCGGCGCGGCCCTCGCGGAACTTCCCGACTGTCCCGTCGCCGCCCTCGCCCCGACGCTCGTCATGACCGGCGTCATCATCGCGGGCGGACTCTTCGGCGGGATCTTCTTTCTGTTCGACAACGCATATAAAAACAAAGCACCGACGCCCCCGAAGGAGGTTTAACCCGCCATGCCGGACAGGAACCGCAAGCTCGAACTCGTTCTGCGGTGGGCGCTCTTCCTCGCCTACGCCGCGGTCACGCTGGTGCTGACGCTCCGTCACGAGCCGTGGGCCGACGAGCTCCAGGCGTGGCTGATCGCGCGCGACTGCACCGTCCCGGAGATTTTCAAAATGATGCGCTGGGAAGGACATTTCGTGCCGTGGTATCTCATGCTGCACGTCTTCGCGGCGCATGGCGGCCCGGTGCTATGCATGAGCATCCTTTCGTGGGCGTTCATGGCCGCCGCCGGAGCGTTCTTCGTATTTCGCGCGCCGTTTTCGCTCCCGATGAAAGCCTTCGTGCTGAGTTCCGCCGGGATGCTCTTCTGGTATCCGGTCGTGGCGCGCTGCTACGCTCCGATCCCGCTGCTGGTCTTTGCGCTCGCGGCGTGCTATCCGGCTCGCCTGAAACACCCCCTGCTCTACGGTTTTCTGATCGCCTGCCTGACCAATACGCACGCCTATTTCGAGGGCTTCTGCGGAATCGTCTTTGTCCTGTGGGCGTTCGACGCGTGGAAACTCCGCGCGGAACTCCCCCGCCGCGAACTCCGCCGCGTCGTCGGCGGGCTCTGCATCGCCGCCGCAGGGGCGCTGTTCGGGTTCCTCCAGGTTGCCCCGGGCATGCTGAATGCGCGGTCGGTCGGCAACCAGCGGTTCTGGCCGCTGAAGATGAACTTTTTCGAGCGCCTCGCCACATCGTTCGTCGATTTCGCGGGATGCTCGAAGGAAGTCGCGAACGTGAACATGCCGATTCTGGAATATCTCTGGGTAGCACTCCTGATCGTCCTGATCGCGTGGTTCGTCAGTCGCCGCCGGAAGATCGTGCTGTATCTCCCGACCGATCCGATTACCCTGCTCGCCGCCGCCTTCTTCTGCGCGATCTATTTCATCCTGCCCCCGCACGAACACCCCTTCCAGTCGCGCTTTCAGCTCTTCCTCGATTTCGTCTTCCTGACGTTTTTCGCGGTCGCGATGATCTCGTTGTTCCGCGTATCCCGCCGCATGGGCATAGTCTGTCTCGCTTCGTTCCTGTGGATGATCGCCTTCGCGATGTACCTCTTCTACTTCCTGCCGCAGCGCGCGTACCTGGTCTTCCTCACGTTCGTCTTCTGCTGCTGGGTCGTGCTGGAGAATCCTGCCGAACAGGAATCCGCCGCACCCGGCAGATTCTTCAGCCTGCTGGACGGCCCGAAGCCGCCGCCCCTGAAACGCCGCCTCGCGGAGCTCCTCGCCGTCTACGTCTGCTTCACGATTCCCGCGTGCGTCTCGTTCGCCGTGCAGGATTTCCGGTATCCCTTCTCCGGCGCGAAGAATATGGGCGAGTACCTCACGAAGACCTTGCCGCCCGGCTCGACCGTGGTCCTGCCGTACTACGGCATCACGGACGCCGTGATCTCCGCCTACGCGCCCGGCCTCAAGTTCTACTGCGTGGAATCCGGCAGGTATTTCACGTTCTGCCCGCTCGACTGGTCGCTCGAAGAGGTCAAACGCAGAAGCCTCCTGATCGTGCCGGACTGGATCAGGGAAAAGAACGACGAATACATCACCCTCATCGACCAGACGGGTTTCATGTATTCGCCAATCTGGGAACCGGCCCTCGAAGGGTCCGGGCCACATTATTTCGTGTGCAGCATGCGCTATCTGCAGGCCCTGTGGACAAACCCGATCAGACTTCAGAGCAAGGACCGCCGCCACACCTTCACCGAGGTCTACCGTTCCCCGCGCATCCGGTTCACCGCCGTCGCCGGGGAGCAATACTGGCTCTTCACGGACGCACCCCTGCCAGCGCAGGGAAACGAGACCGACGGTGGCACACTGCTCGAAAACGCACCTTCAGCAAACTGAAAACGGGTGTAAAATATGGAAAGCAAGCTCGAAAATCAGACGGATCAAGCATCAGTCCCGCCTGCGTCTCCCGCCGCGCCTCCGCCTGCCGCACCTCCATCCGCTCCGCCGAAGAAATATGTGGTGAACAACGGCATCAACACGCTTTTCTTTATCAGCAGCTTCGCGTTCATCACGATCTCGCTGTTCGTAGTGGCCGTTTTCGTCCTCCTGGCGATATCCGGCGAATTGGATGACATTGTTAAGAATCGCGGTCCCGTTCCCGATTTCGTCAATGACTTGACCGGGAACCAGTATGAACTGGTCGCCCACGTGTTCGGCCCCATGGACGACAATCTGTTCCGGCGCACTTCTGCGTACGTGCTGGTGCGGACGGATGCGGACGTCGTTTCCAATATCGAACAGATGACCGCGCGGAATTTCAAGTTCTTCTCTCTGGATTCGCCCGAACAGGAAACGGACAACTTGATGTTTTGGGGATACGACGATTCCACGGCTCGAATCAACGAGGTCTATGAAGAGCTCGTGAAAACGCCGCCGGGCCAGGAATGCCAATATTTCGTCACGCGGGACGATCCGGATTATTCCACTACCTATCTCTGCTATTCGCCGGAAACAAAACTGCTTCTGGTGGTCCGAACCATAAAAAGATGGCGCTCGGACAAGGAAAAGGAAAACGGGAACGACTGAAGCTGCCGCTTCAGAGGCGGATCACTGCACATCCTCGATCGTCGCCGTCACGAAGAGCATCGTCAGCGTGTCCGGCTGATAGGCGGGATTGCTGATCCGCGCCGCCAGGACGGGCTTGCCGACTTCCAGGAACAATGTCTGCCGGAACGACGTCGTATCAGTCATGGGCATTTTCAGCGTGCTGGACAGGACTTCCGGTTCGGGCGGCCGCTGCTGCGGACGTGCATAACGGTTCTGTACGGGCGGGACATCCTCTTCCTCCGCTTCGCCGAAATACAAATACTGGTAATTGCGCCAGCCGTTCTGCGTCACCTTCTCGAACCCGTAGTCCAGCTGGACCGTCTTTTCATCGCTGAGGATGCGGGCAGCGGCGCGGAGCGTCGTCCCGGTCCAGAAATTCTCGTTGTACAGAGGGATCGCCGGGATTCCGGGCTCCTGTGCGGGGATCCATTTCATCGTCACGGGCTGCACCCGGGCATTGAGCTGGATGGAAACAGGGTCCTGCGAGGGGACCAGGCGGAACGTGGGGCTGTAAAAATCGCGCAGCTTGTTGCTTTCCAAAAGTTTCCGAAGGAAATCATCGTTCGGGACAACCGGGCAGCCGTCCGAATTCCCCGCCGCGCAAATGTCGTTCCACTTCGCCCGCACGATCTGGAAGTCCAGGCGCACGAGCTTGTTCTCGCTGCCGGTCGCAGGCGTGGTCTTTTCCGGCACAGGCAGTGATCTGGTGTAGAACACATGCAGGGTCCAGGTGCTGCCGGTCATGGATTTCGCCACGATCATCGGTTTGCCTTTTGTCGCGGCAAGCGTGCTGGCAAACGAATTGTCATCGAAGATGGGCGACTGCCCCCTACCCCAGTCGCCGTAGTCGGCGTTCGAGAAGCCGTTCAGTTTCCGCATGGTCGATTCCATGGAGAACAGGCGCGGGGGACGGATGTCGAGGAAAAACTCGTTCCCGAGGACTGTCGGATCCCCGAAAAACGGAAAGATGCTCGCCAGGTTGTTGTACGTATTCGAGTAGTCGTCGTAGGAATCGCCCTCATCCCCCTCATCGGCGCCATCGTCGTCACCCTCGTCATCGCCGGCGTCATCCGTATCATCCCCGTCTGCGTTCTCCTCATCGGTGTTGTCGTCGCCATCGTCGTCGGCATCGTCCTGACCGAACGATGCCATGAAATCGGCCCGGTCTTTCGGCAGGATATAGAATTCCGGGAAATACTCCGTGCGGGACATTTTGAACGCAAGGGGAGCATTTCCCGCCGAGTACCCGGCGGAATAACCGATCACACGATAGCCGCCTTCCCGGTAGATCGCGGGCAGAAGCTCGTCCGTCGGGCCCGAATCCGCCGAGAGCTTCAGGGCTTCCGCTGCGGCGGACAGCACCCGTTTCGGAACGGCGATGACCTGATACTCGAAATACTGGTACTCGCCGGTATCATTCGACAGAGACGGGGCATTGTCCTGTTCCGCCGCAATAGCTTTCTGTTCGGCTGAAACAGCCTTTTGATCGGGAGCTTTCCCCGTCGCGGTTGCCTGTTCCGCTGCAGCGGCGGCAGGAACGGCGGCAGGTATGGCGGCGGCCTGCCCGGAAACTGGCGCTGTAAGAGCGCATAAGACCAAAGCAACGGAAAAAACGATCAGCTGACAGACGGTATGTTTCATGGATTTCAACTCCCGGGCTTGAAGATAGGGTGTATCTAAATAGATACAGAGCAGTTCCAATTCAAAAAAGGTATCACCTTTTATTCAAAAAGTCAAATGATTTATGAGAAAAAACTAAAAAAAAGAAAGCCGGCGAAGATGAGTTCGCCGGCTTCCGGAAAAAGCGAATCGGAAGAATTCTGTCTTACTTCGTCTTGGGTGCCTTCGCTTCCTTCACGACGAGCAGGACGGGATACTTCGCTTCGGTTTCCGGCACGGAGTACATCGTGCCGGTGAGGATCAGCGGAGAATCGGTGAGCGCGAAATCCTCGGGCAAAGCAACAGCGATGGCCTCGCCATCGTTCTTGCCGTAGGCGGTCGCGAGAACGTGCTTCTTGTCGCCGAACATGAGATCTGCCCCGCCCTCGATGGCGCTTCCCGTAATCAGGGACTGGTCGGGAACGGAGGCGCTGTTCTCATCGTACGCGCGGATGCCGGCGACTTCGAACGTGGCGAGCTTGTTGACGAAATTGCGGCCGGTCGACTTATCGACCTTCGCGAAATCCAGATCGGCGGGACGGTCCACCATGAACGGGTTCAGGAACAGGATCGCGACCACGACGATCACGCCGGAGAGGAGCGTGGCGGGCAGGCCGACCGCGAGCCATTTCATGAAGGTGACGTGGGAAGCGGACGGACGCTTTTCGAGCATGCCGAGCGCCACGATGTTCGCCGTGCTGCCGATCATGGTGATGTTGCCGCCGAAGCATGCGCCGAAGAGGAGCGCCCACCACAGCGGGAAGTCCTTCACGCTCTGGGAGAGCTGTTCGATCACGGGGCAGAACGCAGCCACGAAGATCACGTTGTCGACGAACGCGGACCCGACGGCGGAGGTGAAGAAGATGAACGGGACGAGCTCATAGGGGCTGGTGCCGCAGACTTTGGAGAAGCCGTGCGCCATGACCTTGTCGACCTCGGTGTATTCGAGCGTTCCGGCGACGGCGAAGAGGAGCATGAAGAAGATGAGCGTCCACCAGTCGACCTCGCGTTCGATGTAGTAGCGGGCGCGGTTCTGCTTGATGATCATCACGATGCCGGAGCAGACGAGCGGCGCCACGA
>Ga0310786_10002602_pt1 | contig 27325 bp, 37 predicted proteins | sample AusTroGonzalo_MG_FD_203881 | JGI IMG/M metagenome (GOLD analysis project Ga0310786, IMG submission 203881) | Bovine rumen microbial communities from tropical cattle in Woodstock, Queensland, Australia - Gonzalo_03 (v2) (version 2) | ecosystem: Host-associated > Mammals > Digestive system >...
AGAATTAGTAATTAAGATACCTGAAGAAACATATAACTTTCTCAAAGGTGGTAGTTTTATTGTTTCGGGTGAAAGGAATGGTAAAACAATACTCCAACAGTTTTGCCGTGCAATTTATAACGGCACACCACTTCCCGAAAATCACGGAAAGATTGTTGATATTGATAAATTATTGGAAGAAATGAGAGCAACAAGAACCTATGATATTTCATTCGCATTAGAGAGAGTGAAGCCAATCATTGAAGCAGATAAAGGAAGAAAGTGAGGATAAGTAAATGATTTTACTAGATGTAGAATTTCCTAAGACTTGTAATGAGTGCCCATTATGGTATGACGATGATGATTGCTGTCATCAGTATTGCGTTTTAACAAATAAGGAAATTACAGATATTAAGTATTTATGCAAAGATGGTGAATGTCCATTAATTGAGGAGGAAGAAAATGTTAACGATAAAAGAAGCAACTGAGGTGTTGGTAAATAAAAAAGATCATTGGAGTCATGAAATAGCAGAAGCCGAACAGTATGCAGTGGAATTATTGATTGCTATAGGTAATTCAAAGTTACTAGGGGATAGTTCCAGAATATTATTGGAACACATATTAGAGGAGAAATTATGATTGATTATTACACCAGAAAAATAGTTAAGCATATATTATTTTGGATTTTATATGTTTTTATGCTTATCAGTTGTATATTGATGATAATAGATATGTTGGGAGGTAAGATATGACATGCCCAGTATGTAAGGAAAGGTTATATTGTTATAATACATATTCAAGAGAATCTGATACTGCCCGAAAATATAAATGCCCTAAGTGTGGTAAAAAATATTACACCTATGAACATATAGAATCACCCACAAGAGTATGCGATCTTTTTTGTGAAAAGGAACATAAAAGAAATCGTGTAAAATAGGGCATTTATTTAATAATTGTATTTACTTATTTGAAAATATAATATATAATAAATACGTGAGGTATTTATTATTATGGATAGTGAAAGATTAGCAACTGAATTGCTGCATGAGATAAAGATGGGAGCCAAACGTTGGTTTATTGCGTTTATCGTAATGGTAGTAATAGAAACGGCCACCATAGCAGGATTTATATGGTATTTAAGTTTGCCCACTGATGAAATTAGTATAGAAACAGATGAGGGTAATGCTAATTATATAGGGGGAGATTTAGAAGGGGGTTTGTATAATGGCAAAGATTGTAGTAAAGAAAAGAGCAACACGCAGTAGACGGGGTGGAAAAAGGCGTAGAAGAAGGTAAATATGGCAAAGGTATTTGGACCACAGATCAAAAAACTCCAGCGGGCTATTAACGATACATTTAATGCAAAAATATTGATAAATAAAACTCAGTATTATAGCAAGGATGCGGATAGACCTCTGGAGTTATTAGTAGTTAAACAGGCCATTTGGGATGATGAAAAAAATAAGTTTAAGAATGTAGAATTATTTAGGTCTGCAAGCGATATCCAGATTGTGTTATATTTAAGAGATATGTGGTATGAATTAAACGGCTGGGAAATACCAACAGATAACGAAGAATGGAATAAGACAAAAGAGGATTATCATAGAAAGCGCGGGTGATCTTATGGGTCAAGATAAAATACCGATTAAAAATAAGTATGGCGGTATATTTTGGGTAGATAAAGAAGAATATGAAAGTACATATAGAGGAGTAAAGGGTGCAGAATTAGGTTATGATGAATTAGACCCTCATAAAGAAACTCAAATTGCTTATAATACTTTTGAATCTAAAATTCGTAATATATCGGAAAAGGTTTATAAAGCTAATCGTTACGGAAATGATGCCAAAGATGTAGACGATAATATAAAAGATACATTATCTGAAATAAAGGAGTATAAGAAAAATCATATAAGCGAAAGTAAAAGGTTTGAATCTTTTGAGGAACAGTTGAATCGTTTAAGAAAAACGCTTAAAAAGGGATAAAGTATGAATAATAAGAATAATAAATTAAATGAAAGACAAAAGAAATTCTGTAGAGAATATGTAAAAACAGGTAATGGTAAGCAATCAGCTATTAAGGCTGGATATACCGAGAGGAGTTCGGAAAGCACTTCAAGCGCACTCCTAAGTAATCCCAAGGTCGCCCAAGAAATTGCTAGACTTTCAGGGCTTCAGGATAAGAAAGCGATAATGGATGCTCAGGAAGTTATGGAGTTATTTAGTGCTATAGCAAGGGGTGAGGTTAAGGATCAGTTTGGTTTAGATGCATCGCTGGCAGACAGGTTAAAGGCAATGAATGAAATTGCTAAAAGAACTGTTGATATAGAAAATCGTATGAAAGGTCTTCCAGATACTCAGATATCAATTAAGTTAGATTGGGATACTTAATGTTATAGCCTCTTCGCCAAGTGGTTAAGGCACAGGGTTTTGATCCCTGCATTTCACTGGTTCAAATCCAGTAGAGGCTGGCGGGTTTAGTCGGACAGCCACGAGTCTTTCCTAAAAGCTTAATTGCTAACAAAAAAGACGCTGCATAGCAGGATAGAGGAGAGGTTCCTCGATAGGTTCATAACCTATAGACGTGGGTTCGAATCCCACTCCTGCAATCTTATTAAATAGAAAGGGGATTGATACGTTGCAAAATATAACCATACCAATGAAAAGCAGTATCATCCCCATGTATAAGCCAGTGTTTAAAGATATAATGAAACATGAGCATACTCATTATGTTTTTGCTGGCGGACGTGGTAGTACAAAATCATCATTTGTAGGTGGTATTGATATTCCTTTATTGATAATCAATAATCCCCAGTGCCACGCAGTTTGCTTTAGGAAAGTAGCCAATACAATCCAGACGAGTATATTTCCTCAGGTAGTATGGGGAATACACCAATTAGGATTAGATGAATGGTTTAGCATACCAAAAACCTATAGCACACCAATTATATTCAAACCTACTGGCCAGCGCATTATGTTTATGGGTTTAGATGACCCTATGAAAGTAAAATCAATCAAGTTACCATTTGGATATATAGGTATCACATGGTTTGAGGAGTTAGATCAGTTTGCAGGGGAAAATGAACTGCGTACAGTTACTCAGTCTACCATGCGTGGTGGTGAATTGTTTTGGGATTTTAGAACATTCAATCCACCTATAAGTAAAAACAACTGGGCAAACGAATATACTGAGGATTGTGAACTATATAGGGCAGATGATACCTTAGTAGTAAGAAATACATATTTGGATGTGCCAAAAGAATGGTTGGGTATCCAGTTCTTTGAAGAGGCGGATAGGTTAAAGGAAATAAACCCTCGTGCTTATGAACATGAATATATGGGAAGGGCAATCGGTACAGGTGGAGATGTATTTCCTAATGCTGCTGAATTTGATAGTCATGGTACTATTGATTTTGGTGATAGAATAATACCGATCACAGATACATTTGATAATGTTTATAATGGCATTGACTGGGGATTTGCACTAGACCCTTTCAGATTTGTCAAAGTACATTTTGACAAGAACCATTTAGATTTATACATATACAGAGAGTTCAGCACAACTCAGACAAGAAATCATACTGTATATGACATTTTGTATAAGGAAAAGAAACTGGTAACTAATACGGAGCAGGTAACTGCGGATAGTGCAGAACCTAAAAGTATTGCAGACTTTAAAGCATACGGAGCGTTTATCAGAGCAGCAGAAAAAGGACCTGAAAGTGTAAGGTATGGAATAAAGTGGTTACAATCATTAAATCATATATACATTGACAAATACGAGTGTCCTGAAACATATAAGGAATTTACTCAGTATGAATATGAACAGGATAAGGACGGTAATTTTATATCCGATTATCCAGATGAAAATAACCATAGTATTGATGCTACTCGATATGCACTTGAAAAGTATTATAGCAGAAAGGGTAACTAATGAAGATTGCAGTATTGAGTTGTGATAAGAATGATGATATATTTGAAGCCTTTCATCATTGCATGGAAAAATACTGGCCGAATCATCCTGAGGTGATTTATTTCACTGAGAAGATAATCAATCCGTATTACAAGACCATAGCAGTAGAAAGACCGATAGATCAATGGACAAAAGGGCTTAGACAATTTTTATCTCAGATTGATGACAACCAGATATTAATAATGATAGATGATTGCTTCATACGGAAGCCAGTCGATGTAGAAAGGATCCGATATGCATCAAATCATTTATCTGGAAATATAGCGTGTTTTAATTTTGAGCTATCATTTGATACCAATGATGAGGAAACTGGCCTCGAAGGGTTTAAGAAACGGCGTCATGGTAGTGATTACGAAGTTAGTTTAATGTGCGGATTATGGGATAGAGAAAAACTGTTAAAAGTAATCGAAAAAGATACCAGTCCTTGGCAAGTAGAATTTGACCAGAATAATTGTGGATTTGAGTATTACATCAACAGCGGAGATTATATAATTGATTGGGGATATAGAACTTGGAACCCCTGCAACATCTTTAAAGGTAAATGGTGTAAAGATATCGTGCCATTCTTTGAATCAGAAGGAATCAAGGTCGATTATAGCAAGAAAGGGTTTAGATGAGATTTTCAGTAATAGTGCCGGTTCATAATACGCCAGAAGATTTATTTAAGAAGGCTTTGGAATCAGTAAAGAATCAGGTATTTACCGATTATGAATTAATTGTAATCTGTGATAATTGCAATAATGATCTAGTAGTAATAGCTCAGGCATTTACTGATAAAATCATAATTACCGATTACGGTTGTCCTGGCCTTGCGAGGAATGCTGGTTTAGAGATAAGTCAAGGTGATTATATTTTATTTCTTGATAGTGATGATTGGTGGCTTCACGAATATGTCTTTGGCCAGATAGATGAGAAATTAAGGCAAGAAAAAGAACCAGATATGTTATGCTATTCGTTCATCTTCAAAGATTGGATGTATGCAAGCCCTAAAAGCAATAATGGTAACTATTTTCCGGCGGTCTGGAATAAATGCTGGAAAAGAGATTTTATAAAGAATTTGAGGTTCAATAATCAACAAACAGGCGAGGATTTTGAATTCTTATGTAAGGCAATTAGAAAAGGTCCAAAAATAATAGATTGGGATATGCCCATGTATTATTACAATTATATGAGAGCAGGCAGTCAATCAGATAAAAGCAGGAGAAAGTAAATGGCTAAATATTTAATCCATACTTACCCGAAAAGATTGTGGTATGTAAATGAATATTTAATACCCTCAATGTTAAAACAAGGTATAGAAAAATGTGATATATCCGTTTATAATGATAGTGAAGGCGAGGGTAATTTACGAGCCTGCATGAAAGCATTTGCAAGTGTGCCAGATGACGATAACGGAACTTGGCATATACAAGATGATGTTTGCATCAGTAAGGATTTTAAGGAACGCACTGAGTGGTATGATCATGGTTTGGTTTGTGGTTTCAGTTCCCTGTTATATGATGGAGATATAGAAGCGAAAAAGGGAGCGGTCAAAAGAGAAGATATGTGGTTTAGCTTCCCTTGTATCCGAATCCCTAATAAATGGGCAAGAGAATGTGCAGAATGGGTTGTGAATTATATCATAGGCAATCCAGTATATAAGCGATATTGGGAGAAAGGTGTTAATGATGACTGGGCTTTTCGAACATATCTATCAACATTCCATAAGGATTGTGTGGCACTTAATATAATGCCTTGCTTGGTTGACCATGTAGATTATCTATTAGGTGGAGGTAGTGGAATAAATAAGCGAGAAAAACCTTGTAGGGCTCAGTATTGGGATAGCCCAGAGATGGTTCAGAGATTAGAGGAGGCAATAGGACATGATAGATAGATAAAGGACATTATGAAAAAGGATAATACAGACGTAGCAATAAGAGTAAATAGATGGAGGGACAGTTAATATGTCGCTATGGTCATCAATAGTTACTAAATTAAAGGAGATATTAAAACGTATGGTAGGTAGCAGAACTATTGAACAAACGTTACACGTTACACCTATTATGTCATCTCAAATGGAACACGCTATTGAGTTGTGGTCGGATATGTATAAGGGTGAAGCGCCTTGGTTAAAAGAACCTAATTTTAATGACCCTGTAAGAATTGTATCTTTAGGACTTCCGTCATTGATTGCCAGCGAGAAAGCAAGAACAGCGCTTTTGGAATTTAATAGTGAGATTACTACTCCCACTAAAGAAGTTGAGAAGGAAAACCCTAATTATACTGATCCTGCCCCAGATGAATTTGGTAATATTATTCCTTCTTTCGAACCAAAGATCATTGTGGAAGATGTTCCTACTACTAAGACAGACAGAGCTGAGTATCTGAATAAACAGTACGAGAAGCTAAAGAAGCAACTGCGGAAACAGATTGAGTATGGTATCGCTAAGGGTGGACTTGTAATCAAGCCTTATTTGGTTGCTAATAAGGTTGACGATAAAGATACTGATTGGCAGATGGAGTTTGATTTCATACAGGCGGATGCATTTTTCCCTTTAGCCTTTGACGCCAGCGGACAGATTACCGAAGCTGCTTTTATCCAGACTCAAACAGAAAAAGATGTGGTGTTCAGAAGATTGGAATATCACAGATGGAAGAATAATGTAGTAACCATTATCAATAAAGCATTCAAGTCTACAAATAACAGCAATCAGGGTGATCTAACAGGTCTGGATTTAGGGCAAGAAGTGCCGTTATCAAGTGTAAGTGCTTGGAAGGATTTACAAGATACAGTAACAATTAAGAACATTCAGAAACCCTTATTCGCATACTTTAAAATGCCTGAAGCAAATACAGTAGATACTAACAGTCCTTTGGGTGTATCTGGTTATAGTAGAGCCATTAATCTTATAAAAGACGCGGATATGCAATACAGCCGGCTTTTGTGGGAATATGAAGCCGGTGAAATGGCAATCGATATTGACCGTGACGCTTTGGATTTCCAGACAGATTCTAAGGGAAATAATCATACAGTACCCACACATTTGCAAGCAAGGTTATTTAGAAAAGTTGACCTTGGTGAAAGTGATACTTACCAGCCTTACGCTCCTACATTACGTGATGCTTCATTCATACAGGGATTAAATACAATCCTTATGCGTATTGAGGATGTGACTGGGTTAAGTAGAGGAACATTATCGGATGCCAGTATAGAAGCAAAAACCGCTACTGAAATAAAGATACTTAAGCAACGTAGTTACCAAGCAAACGCAGATATTCAACAGGCAATAGAAGATACCCTGAAGGATGTTGTGTATATAATGAACGCTTATTGTGATCTTTACGAAATTACACCCGATGGAGAATATGATACTAGCTTTGAATGGGATGATAGTATTATAGTAGATGTAGATACGGAACTTACTAAGCAGATTACGTTGTTACAGAATGGACTTACCAGTAAAAAGGAAGTTAGAATGTGGTACTATGGAGAGACTGAGCGTCAGGCGGAAGAAGCTCTTCAGGATATTGGTAAGGAAAGTATGCAAGATGCAGAAAATGATATGATACTGAATGAAAATAGCAGCGAAGGCGGCGATTTCAGAAATAAATTTAAACGAGGAGGTCAATCATGATAAAAATTGTTTCGATGAAGTTAGACCCTACTACAAAAACAGTGGAGGCGGAACTTTTTTCTGATACTAAGGGAGAAGTAACCTCACAGGCAGAAATTGAAGGCTTACCGAAGGATTATACTATTGCCTTTGGTAGTTCCGTAATGACTGCTTCAGCGGAAGTGGCATTTATGAAATCTGACGGAACTTGGAAATGGGTATAAGGAGGTATAGGTATGGATACTAGTACATACGGAGCAGCGATTGCTTATGTAAAGGCATCACTGGCTGGAGCCGGAGCGGTAGCGGGTGTTCCTTGCCAGATTCAATCCATTACGCCTATCACAGGCGGTAACAGAGTAACCTTTTTATGGATTGATAATAATGACGAAGAGCATACTGATACCATGGATGTTATGAATGGAGAAAAAGGAGAGCAGGGCGATGATTACGTTTTAACAGAGCAGGACAAAGCTGATATTGCTGCCCTCGTTTTGAGTGGATTGCCCGAAGCCGAAAATCAGGAGGTGTGATATGCCGAAATGGTCCATAGACAGTGAAACCCTCGTTGGAATTGCTGATGAAATCAGAGCCAAACGAGGAATTTCTGAACTACTTGAAGTTGATGATTTAGCGCATCAGGTATCACTTATTGAAGGAGGGGGATCATCCCTTTTACGTGATAGCTTGATTATTCCAGATTCTTATAATACTGGTTGCCACGATCAGCTTGTAAAATTTGATATATCAACAGATACCAGTGGTATATATTGGCGAACCGATGATCCGACCACACTCCAGATGGATTTTAATAGTGGTAGTGCCATGCGTAACTTGTCAGATAATCAGACAGTGGTTTTTGAGAATACTGATTTTACTGATTATGCTGCACTTAAGGTTATGAACGCAGGAAGTTATACTCCGTCAGTTACTTATTATCGCACTGGGGTAACTATTGTGTTCAGGAACTGCTTATTTAAAACTGTTGGAGGAAATTATTCCTTCCCTAGTGAAACCTCAATACAATTCATTTTTGAGGATTGCATGATGGCACAATATGGAATATCCAATAGTAAATTATACAGATGCTTATTTGGAAATTGTTCGTTCTATCAGAGTTATTACAATTACACTATTAGCGGAGATGTCTGCAATCCTAGTAATTGGACTTCATTCTATGATTGTTACTTTATGGATTGCGAACCCAAGGTAACTGTTGAAGGTTCTGCTCACGTTGATATTTTACAAACATATCCTCCTGTAGACGGCCTCCATATTTACAATTGCCGTTTCGAAGCGTTTGACATGCCTTATAGTCCTAAAGTTGGCGGGTGGTCATATTCAGTTTTCTGGGAGGATGTAAATACCAATTCATCTATGGAGCATTGCATACTTCATGGTGGTGGTTATTACCAGACTTCAATTAGGAAAGGCGCAACAAATATTGTTCGTAATAATTTAATTGATACCACTTATGGAACTCCGTGCTATCCCAGTGAGGATGTATTGCAGATGACTGATGGATGGGCTGGGGTTATGGGGTCACTACTTGTTTCATCAGTATGGTATAGTAAGTCAGATGATAAGGTATATATCATTTGTTCAAATGATTTAAATAGCACCAGAACCTTACGCATTGTGAGCGAAAAAGAAGATGGTACTACCGCAGAGGTCTCATTCACAATGCCGGCTTGCCCTACACGAACAAGTGAAGATCGGAATAACATTCGTAAGTGGTCTGACCTGCCTTATGATAGAAAGTTTGCGATTGAGGCGGCGGGTGTTAGAAATATCAAGTGTTATGATGGAACTACTCTTATTCGTACATTCATAGTTAATGAAGCCACAAATCCGTTTTGGGCTAACTATATCAGACCAGTTGTTCCGCAGACAGGTACTTGGCAGTTTAAGACAACTCCGACTACTGGTTTTATCTTAATCGGTAAAGACGATGATGTTTCGGATTCAGCGCAGTTTGTACGTATGGTTAACGGATATGGTTATCCTGTAACACTTAACTCTTGCGCTGATTCATATAATAAGACAGTTACATCGGATGCTGATGAAACTTATTCATTATACCCAGCAGGTACGACCGCAAACTTCCCTAATGGCACTACAATAGGCGTTTTCGATAAGTGGGTAGTGGATAACAATAAGGGCGAAATCGCACTACATGGTTGGGGTGATGAACAACTTTGGGATTCAAATACTCTTACTGGTGATTTACTTGATACCATGTATGCAACTTATACCGCAGGCGGAGGCACTAAAACAAAGAACGAGCTTAAAGCGGCCATTATGGAAAAATATGCTGAGTTTGATGTTGCGCAGGGTGCTCCAAACGTAATGGAAAGACGCGAACTTCTTGAAAATGTGATTGGTGACTGGGTTTATACAATCGGACGTTGGGGTGGTGATTTTGATTTTATCATTGATGGTATTACCGTCGGTGCAGCTACTGATTGTAATAACGAAGATGCCTTTATAGCATTAGTAAGACAGCAGAATTTCATGGGATATGGCACACTTAATCATGCTCTTATTCCATCCCAGAGTCCTTATAAGATATTCAGGGATTCGGGCGCTTTGATAGATGCTACTACAGCAGCTACAGATTGTCAGCTTGCTTATGATAGAAAGGTTTGTGTTGATCTGTTCATTCATTATTATCTGAATGGTACGCAGGAAAGATGGGAAATCTTCAAAGATGTAATGGACACTATTAAGTCTTATGTTGATGCTGGAAAGGTTCAAGTTATTACCAGAAAGCAATATTATGATTTGGGCGAATTTGTAGCAAATCCTATTGTTACTCTTAGCTTAACCACCGTCGAATTGAGTTATCCGATTGACACCGTCCTTACCGCATCTGATTTCGTATGTAAAGCAGTTCTTGCTGATAGCACAGAGGTCGTTTGCGAGGCCGACAGAATACTTGATTATTCAGACGTTGATACATCAACGCAGGGTATTTATTCTGCCACCCTCGAGTATAGGGGCTTCAAGGTAACCGGGACGGTACAAATCACATCAGATACGCCCACGCACTATTTGCTCCAAAACTACTCGGCATCGGGCGAAAGCATGACGTACAACAGTAACTATGGCGATTTATCAGAAGAAATTACATACGAGAATGGCAAGTGGTACAGAATTGAATTTGACTTTACCGCAGAAACAACGGTGCGCTACTCAACTCATTTCCTGCTATTTGAATCAGCATTTAGAAGTGGTTGGGCGTATAAAGCAAATATTAATTCGCCTAATTACCCGACATCGGAGGGCGTAAGTACATTCCATGTAATTATGGATTTTGAGTGCGTTCTTACTACTCCTATTAGCCAGTTTATAATGTGCAGAAACGCGCAAAACACAACAGTTGGAAATTGGAGCATTACTAATGGTTGCATTTATGAGATAGAGCCAGTTGAATCTTCTGAGGAGTCATAATCAATAATAGATTCTATTATTGGATAAGGAGTTTAAATGTTTTCAGAAGCAATCCTAGAAATGTTATTAAGGCCTATTCTGAATAGACAAGAAGCCATTGAATCCTATGTGATTCAGCTTATAGCAAAGAGGGTAAAAGAGATTGGACAGCTTTTACCCTCAGATGTCTATAAATTAGAAAGGTTGCTAAAATCGGGTGCAGATGTACGAAGGATGAATAAGGAAATAGCCCGACTTACCAAGCTTAATGAGGCGGCTATTAAGAAGTTAATCAAAGAGGTAGCAGAGAAATCTTATCTTGATGCCAAGCTTTTTTATGATTATAACCAGATTACATTTATTCCTTTTGAGGAAAATACACCACTTCAAAAGGTGGTAAAGGCTGTTGCTATTCAGACTGCGGATACCTATATCAATTTATCCAATGCCAGAGCCTTTATGATTCGAGATTTAAAGAATCCTCAGAAATTGATACCTACTTCGCTTAGTAAAACATATTATTCGGTTATTGATGAGGCGATACAAGCATCTCAATCTGGAACAGTTGATTATAATACTGCTATGCGCCGAACCTTACAACAATTAGCTGATAGTGGAATTCGAAGTGTAGAATATCACCCAGAAAGTGGACGAAGATATTCTCAGCGATTAGATACCGCAGTCAGACGTAATTTATTAGATGGGATTCGGGCAATAAATCAAGAAGTTCAGAATATAACTGGAGAACAATTTGGAGCAAATGGTAAGGAAATTACAGTCCATGCCAATAGCGCTCCAGATCATGAGCCTATTCAGGGGCATCAATTTACCAATGAAGAATTTGAAAAGTTGCAAAGTGGTAAGGCTTTTCAGGATATCGATGGAGAAAAATTTGATCCAATAGAACGTCATATTGGACAATATAATTGCTACCACTTAGTTTATTCAATTATTATTGGAGTAAATAAACCCACTTATACAAAAGAAGCCTTACAGCAAATGATAGCGACCAATAAGAAAGGATATACCGATTCAAAGGGACGCCATTATACTATGTATGAGTGTACTCAGATGCAAAGAGAATTTGAAACAAGAATTCGAGAGCAGAAACAGCGACAAATGGTTTTACAGGCCAGTGGTGATATTGCAGGGGCGGAAAAAGCCCATGCAAAAATGATTATAATTCAAAAAGAATATAGGTCATTTTCCAAGGCCTGTGGGTTAGCAGTAAAGAATGAGAGAACTGCGGTGGTTAATTATAGGAAAATTAAATAAATATATAGCAAATACAAATAAAGCACTGTACATTTTACCGAAAATGTTGTAAAATAAAGAAAAAGGGAGGTGACCAGAATGATAGAGAGTATTTTACCGCCTCTGATAACAGGGATTTTAACTCTATCGGGTGTGATTATAACTAACGCTTCTGCCAATAAGAGGATTGAAAATCAATTAGTTACTGCGCAGGCCGTTACGGATACCAAGATTCAAGCTCTTACTGAGGAAGTAAAGAAGCATAATAATTTTGCATCCCGGGTCCCACTCTTGGAGGAACAGATGAAATCCGTGAATAAAAGGGTAGATCAATTAGATAGGAGGAAAGACAATGCTTAAAGATAAGGTATATGATATTTTAAAGTGGTTATGTATCTTTGTATTTCCGGCGGTCGCAACTTTTATTAGGGTTGTTTTCACAATCTGGAATATTCCTTATGGTGAACAGATTAGCGCAACCATTGTAGCCTTTAATGCGTGTCTGGGAGCTATATTAGGTATTTCTAATGCTATGTATAAGAAAAACCAAAATACCACAGAGCAATAATCACCTTTCTTTATAGGTGTTTATTATAGCAATTCTCCAGCGTCAAGAGATATAAAGAACGCACATTCAGACGAAACTGTAATCGTCGGTTAAACAAAACAGATATAAAGAATGGAGGCAAACATGAAGGATGTAAAGGAACTTTTTGATTTGGCTGAAGGTGGTACATTATCCTATGAACAGTTTATGGAACTGGCAAAGGCGAATAATGTAAAACTGGTAGACTTGAATGAGGGGGCTTATGTATCCAAGAACAAGTATGAATCAGAACTTGAGGCCAAGGCAAAGGAAATTGAAACCTTAAGTGGTACAATTTCAACTCGTGATACTGATTTGGAAACACTTAAAAAGCAACTTGAAGATGCTGGGGCGGATGCAAGTAAACTGGGTGATTTAACTACCCAATTACAGGCACTACAATCCAAATATGATACAGATTCCAAGGCATATAAGAAACAGCTTGCAGAACAGGCTTATGAATTTGCCGTAAAGGAATTTGCAGGTACTAAAGAGTTTTCAAGTCAGGCGGCAAAAAGGGATTTTATACAATCCATGATTGCCAAGCAGTTAAAGATGGACAATGGGTCTATCTTGGGTGCGGAGGATTTTGTTAAGGTATATACCGAAGCAAATCAGGACGCATTTATGAAAAAGGAAAGTGACTGGGAAGATTATACCCCAGCAAATAAACCCCAATTTGTAGGTTCTACACAAGGTGCAGAAGACCCGCATACATCAGACCCCACAGGTGGATTTTTAAACGCTATGCACTTTACACCTATTAGACCTATACCAAAAGATTAAAGGAGGATTAAACTATGGCCGACTATGTAGCACCCGCTAATAATGGCACAACCGCGCAAGGCGCAATCAATTACGCTACCGAATACAGTAGAGCTCTTTCTCAGATGTGGCCTTATGTACTTAATTTCGGAGCACTTTACAGCACACCCAACAATAACAGATATCGTTGGATTAACGCAAAGACAATCGAAATTCCCTCTATCAGCACCACAGGACGTGTTGACGCAGATCGTGATACTGTAGCATTTGCACAGAGAAATTACGACAATGCTTGGGAGACAAAGACCCTGCGTAACGAAAGAAAGTGGAGTACACTGGTACATCCTATGGATATTGACCAGACCAACATGACTACCACTATTGCAAACATTACACAGGTATTCAACGAAGAGCAGAAGTTCCCTGAGATGGATGCTTACCTTATTTCTACTCTTTATACTGATTGGCTTACTACCAAGAATCCCAGAACGCAGGAAACCCATACTCCTGACACTACTGTACTTACAATCCAGAATGTACTTGCAGTATTTGATTCACTTATGCTGAAGATGGATAATGCAATGGTTCCTGCTAATGGCCGTATTCTGTATGTAACCCACGAGGTAAATCAGCTTATTAAGAATGCTGATAAGATTTCTCGTAGCCTTGATGTAGCGAGTGGACCTAATGCGATTGACCGTAGAGTAAACCGCTTAGATCAGGTTACTATTGTACCTGTACCTTCAACACTTATGAAGACCGCTTATGACTTTACAGTAGGTTGGGCTCCTGAGTCTGGTGCTGGACAGATTAATATGTTCCTCGTACATCCTCTTGCAGTTATTACCCCTGTATCATACACCTTCTCTAGACTGGATGTACCCAATGCCCTTTCTGAAGGTAAGTATGTTTACTATGAGGAATCTTTTGAGGATGCGTTCATTCTTAATAAGAAGAGTGATGCAGTTCAGTTTAACATTACTGAAGGTTCTGGTACTACCACAACTACTACGTCAACCACAACTACTGAATAAGGAGGTTGAATCCTATGTCATTAGTTGATAAGACAGTGAGGGTTAGACGAGGCGGTTCATATTTAACTATTCCCTCAAGCGCAGTGGATCGATATATGGCAAAAGGCTATGATGTGGTTGATAATATGAGAAATGTTTTAAAAGAAAGTATTCCTAATGATATTAACCTTTTGAAAGCCGCTTATGATAAGCATGTAGCTGAGATTCGGGAATTAAAGAAAATCAATGCTGAATTAGAACGCCAGCTTGCCGATGCTTCCACTACAGCAAGTAAGCGCGTTACTAAGAAAAAGCCGTAACTAGCCTAATGGTACTCCCTATATTCCCAATCCAAATTATTTAAGGTGGTGAAATCAATGTATTTAACTTATGCTGAATATCAACAAATGGGCGGTACGTTAGATCAAGCCACCTTTGATGATTTGGAGTTTCAAGCGGAAGCTCTGGTTAACTGGCATACTTTTAACAGATTGAAAAAAGACACTACTTTTCCTACTGAATTGAAGCGCCTTATGAAATATCTAATTAGTATGGCCGCTTTTAAAAATAAGACTATTGCTGCTAGTGGAGATTCATCTATAGCCACTGTGTCTGGAGCAATAGCGTCTCAATCAAATGACGGAGTTTCAGTTAGTTATAATACCCTGAATGCCAAGGACCTTATTGAAGATATTGATAAAGATAGTGTTGATGCCATTCATAAATATCTACAGGGGGTTATGAACGAGGCAGGACAGGTATTATTGTATAGAGGGGTATATCCAAATGAGTAAATTAGGTTATCCCGAATGGTGGGAACATACTATAACAGTATATAATAAATTTACCGATACCCAGACAGATGTAATCCGATGGTTTAAACAAGTAATTCATGATTGTTTTTGGCAATTATCGGGAACTGAATTAACTGTTGGAAAAACAATTCTCAATTCTAAATCCATAATATGCCGAATTCCTAAGGATGATAAATTCATGGAAAAGCAAGAATGGATTAAATTGCCAAATGATCAGATGGGTAATTACTTTACTCTATCTCAAGGAGATATAATTGTTAAGGGCGAATGTGATTTTGTTATAGATGAATACACTAAAGGATATAGGTCTTCCGATTTACTTGGACAGTATCGAGAATATCAAGCCTGTATGGAAATTACTGAATGGTCAAATAATACAGGAGCAGGAAGATGCTTGGAGCATTACTTTATGACAGGGAAGTGATAATGTGGCACAAGTAACTATTAATCTTAGCATGGGAGATGCGTTGAGAGATAAGCTGGAGCAGATAAACAATCCTACTACAATGTTGGCGATTCATAATGCTTTAGCAAGAAGATGTGACCCCTATGTGCCAATGCGTTCTGGAATGTTAGCTTCGTCTGGTATGGCGAATATTAGTGCTCACGGAGTAACTTATACCACTCCTTATGCCAGATATCAATATTATGGTGAGATTTATGGACCTAATATTCCTATCTGGGAGGATGGAGAAATAGTTAGTTGGTGGAGCCCTCCTAACAAGAGGCCTACTGGTCGTTATATGACACATGGTACTGAAATGCATCCGTTAGCTACTTCTTTTTGGGATAAAGCAATGTTGCGAGATCATGGTGATGAGTTTTTGGAAGAAATAAAGGACATTTTGTCATGGAGGATGATGCAGGTTGGCAGATACAGTGGATAAAAACAAAGCAGTAATCGATTTTTTACTTAACTGTCCCACAATAGCAGCCAGTCCTGTGTTCTTTAACTTCTTAAATGCTCAGGACGAAAATAAACAAATTATTATGCAGGCCAATGATAAACTGTTAAATAAAACTTTTATTGATGGTAGCATAGCAAAACGATTTACCTTTTCTATTATAGATTTCCGAAGCGTAGCGTATCAGCCTATTCCTAGGGCATCTGGATATTCTAGCGAAAATGTTGAAGAACTTTTCGATGTGCAGGGAATCATGGATTGGGTAAATGAACAGGCAGATTTAGAGAATTATCCTGATTTTGGAGATACATGTTTCATTGATAACATGACTACCACAGCGGATAATCCTAATTTGGATGGAGTTGATACGGGAGTTACTCCTGCACTTGCAAAATATAGTATGACAATCCGTATTGACTATGTGGATAAAACAAAAAGTATTTGGACAAATTAAAGGAGGGTTAAATTATGGCAGCACAAACTGTTATTAAGCAAATTAACTTAAGGCCGGGTCAGAGAGCTGAACGTAAGTTACTTATTACAGTAGCGGAATGGACTGAAAAAACTCTTGATGGAACTACCGAAGGAACTGAGACAGTGCGTGAGCTTCTTGGTAATCGTACTGAAGATTCTAGTATTGAGTACAATCCTGATCTTCAGGAATCAACAGATATCTTGGGTCACAGTTATACCGATCTTAACAAGACCCAGCCTTCGCAGAACTTTGATCCTTTCCTTATTTTGGGCGGGTCTAGACTTGGTGCATATCTGAATGATATCAGACGCAGAAATGCCCTTTCAGAACTGCAGGGCTTTACAATGTATATCATTACCGCTTTTATCGGGCAGGCCGGTGCGTATGAATGCGAGCGTCATGATGATTGCTCCATTACTTATGAATCTTTTGGTGGTGATGCAAATGTAAACTTCCCCATCACAGTTCATTTTTCAAATAAGATTACAACTGGTACAGTTGATAAGATTGCAGATGACTTTACATTCACTCAGGATGCTAATGTTTAATGGAGGTTTCTATGGGTCTTACAGATGACACAAAAAAGAAGGTAAACTCAAATTCGGATAATATTGTGGATATTAATATTGAGGGCACTTCACGAACCCGATTCCGTATAAATGGTGACTCTAGCTGTATCATTGAATTGAACCTTTCCGATCTTGGAATTATGGAGAGGCTTCGAACCGGATTAGAGCAGTTGGAAGATGATATGAGTGCAATTTCTAAATTGGATGGCGATGATGAAGAATTTCATGCTCAGCTTAAATCCATTGACCAGAAAATGCGCCAATCTATCGACTTCATTTTCGATTATCCGGTTTCTGAGGTTTGTGCCAGATATGGTACAATGTATGACCCGATAGATGGTAAGTTCCGATATGAAAGAATCATAGAAGGACTGGTCAACCTTTATGCAAATAATATAAGCGCTGAGTATAAAAAACTGCAAAATCGAGTTCAGAAACACACCGATAAGTACACTTCCAGAAAGAGAAAGTGATATAAATGTATTTTTTACAAACTTCGGTTCAAATCGGTCAAGCATCATTCGAGATACGCAACAAGGGCGATTTCCGAATGGTGCTTGATTGCTTTAATGCTCTCAATGATTCAGAACTTACAGAGCGAGAACAATTATATAGTGCTTTGATTATATTCTACGAGGATTTTAATTCACTGGAAGATTTATTAGATCATGAAGAATTAATTCCTGAGCTATTTAAGGAAATGACAAAGTTTTTTGATTGTGGTGATGAAGAATCCAAGAGTAATTCAGGCGGATATAATCTTGTGGACTGGAATAAGGATTCAAACCTTATTTGTTCCGCAATTAATAATGTAGCACATCAAGAAGTCAGAGCACTTGAATATTTACACTGGTGGACTTTTCTTGGATACTATGCCGCTATAGGAGAATGTACTTTTTCTACTATAGTAACGCTGCGATATAAGAAGGCTCATGGTGATAAGCTTGAAAAATATGAGCGAAAATTCATTCAGGAAAATCCTAATTACTTTAATATCGATATGAGGTCTGCGGCTCAAAAGGAAGCAGATGATTATGTGAAGAAACTGTGGGGAGGTGGGTAAATATGGCAGATACTGATATTAACCTCTCAGTGGGATTAGATACCAAGGACGCTGAAAAAGAAGCTATCCAGCTTCAAAAAGAGATTGAAAAAATCTTTGATTCACGTCATGGTGATGAGTCTGCGGCAATGACAAATCTTGAATTGCAAATGAAGAAGACTTATGAAACAGCAGATTCCTTACGTCAGAAAATGCAAGATTTACGAGAATTGCCGCCTGTACCTACTGATCAATACAAGGAATTAGATGAGCAGTTGGACCAGCTGGCCAATAGATATTCAGAACTTGAAAGACAAATTACACTAGGTGCTGCCAAGAGGAAAGATGCCAAAATTATGGAGGAATGGGCGGCAGAAGCAGATATGGTTGGCGCTCAGATGGATGAGCTTATGGCCAAACGTGATAAGCTTATACAATCAGGTAACGCTTTCATTTCACCAGAAGAAACTGAGGAATTTCGTAAGTACGAAGAACAATTAAGCTTAGTGGGTGATAAGCTGAAACAGCAAATCATTCGTCATAGTGAGATGACTGATCGGGAAGTAGCTAACTATGAGAGAATAGAGGCGGCAGCGGATAGGGCTCGTCAAGCAGAAGAAAATCGTCAATTAAGAGATCAAGAACGAGATGATAGATTAGCTGCACAAGAAATACGAACTGGATTTTCTACTGCTACTCGAAGTGTTATGGGATTAAATATGGCAATTCGAGGGGTAGGAAGATTAATTCCGGGCGTTAAGACAACTACTGTAACCGCTGTGGCCTCAATATCCAGAGGTGTATTAAGATTAGCTTCACTCACAAAAGATCAGTTAACGGCTGCGGTAAAAGTTTTATTTGGCGCAGTAAAAAAGTTGGTTCTTTTCATGCTAAAAAATCCTATCATTTTGGCATTAACTATAGCACTTGCTACGTTAATAGCTAAATTAGTGAAGATAAAACAAATGATGGATAAAGTGACGGAAGTATTATCTCGACTTGCAAACACTGTCCTTGATTTGTTAAAAAAGACGCCAAAACAATTATCGAACATTGTAAAATTGGTATTTAAATTAGGGACGATTGTGGAACGAACTGTTTTCAAGTCCCTTATAGTGCTGTCAAAAACTTTAATTAAATTCTTTTCCTCAATTAAGAACTTAGTAACCGAGAATCTTATCACTATTGCAAAATGGAATAATGGCCTTAACGATACAAATGTGGCTATGTCTAATTTAACTTCATCATTGACATACTTAAAGGCATCGTTGACTACTGCATTTACCCCCATTTTGACAGTAGTTGAGCCCCTATTAACTCGCATGGCTGATAGAGTGGCGGAGTTGGTTACTTCCGTAGGAATGTTTATAGCTCAAGTAACTGGACAAACTAAGTTTCAAAAAGCGATCAGATATCAAAAGGATTACGCTGAAAGTTTAAAGGAAACTAATGATCAGTTGGCCGCTTTCGATAAGCTTAATGTCATTTCAAGTAAGGAATCCGATGAAACAAGTCCTGAAAAAATGGGATTTGATTTAGAGGAAGTTGATTTAGAGCCATTTGAATTAAAGATGTCCGATGTTTTCGAGTTCGTTCAAGAAAAAGTACAAGCTTTTTCGGACTTACTCACAAACTTACCTTGGGATAAAGTGCAAAAGGGCGCTGAGGACACCGCAACCGCAATCGCCGGAGTAGTAAACAGCATCACCAGCACAGATATAGGTGCTTCTCTAGGAGTTACGTTTGGTAATTTAGTTAATACTCTGCGAACCTTTTTTGATAAGCTTTTTGATGATGCCGACGGACTTGATTTTGAAGCTCTGGGACAATCTTTTGCAGACTTTTTTAACGATGCTATTAATACCATTGGGTGGAAGGACCTTGGCAAAACCCTTTGGACAGGAGTGCGGAAAGCAATGTCTTTCCTGCGTACATTCTTGAAGAATAATCCGGGAAAGAAGTTGGGAGATGCGTTCTCCGACTTTTTGAACGGAGCATTAGATAAGGATAACTTTAGTTGGTCTGAAATCAAAGAAACTTTAAATCTAGTGGCCGAAAATATCGCAGATTTTATGAATGCCGTTATTACTCCTGAAAATTTTGCTCTTATTGGAGAAACTTTTGGTCAGACTCTAAATTCGGTATTGGAAGCTGCGCATACATGGGCGGATAAAGCTGATTGGGATCAATGGGGTGATTCTATATTAAGTGCTCTTGACACTTTCTTCCGTACTTTTGATTTTGAATTAGCGGCCTCAACTATTAATTGTATGGCATTAAATCTTCTTACTCAACTCCAAAAAGTAGTAGATAAAATTAACTGGGAGAATCTTGGAAAGAGAATAGTTAAGTTTTTATCAGATATTGACTGGGCATCTCTTGGAAAACATGCTTTGCGCATATCCCAAGAATTGCGCAAAGGATTACAAACCGTCTGGGATAAAGTTAAGACTTCCGGTGCTTTTGAAAATATGATGAAGGTATTCGTTGACTTATTAAACGATTATAATGAGTGGGTAAACTTCTTTAAAAAGGTAAAACGTGAAGCATTTTTAGCAGCTACAAAAGAATGGCTCAAAGAAAACTTCACTATGGAGAATTTATTATCTGCATCTGGAGGAGCTGCTGGTTCTTCTAAAAGAACAGTATCAAAAGGTATAGCAAGTAGAGCAGTTAGTAATTACAAAGGAACTACCTTGGAGTATTATAACGGAATGGGTGGAGGATATAGTAGAGATATTGATACCACCAATACTGGAAATACTATTGTTTCTATGGACGATAGCCTTAGCGACATGGAAAAGTATCTTAGGGATATCCTAGAAACTCTTACATCTGAACAAATTAAGAATATTACTGGAATTTACTTTACTGGTAATTTAGCAGGCCTTACTGAAGCTCAGATACGAGATATGTATGAAAAACTCAAAGCAAGAGGATATGCTTCTGGTACTGTAATTCCTCCCAATACTTCTGAGTTCTTAGCTAAGGTCGGAGATAATAAACACGAAACTGAGGTTATTTCTCCATTATCTACGATTGAACAGGCATTAAGAAATGTTATGGCTGAGCAGAATATCAATATTACATTCCAAGTAGAGGGAGATTCAGAAGGAATCTTCAGGATTGTCCGCAAAGAGGCCAATCGATATAATAAGGCAACTGGTAATAGCGCATTTGCTTAAAGGTCTAGTATTTTTAGATAAATCGTAGTATAATAAAGTAAAGGAGGTATGGCATGGGATATGAAGGATTTTTGATTAAGATCAAAGGGGCTACAGACTATGTTGTACCTCTTACTTATATGAAGGATCGATCCTATAAGGCTCCTTTATCTACTTTGGATAAGGAGGCCTTCCGAAATGGTAATGGGGTTTTAAAAAGAACAGCTATTCTTCAAGTTCCTCATTCGACGTTTGAAACCAGAATACTGCCCGGCTCACAATTAAGTTCATTATGGCAAAATATACGAAGTCGATATGTAGTAGCGCTGGAAAAGAAAGTACGAGCCACTGTATTTGTTCCTGAACTTAATGATTATTATACTGGATATTTTTATGTACCGGATATTGATATGATAATTAATCATATTGATGAGAAAAAAAATATTGTTTATTACGAACCAGTAACTTTTGAATTTATTGGATATGGTGAAGGATCAGCATAAGGAGGAATAATTTATGATAGATTATGCGTATGGTGATATCTTTAGGGAAGATAGCCTCCATCATGATATTTTACTTACTGATGGAACAGTTAATGTTTCGGGAACTGATTATAGTATCACAGGAGCAACTGTAACTATCACAAATGATATTCTGGAAAGCGAAGCTTTCAAACTGCGCCAAAGTTTATGTAGCACTAGCCAGATTAAGTATGGATCATGCGAAAGTGGTTATATAAAGTTTACCATTTATGAAAATATTGCTGGCCTTAAAGGAAAGAAATTAAAGGTATATATTATTCCAGATAATGATGCCTCAAAAATCCTTCAATTAGGAGAATTTAAGGTTGAGGAAGATGAATTAAATTCAGACCGTACTAAGAGAGAAATTACTGGATATGACAAGCTTTATGATGTTCTTAATACTGATGTAGCTGCTTGGTATAATACTTTATTACCTAATAGTTCAAGTTCATGTACTTTATTACAGTTTAGAACTTCATTCTTGTCACATTTTGGAATTACTGCTGAACCGATTTCATTGATTAATGATAATATGGTGGTTAATCGCACTATTCAGCCTGAGGTACTGAGCGGTGCAGACGTAATCAGAGCAATTTGTGAAATTAATGGCTGCTTTGGCACTATTACAAATGAGGGTAAATTCCGCTATGTAGTTTTATCTCCTGACCTTGACGCAGGGTTATTTCCAAGTGATACCCTATATCCTTCAAATAACTTATATCCTCAGGACATTAATCACGACATCACGATTCTTCCTAAGAGTCAATATATCAATGTAAAATTTGATGATTGGATGTCAGAGAGTATTACCCAGCTTACTATTCGACAAGATGATTCAGATGTAGGCACTACAGTTGGTGTTGACGGAAATACTTATATAATTTCTGGAAACTTTTTAGTTTTTGGAAAAAATGCTACCGAACTTAGAACCATTGGAAATAATACCCTGAGTAACATGAAAAATCGATACTATAAGCCTTGTTCAGTTGAATGTATCGGTAATCCTTTACATGAAGTAGGCGATTGTCTTAGAATTAAGACACAGTATCGAGGAATTGTAACTTATATTCTTGAGCGGGAATTAACTGGTATTCAGGGATTTATGGATACTTATTCAGCTCAAGGAACAGAAACCTTTGATCCTAACCTTAACAGCATTTCAAGTCAGTTCAAACAATTAGCTGGTAAAGTTACTCAAGTAAAGGTTGATACTGATGGCCTCAGGGTATATGTAGAAGATCAGCTGGATTCTACAGTTGCAGGTTCTTATGCAAATATTACTTCTCAGGAAATCGCATTAAAGGTTAGTAAACGTAATCTTGTTGATGATTTAGACGAGGAAATCGGTAGTGGTATTACAATTCAGCCTGATTCAATCAGAATAAATACCTCTGGACTTTTTACAGTTGATTCTTCTAATTTTCATCTTGATGCCACTAGCCTAGAAATTTCAGGTACTGGTGGTTGGTGTACTATCTATGATGGTAGATTCGAACAGGTTAATAATCTTGGTCCTCAGGGTAAAATGGTTACAATTCAAAATGGTCTTATTGTTGTTCAAGACTTTGAACATTCAAATCCTGCGACTAATATTGATGGTGTGTCTGTTGTTACTCATGCCTTGTCGGCGGGGTTATTAAATATTTCGGGTACGGCTGATATTGCTAGTCTTTATGTAGGGGGGCATTATGTAGACCCTACAAGCTATCTTCAAAGCAGTCAAGTTACTGGTATTGAAGTTGAGTATGGTAGAGGACTTGCGCTTAACGCTCCCGGATATAATGGATGGGTTCATGTTGGGTATCAAAGCTCAGCAGTCACGATTGGTAATTCTGGAGCTACATTAAGAGTTTTAGGCAGTCTTTGTGAATGGACTACTATTACAGTTGATGGCCAGTCATATACAGTATTAGCTCAGCCATAATAAAGGAGGTTTTATATGGATGAATTTGAAGCTGCATTATTGAAGGTATTTAATGAATCTACTCTTCCCTTTGAAGCAAAAAGGTATATCGTTGTAAAAAGATTTGCCTATTTAGTAGATGAGACTTACCAAAAAGAATTGCAGAAAATTGGAGATCAGGTGAAAGTTAATGACAATCGAGGAGCTAATTCAAAGGATTGATGGTATTCCGGTGACTGAATACTATACAGATAGGCTTGGAAACATTCATGGGTATGCTCTTACTCATTGGGTAGATGTAAAAGCCAAGGTACTTGAAATCCTCAAAGAATTTGAGAAGGGGAAGGAGGAAAAGCACTATGAGCACGATGAATAAGTGCCACACTAATATCAATTTCGTCAATGATTCTGTTCCGGCCTTAAATGAAACCAATATGAATTATTTAGACGGGTGCGTCGATACGATTGATGACAGGGTCGTATATCTTAATACTTCCAAGGCAGAAGAGAGTGATTTACTTACTTGTGTAGCAAGCATTACATACAATACCAGTACAGGTATTTTAACAATTACTTTAAAAAATGGATCATCTACAACTATTGATACTGGATTATCCAAGTTATCAGTTAATTTCGATTATGACGATGATCCTACATCTGTCCATTATGAACATCTCATTATTACTATGGCCGATGGGTCAGTAAAGTATGTTGATTTATCAGCTCTGATTACCCAATTTGAGTTTGTAAATACGGATACGATTGCATGGGTTCTTGAGAGTAATGGTACAGTTAAAGCCTATGTTGTTGATGGATCGATTACCGCTCAAAAATTGCAACCTAATTTCTTAGCCGATTGTATTGCTGCGAAGAATAGTGCTGAAGCGGCTGCCACTTCCAGTAACACAAATAAGCTGGTCGCAGAGGGATATGCCGCTGGAACTCAAGGGGGAGTACCAGTAACAGACCCTACTTCTCCATATTATCACAATAATGCGAAGTATTATAGCGATAACGCACAGGCGATAGCAAGTCAACAGTTAGGCGGTCTGTCGGATGTATCTATATTTGATCCACAAGACGGACAGGGTTTGACGTATGACGCTATAAATAATGAGTGGACAAACAGCACACCCATTCAAACTTTAGCGGGTTTAACTGATACATCTATCACTTCTCCTGCATCCGGGCAAATACTAAAACATAATGGTTCGGTTTGGGAAAATGCACCAATTTCGATACCTGTTGACCCTGTTGATACATCAAATATGAATATATGGATAGAAACATGATTAAAGGTATTACCATTGTTTCTCCTATGTGGGGAGAAAGACATGTAACCGATAGAATGGTGTTTTCTGTACTGCATCAGTATCTTGGCAAGGATAATCCGCTTCATGTAGAACTTGTGCTTGTTGATGATTATATCGAAGGACGGGGAGCAGATAATTCAAGCCCGTATGATTATTACTTATCAGATGAATTTAAACAGTTTTATGATGTAGAGCATTTTAGCATAAAGCTGATAAAAAATGACGATCATAAGTATCAAGGTGAATCCAGAGAAATCGGTTATATGGCTGGTAAATATGATTGGTTCTGCCTGATTGATTGTGATGATATGCTTGCACCTAACTGCTGTGATAGATACAGGCACATTATCGATAGTTATTATGATGTAGACGAAAAAGGCGAACGAAGGGAAGAGGGAGAGTTAGCTTGCGTTCATGGTTATTTATATTCATTTGGAGAACATGGATACGAACACAATATAGTCGGTGAATCTATATGGGTTCAGAGCAGATGCTATAATCGTCAGTTCATTATTGAGAATGATATTCACTTTCCTACAGGCAAGAGTAGTCGGCAAGGCGAGGACTATCCGTTTATCAGGAAATTCGATTATGCGTTAAGGCATGATGCAATGTGGAATGGTGTAAAAGTTCCATATAACGAAAATCTTGATTGTCAATGTACCGCGTATTGGTTTCCAAACGATAATTCATTAAGTAGGCAGGATCCCCATTATGGGTGTCATCTGTCAGGTTGGACAATGGCAAGCAGCAATTCAATCATAGATTACTTCATGGCCTACAACAAAAAGCATGGTATAGAAGAAACAGAAGACGAAGCTATGAAGCATGAAGTTTTAAATATGACGATCTACGCGTGGTATAACTTACTTCATTTCATAAGAGAAGTTGCTTCTACTGACTATGAACCATTGGAGGAAGATTGGGAGACTCTACGAGTTAATGTGTTGGCCTTAAAGAAAAAACTCAAAGATGTCTTTTGGGATGAGGTTGTTTATAGCGATGTAGAAGATATGCTATATCAGGTCAAACATCATAGCGATATCCAATTCTGTGAATCATGGATGGGTACATTTTATGATTTTATTAATAAAGGATTCTGGTGGAATGAAAAAGATATTTTGAGTTTAGAATATGCAGATATGAGGGCATACTGTAAAACACTTGAATTTGATGGTGCGGGTCATGAAATCCATTCACCACAAGTACAGGCATGGATGAAACGGCATAAGAGAGGAGAGTGATGCGCATGTATTTGAAAATTAAAGATAATTCGAGTACGAAGCAATACACACTCACAAGCGATTATGCAAAACCTTATATCAAAATAAATGGTAGTAGTGTATTGCCGCTGACCACTAATACATCACAGGGTTTACAGTTAAAGGCTAAGATAGGAACTAAAACATATCGTGCAATGGAATATACAAGCCAAAGCACTACTTACTACTCCTCGTCCACAGAAAGTACGGGAATGAGTAATATAACCGATCTTACTTGTGAAAGCACAAGTGAGACTAGCTATTTAACTAAAGATATTGCCACCAAAACCAATATAAGTTGGTATCACTCTTATGGAGCAGAACTTAATTCTACTCAACATAGTAGCACTCGTCAGTATATTGTAAATGCAACCTCGGCACGTATTTCTTCTGGAAATAATGCTCATGCTAGTTATTATTTTGATGAAACTACAGTATCTGTATCAAAGAATAATTATACTGAATGGAGTTTAACGAGTCATAATACTGGTCAAGTGACTATAGATACCTATAAAACAAGTAGCACTTATGTTAATATGCATTCCTTATCTACTGATCCTAATGCGTTTACAAGTGGTGTTACTACTTATTGGTATGGTTCTCGACAATATGAGTATAGTGAGCCAAAATATTGGACGCAGAGTGGTATCACAGTAACACCCATTCATGAAACAATAACTACTGGAACATCATATTTAACCCGCTCATCCACATCAGGATATAGTGGAATTTCAAGTAGTTCATTTAGCGCATGGCTATAA
>Ga0310786_10002603_pt1 | contig 27313 bp, 20 predicted proteins | sample AusTroGonzalo_MG_FD_203881 | JGI IMG/M metagenome (GOLD analysis project Ga0310786, IMG submission 203881) | Bovine rumen microbial communities from tropical cattle in Woodstock, Queensland, Australia - Gonzalo_03 (v2) (version 2) | ecosystem: Host-associated > Mammals > Digestive system >...
CGCCCCGATGAACAAGGCAGGGGCAAAGGTGCCGCCCACACCGCCCGCACCAAAGGTGAAAGCCGTGGCAAAGGCTTTCAGCAAAATCATGCTCGCAAAAAGGATGATGACGACCAAGTCATAGTCCTTGAACTGCGCAAACCAAGCATTGCCAAAGACAGGGCTGTAGTCGCCGCGCAAGGCCGAGTTGATGGCCTCGTAACCCTCACCATACAAGGCTGGAAACAGGAATATCAAAATGCCCAACATGGAGCCTCCGATGAGGAAACGCTTCCACGGCGACTGCACCTTCTTGAAACTCTTTTCCACGCTGAAAGTCACCTTCAGGAAATAAGCCGACACCAAACCCGCAAACAGGCCCAAACCGACATAATAAATCGCATTGGACGGAATGAAGCCTTCGGCAATGGCGGCGGGATATTCCACCGTTTGCCCAAGGAAGAAATACGCCGTCAAAATGGCCGTGAATGACGACACAATGATAGGCACTATCGCGTTGAGTGACAAGTCAATCATAAACACCTCAAGGGCGAAAACAATGCCCGTGATGGGTGCTTGAAAAATAGCCGCAATGGCCGCTGCGCCACCCATGCCGATGAGTTGGATGGTGTGCTTGTAGTCAAGTTTAAGGAGTTGTGCGATGTTGGAACCGATGCTGCCACCCGTCGACACGGAAGGGCCTTCCAATCCCACGGAACCGCCAAAACCGACTGTCAGGGCGCTGGTAACTATGCTCGACCAAGTGCTGCTGCGGTCGACTTGCCCTTTTTTCTTCGAGATGGCATAAAGGATGCCCGGAATGCCGTGCCCAACGTCCTTTTTCAGGATGTACTTGCAGAAAAGGATGGTCAGCAAGATACCGATGGCAGGACAAATGAAATAAAGGAAGTGGGAATAGTTGAACTGCGCATTGATGACCAAATCGCGGATGCCATGCGCCAATTTCTTGATGATGACGGCTGCCGCACCTGCGAGAAAACCCGTAGGAATGCTGAGTATCAGCATGAAACGGCGGTCGGTCATGTGGGTAGTGCGCCAAACGTTCAACTGGTCAACCCATTGGTCTATCTTCTCTTTAAGCACGATTTTGTTCCATTTTTCGGCGGCTAAAATAGGAAAAAGTATAGTGCACCGAAAAAAGAAATGACTTTTTCCCTATTTTCGCGGCTTAGATAAATAATTCGGCTCTTCGACGGGCTCAGGAACCTAAGGCCGTTGAGCCCATCGAAACGCCGAAACACAACAGATTTAACTATGAAAATCGTCAGTTATAACGTGAACGGCATCCGTGCGGCCATCAACAAGGGCCTGCTGCAATGGATTCAAGACTACCAGCCCGATGTGCTCTGCTTTCAGGAACTGAAGGCCACACCTGACCAGATTCCCTTGATGGACTTTGAGATGATGGGCTACCATCACTATTGGCTGCCCGCGCAAAAGAAAGGCTACAGCGGCGTAGGCCTCATCACCAAAACGGAACCCGACAATGTGGTTTACGGCATGAACGAACCGCTTTACGACAACGAAGGCCGCTTCCTCCGTGCCGATTTTGGGGATTTGTCGGTGGTGAGCGTTTACCATCCCTCAGGCACTACGGGCGATGAGCGCCAAGCCTTCAAGATGGTGTGGCTCGATTTCTTCCGCCAGTATGTCAACGAGTTACGTAAGGAAAGGCCTCAATTGGTACTTTCGGGCGACTACAACATCTGCCACGAGGACATTGACATCAACAACCCGAGAAAGCACGACACTTCATCAGGATTCCTGCCCGAGGAGCGGCAGTGGATGACCGATTTCCTCAGCGACGGCTACATCGACAGTTTCCGCCACTTGGTGAAGGAGCCGAACCAATACAGTTGGTGGAGTTTCCGCGCCGGTGCCCGCGCCAAAAACCTCGGCTGGCGCATCGACTACCATGTTGTGACCGACAACCTCCGCGACCGCATCGCCAAAGTGGGCATCTTGCCCCAAGTGATGCACTCCGACCACTGCCCCATCGTGCTCGATTTGGCATGATTTTCAAAAAGGTGTGTCTCCGTTTCGGAAAAAGTCGTACATTTGCAGCCGATTTATAATCCCCCTACCCTCTTAAAAGGGGGAAAAGGCCTCATAGTTCAAGGGATAGAACGGAAGTTTCCTAAACTTTAAATCTAGGTTCGAGTCCTAGTGGGGCTACAAGAAAACACGTTTTGCCCTCATAGTTTGGGGGCATAATTGTTTTGATGGTTTTGTTCTGTATATTTTGCATCTTTTTTTCTCTTAATACAGCAAATTTACGTATTTTTGCGCTTTTATAATTTTGGTCTACCAAAGAAATGAAAAAAGTAAGGAGAATCATCGGGAACAGTTCACTTTTCAGGAATACGCTGAAGATGTCGTCCACCAATGTGCTGATGTACTTCGTCCCTGTGATTGTCACCCCTATATTATCCCGACTTTATACAAAAGAGGCGTTTGGCGAGTGGGGCGTGTTCTCAAGCGTGATATTGATTGTGGATGTAATTCTGTTTTGGGGCTACGAGAACGCTATTGTCAAAACCGAAAACGCAAATGATGCAAGACATGTTGGAGTGATATGCCTCATCACCAGTTTTATCACCATTGTATTGACATTTATTGTCTTCTCTATCGGAAATGCTGTGAGAATACCTTTCTTTAGGACATTTCCACAACAATGGCTTCTTTATCTCTACCTCTTCTTCCATGTTTTTTACATGATTCTGTACAATTTGTGCAATCGTCAGGAAAAATATAACGGATTGGCCATTTCACACATTGTGCGCGGCGGAAGTCAGGCTTTATTGCGAATTACGTTTGGCCTAGTGGTTCTCTCGGCAGTCAACGGTCTCATTTTTGGAACAACATTAGCACAGGGTTTAACCGCCATTTTTCTTTTCTTCTGTTTGCGGGAGTTCTTGAAGGACTCGAGAGGGACTAGCATCAGCACGAAACGAATCAAGGAGTTGTTTGTCATCAACCGTCGCTTCCCTCTATTCGATGCCCCGGCAACTATGCTGTCTGTTGCCGCCTTCCAATCTCCCATCATTATTTTGAGCCAATACTTTAGCAAGGCTGAAATCGGTTGCTTTTCAATTGTCATCCAACTTCTGCTCATGCCCGTATCGTTAATTGGCTCCGCTATGGGAAGGGTTTACTATCAGCAATTATGCCAGGTTCAAGGAGATGCCGTTGCCATCCGCGACATAAGCAAAAAGGTTGTTGACACAGTATGTATCATGGCCATAATTCCTTTATTGTTTCTGGCTGTCGGAGGTGACAAACTCTTAGTCATTTTCCTCGGCAAACAGTGGGGTACGGCAAATAGTGTCGCCCTCTGTCTGGCACTTTGGTCATTCCCGACAATCCTAACTCAACCTATGATTCCATTGTACAGGACTTTGGATCGTCAGAAAAAACTGCTTGTTTTCAACGCAATCTATTTTATTGGTGGTATAGGAGCCGTATTATACGGTTGTCTCACGGGCAAGTCATTGTATGTCATTCTGCTTATCTATTCCATCGTGACAGCAACATGTATATCCTGCATGTTTGTGAATTTGCTCAAACTCTGCGGATTACGGCTTCGTCATCTTAACAAGTATATCATCATTGTATGGTGTATAAGCATTATTATATTGGTGTTTCGCCTGAAAGGAATACTATTGTTAAACTGTTGAATCGTCGATATGCCATCAAATAAATTTCTGCCCACGCTGAATCTTGTACTTGCCATCGTTGGTTATCAGTTTGCAACCAACCTCGCAATGCCTTTCTATGGTATAGATGTTGAAAGTGCTACAAATCAAGTGACAATTCCTTATCGTCTGTTCACTATTGCAATTGCTACAATAGTTATTGTGCAAAGTTTTAGGAAGCAAAAAGTAATCCTAAAACAAAACCGCACAACCAAATTTCTGATGGTTTTTTGGTTTTTATTACTTCTTCGTCTCTTTTACGATTTGCAAATTCGCACCGATATTTTTATACAACAAGCCGAAGCATTCCGCATCTGGCCATACGTTCTTCTATTATGCCTTTATTGTGGTTTCTCCGTTGCAATCAGTTACAAAAAGATTGATATGCATTTGGCATTCCGTTTCACAGCTTTTGCCTTAACCATCAGTCTAATACTTTCACTTGTCTATAATCCATTACTATTGGCCAACTCCATTGAAATCGATACGCGATTGGAGGGCAATGCTGCTTTGAAAACCATCGTTTTCGGACAAATGGGTTTGAGTGCAGTTATCATTGGCGCCTGTATGATGTATTCGGAACGAAGTATATTTCTCAAATACATCATACCCATCTTCCTCGTCATTTTTGGTGCACTAATCAGCCTACGGTCTGGTAGTCGCGGTCCTTTGATTAGTTTTTTCGCTATAGTTGTGTTTGCCATAATTGCATATTCCAAGAAACCTTTGGTCGGGTTTATGGCAGTTTTTCTTTTCATAGGGTTGATTGTTGCTTTTTCACAATACATCCTAACTCTGATTGAACGTATTGCGCCTGTATTGGCAGAAAGATTGATGTATACAACCACCAACGAAGATCGAACCGTTCTGTATCAGGAAGCATGGGAAAGGTTCGTATACAATCCCTTTTTCGGAGACCGCTTTGCCATTATTTACCCCGATGGGTCATATATATATTCCCATAACATGATTCTTGATGCACTAATGGGTATGGGATTTTTTGGTGGAATAATTTTTCTTGCCATGTACTTCTCGGTCACTATCGATGCCTACAAGTTGATAAAGTACGACAAGAAAAAATATATGTGGATTGTATTCATCCTAATCCAACAAATGGCGGCAGGCATGGTGTCTGGTGCATTTTATCTAAAACCTGTCCTCACTATCCTCATCATATTTATAGCCTTATCTACTACAAACTATAGAAAAGTAAGAATCTTATATCAACAAACAAGCGACAAAGAGTCTGTTTCTTCAACCAAAATCCGAACAATAACGCAAAATTTTGTTCGTGAATCAAAAATTGGATATAGACCTTTTGTATAAACGTAACAATGATGAAAAAAATAATGTTAATATTCGGAACCCGTCCAGAGGCCATCAAAATGTGTCCTCTGGTAAAGGAGTTTCAGAAATACCCTACAGCCTTTGAGACCATTGTTTGCGTAACTGGTCAGCACCGCGAAATGTTGGATCAGGTGCTTCGCATCTTTGAGGTCACTCCCGATTATGACCTCAATATCATGAAGCAAGGTCAGGACCTTTATGATGTGACGACTCGCGTCCTCGTCGGTATGCGTGACATATTGGTCCAGACAAAGCCGGATGTGGTGTTAGTACACGGCGATACAACCACCAGCACCGCGGCTGCACTTGCTGCATTCTATCAGCAGATTCCTGTTGGTCATGTGGAGGCGGGTCTACGCACATACAACATTTACAGCCCTTGGCCTGAAGAGATGAATCGCCAAATCACGGGACGGATTGCCACTTATAATTTCTCCCCAACGCCTCTTTCTGAGAAGAACTTGAAACAGGAGAACGCACGAGGCGAAATCTATGTTACAGGTAATACCGTAATCGATGCCTTGTATATGATAGTGAACAAATTGAAAAATGACAAAGCACTGAGAGATGAGCAGATAAATATCCTGCGTAACGCTGGTTATGATGTAACCCGTCTGGATGGTGGCAAGAAACTCGTTCTTATTACAGGCCATCGTCGTGAGAATTTTGGGGAAGGTTTCATCAGCATGGTAACAGCCATGAAGGATCTTTCGGAGAAATATCCCGAGGTGGACTTTATTTATCCGATGCACCTGAATCCGAATGTGCGGAAGCCCATCCATGAGGTGTTTGGCGAAAACCTCACCATATATGATAACTTTTTCTTCATCGAACCGCTCCAATATTTGGAGTTTGTTTATCTGATGGAAAAAAGTACCCTTGTACTCACCGACTCTGGTGGCATTCAGGAAGAGGCTCCTGGCCTTGGCAAACCCGTACTCGTGATGCGAAATACGACCGAGCGCCCTGAAGCATTGGATGCCGGCACGGTGAAACTTGTTGGGACCAATTACGACCTTATAGTTGGGGAAGTAAGCCGACTTTTGGAGGAGCAGGCTTATTACGATAAAATGAGTCATGCCGTGAATCCCTACGGGGACGGCAAGGCCTGCTCACGCATAGTTCGTGCTCTCAATAGAGAAGAAGTAGAAAGATACGAAGTAAAATAAACAAGAAATAAAAAAACAGAACAAATGATTAACGTTATTGGACTGGGCTATATCGGCCTACCTACAGCCCTGATGATGGCTTCCCACGGCGTGGAGGTCATTGGCACGGACTATAACAAAGAACTTGTGGCCACCCTCAACGCGGGCAAGACCACTTTCAAAGAAGACGGCCTCGACGAACTATTCAGGGCGGCTCTCGCCAAAGGCATCAAATTCACCACCGAATACCAGAAGACAGACTTGTATATCGTAAGCGTGCCTACACCTTACGACAAATTCAGCAAGAAAGTCGATGCCTGCTACGTGGTGGCAGCCGTGAAGGATGTCATGAAGGTTTGCCCGAAAGGTGCAACCATCGTTATCGAATCAACTATAAGTCCTGGAACCATCGACAAGTTTGTGCGTCCCGTGATTGAGGCCAACGGTTTCAAGATTAGCGAGAACATCAACCTAGTTCACGCTCCTGAGCGTATCATCCCCGGTAACATGGTGTATGAGTTGCTGCACAACAACCGCACCATCGGTGCCGACAGCCGCGAAGTTGGCGAGAAAGTCAAGCAATATTATGCTTCATTTTGCCAAGGCGAAATTATTGTGACCGACATCCGCACAGCAGAGATGACCAAGGTAGTCGAAAACACCTACCGTGCCGTGAACATTGCCTTTGCCAACGAACTCTCACGCATTTGCCGTTACGACAATATGGATGTGTACGAAATCATTCGCATTTGCAACATGCACCCGAGAGTGAACATCCTGCAGCCCGGCCCGGGTGTGGGCGGCCACTGCATTTCGGTTGACCCTTGGTTCCTTGTGGGTGACTATCCCCAGTTGGCCAAAGTGATTGACGAAAGCATGAAGACCAACGATAGCCAACCCGTGTTTGTGCTAGAACGCATCCACGAGATTATGGAAAAACACAATATCAAGGATAGTAGCAAGGTTGGTTTATATGGTCTGACATATAAGGAGAACGTGGACGACATTCGCGAAAGCCCGACCTTACAGATGCTGGATGTTCAGGAGCGACATCTTGCCACCCCATTGAAGACATTTGACCCATTCTTCACGGAAAAGGAGATAACGAAGAACCAAGTTTTGGACTTCGACAAGTTTATCGATGATGTTGATATGGTGGTCATTATGGTGAAGCACGACCACATCAAACAGAACTGGGACAAACTGAAAGGAAAGGTGGTTTTGGATTGCCACAATATTTGTCCGCTTGATGGCGTGTATCATATCTAATTCCTGTAAAAATGAAATTAATATTCGTCACGCAGAATAATTTGATGCACTATCGGATCCCTATTTTTTCGATAGTGAATTCACAAAAAGATATTGAACTCACACTGGCTCATTGTGAAAAAACGGCGAATCTATTAGATATGCAGGAAGTAATTCTGGAGCGTAGAAAAATCGGGCCGTTTTATTGGTTCAAGAATTTTGGAAAAATCTGCAAAGAATATGATGTCATTCTTTGTATGGCTTATTTTCAGAATTTATCGGTACTTAGAATGTTACTGAAGCGGAGGCGAAAGTTTAAGGTTATTCTGTGGGGAATAGGTGTTAGAGCCTCAACAAAACCGGGACACACCTATGACTCAAATTCCATGTTTGAAGGATTGAAAGAATTCTTTTATAAAAAGGCAGACGCTTTGGTATTTTATTCTTCATATCCTATTGAGAAACATGCAAAATACGGCGTGCCAAGAGAAAGGATGTTTGTTGCCAACAATACGGTGGAAGTCATAAAACACGACTATAATTATCCTAGTATTAGAGAGCAGTTTCTGTTTGTCGGCACATTATATAAGACAAAGGGGCTTGACAAACTGTTGTCGGCCTATGCTGATGCTTGCAAGAAATACCCGAATATCTATAAGTTGACAATTGTGGGTGACGGCGACATTTCTTATTACATGCAAATGGTAGGTGATTTGCATATTGACGGGAAGGTCGAATTTACTGGAGGCATTTATGATGCAAAACCTCTTTCTGAACAGTTTTTGAAATCAGTGTTGTGTATTTCACCTAATCAGGCGGGGCTTACCGTGTTGATCAGTTTGGGCTATGGCGTGCCTTTTGTCACGTCAAGTGATGCCCTGACTGGTGGCGAACGCTTGAATGTGATTGAAGGACAGACAGGATTTTATTGTGATACACAGGAAGCCATCACAAAAATCATGATAGACTCTTATCAGAATCCTGAAAAATACAGGGAAATCGGAAAAAGCGCATATGACTATTACTGGAAAAACAGAACCCCAGAAAGAATGGCACAAGGAATTATAGATGCTGTCAGATATGTTGCTGAAAATAAAAACAATTAAATAGTATTATTATGATACAATATCTACCTTCTTTGTTCTCAATCAAGAAGTTAACCCATAAAAAGGTTTCACCTCTTGCTTTCTGGAGCAAAGACTCCTCTTTCTCAAAAACGACTGTTCTATGTCGAGGATGCACTCTTGATTCATCACATATTGGTAATTACAGTCGTGTTGGGATAAATACAAAAGTAGCGAACACCACCATAGGCAACTTTTCGGCCGTAGGTCGTGGTAGCGAATTCGGCCCGGGTCAGCATCCGACCAACTACCTCACCACCAATTCCATTTTCTATAAAAAAGGTAATTGGGGTTTTCGCGATGAATGGTGTAAAGAAATAGATTTTGAGGAAAATGCTCATATCAACATTGGTAGTGATGTGTGGGTAGGCATTCATGTAATTGTTATGAATGGTGTGACCATCAGCGACGGTGCCATTGTTGCAGCTGGTTCAATAGTCACTAAGGATGTTCCACCATACGCAATCGTTGGCGGAATTCCCGCTAAGGTGATAAAATACCGTTTCTTTCCTGAAGTCATAGAGCGTCTTCTGGAAATCAAATGGTGGAACCTACCTGATGAAGAGATAACACGTGTAAAAAACCTTTTCCATATACCAAACCCAACCCTCGATGACTTGGACAGATTCTTCCCCCACAAATACTGTTAAAGTTTTAATCTTGTAAACAGCAAATTTTCAATAGGCTAGACGGTAGTGCAAGACATATCAAATAAAAATAAGAAACAATATGAATCGTAGAATTTGGATCATTAGCGAATTATTCTTTCCGAACGAAAGTGCTACTGGTTATATTCTTACCGAAATAGCCAAAGCTTTCACTTCCAAATATGAGGTGAATGTGATTTGTGCGGACACGAATTACGAAAACGACACTAATCGTGTGGCTGGAGATAATGGATCAAAAACTATTCCTGGAATTAACATAGTTCGGGTTCATGTTCGTGAATTGGATAAAAACAGCCTTCCAAAACGCTTGCTCCGTTTCTTTTCGGTCAATAGTAAACTTTACCAGCAAGCCCTGAAAGAAGTAAAGTCTGGGGACATTGTTTTTGCCGTAACAAACCCCGCGCCTCTCCTTTTGAGTTTGCAAAAACTGAAAAAGAAAAAAAACATTGAATACATCTTGTTGGTTCATGATGTGTTTCCGGAAAATGCTTTGGCAAGTGGAATCATGAAGAATACGCCTTTGTATACTTTCGTAAAAAAGCGTTTTGATAAGGCATATGCAGCGGCTGACAAAATATTGGTCCTTGGTGAAGACATGAAAGAAATTATTTCTTCTAAAATCGGATTCCATAACAATGTCTTTGTTTGTGAGAATTGGGGGGAGGAAAGCATTAAACCTTCCGCACGTCCTATGGATGGTAAAATAATACTACAGTACGCAGGTAATATGGGTCGCGTACAAGGACTGGAAAACCTATTATCCATTATTTCCGACTTGAAGAATGAGAAACTATTGTTTGATTTCTGGGGAAGTGGAGCGTTGGTGCCCTATTTTAACAACTTTGTGTCTGAGAATTCTATGGGTCAGGTGAGAATTCGTGGAAGTTACAATAGGGGAACCCAAAACGAGGTCTTAAATGACTGCGATATTGCCATAGTTTGTCTTGCGAAGGGGATGAAAGGATTGGGGGTTCCATCGAAGACATACAATATCTTAGCAGCAGGGAAACCTATCTTGTATATCGGTGACGAGGGGAGTGAAATATACAATCTTGTCAAGGATAATGATTTGGGGCCTGTTTTTGGTTGGGATCGGACAGAAGAACTTATAGAATGGCTGAATGCGCTAACTATTAATGACTTGGATAATTTTAAAGAAAAGGGCAAGCGATCGCGAGCCTTATATGAAAGTCGGTACACGAAAGAAATAATCTTGAAAAAGATTCTGGAAACCGTTTATGTAAAATGAATTAAAATCAAAATAAACATATGAACGATTATTTCATTATTCTTGCCATACCCTTTTTTATTTCGTTTATACTGATTCTGTATTTGGCTCAGCGGATGAAAATCATTAGTTTTAATGGTTATGCCACCCTCAGACGAAAGGGGGAAGAATCAATGGGAATGGAAATAGGTGGATTGTCGCTGTTCCCCATTATGCTCATATCAATGTGCATCACCCTTGCGCTTCCACATTTGCTGGGCATAGATGAACTCAAACAGCAAATTGAACCCACAACAATGCGTATCCTGCAAATCATAGTAGGATGTGCTTTCTTATACATTTTAGGCGTTAAGGACGACTTCCATGGAACGAACACAAGAACCAAATTGATTGTCGTTACCATGGCTGCAGCCATGTTTCCTGCTACGGGACTATGGATTAACAATTTGCATGGACTTTTTGGCATACACCAGATTCCAGCATGGGTAGGTATGCCCTTTACGCTATTGATGGCCGTCTTGTTTATACAACTACCCTCCATCATTGACAGCCCTGATGAACTTACGGCTGGGACAACTTCTTTCATCATGACCTTATTCCTTGCGCTTAGCATCTATGGCAGTCACGAGTTGAGTACCATTATCGCTTCTGCCACCATTGGAGTTTCCTTACCCTATGCTGTCTGTAAAATATTCAGCAAGAAATGGGAGAAGACCCTTATGGGGAGTTCGGGCAACTACATCCAAGGTTACATTTTGAGTTATTTGGCTGTGGGTATGACGAGACAATGCGGAGACAGCCTGCCGGAAAAAGCTATAATGGTATGTATTGGCATTACTTTTGTTCCCGTTTTGGATACTATCCGTATTTTGATTAGCCGTTTAGCAGAAAGCCGAGACCTTCTCACTCCTGACAAAAACCAAATGCAGCATCTGCTCATCCGTACGGGAATGTCACAGAAATTCGTGTCTTTGATTACCTTTTTAATCATTTTGAGTTTTGCCTTAATCAATTTTGTGTGTGTTTACTTCAAGGTAGGGATGACTGTTATATTCAGCATCGACATCATAGTTTGGGCACTCTTCAGATTCTTCATCAATTGGCTCATCAATCGTCACGAAGCCATTTTTGCCCACGAGAAATGGAACAAGGAATATGGACGCGAGGCATGGGAAGCCAACGTTCCCACAGAAATCCTAAATAAGAAAATCCAGAACTTTGGCACAATGGGACTTCCCACAGATATGATTTCCAGTGATACAAATGAGTTCATTGCGGACGGTATGACAGGTTTTGGCCGTACCATGAAAAGAATAGTTGATTTCCTCGTTTCCGGATTGTGCCTCATTATTTTCTCGCCATTGTTCCTGATATGCTACATCCTTATTAGGTTAGATGATGGAGGTCCAGCCATATACAAACAGGAAAGAATTGGAAGATTCGGCCGTCCCTTCTATATCTACAAATTCCGCTCGATGAGGACCGATGCAGAGAAAGCAGGCCCTGCATTGAGTCATGCTGGCGGAGAGGATGACCCTCGTCTGACAAAGGTCGGCAAATTCCTTAGGGCGCACCACCTTGACGAATTGCCACAATTATGGAATGTGTTTAATGGCGATATGACTTTCATCGGCTATCGCCCTGAAAGGAAATTTTATATCGACCAGATAATGGAACATGACCCTCGATATGCTTTTTTATACCAGATACGACCGGGTGTTACCAGTTACGCAACACTTCATTATGGTTATACCGACACGATGGAAAAGATGCTCCGGCGTTTGGAACTGGATCTTTATTATCTGAAAAACCGCTCTTGGTGGTTCGACTTCAAGGTTCTTTTCCTTACTTTTGCCAAAATAATCTCAGGAAAGAAATTTTAATCTTATCGCGTTGCCATTCTCAACAATAAAGCCATAGAATCAGCGTTATAACACAGTATATTTGTATTTTTACCGCCCAAATCAATTCATCATGAACAAATTTAGACGCTTTACCTTTCTCATAGCCTTGTGGCTCGTTTCTTCGCTGGCTTTTGCCCAAGATGGTGTTTCCATCGGCAACTGGCGCACGCATCTCCCTTATCAGAAAGTGATTGCCGTGGAACCTGTCGGGAACAAGATTTATGCCGCCACGGAATATGAATTGTTCTACTATGACACGCAGGACAACTCCATCAATATCCTCAACAAAATCAATGGTTTGTCGGACATCGGCATCAGCACCATCCGCTACAACAAAAGCCAACGCAAATTGTTTGTGGCCTACACCAACGCCAATGTCGACCTCATTTATTCCGATGGCAGCATCAAGAACATGAGCGACATCAAGGACAAGAACATTGTGGGCAACAAGAGCCTCAACAACGTGTTTTTCGATGGCGACTTGGCTTATGTGGCCTGTGGCTTCGGCATCGTCGTTTTCGACTTGAAGAAGGAAGAGGTGAAAGACACCTATTATATTGGCAACCAAGGCGATATGGTGAATGTTACGGATGTGGCCATCTTCAACAGGAAAATCTATGCCTGCACCGATGATGGCGTTTACTATGCCTCGCAAGACGCGCAAAACTTGGCCAATTACTCCGTTTGGAGTTTCGACAACTCGCTGATTTACCCGCATTTGGCCTATACCGAAATGGAGGTCTTCAGCGGAAAACTGTATTTGAATTACGACGGCGGCTATGAAGCCGACACACTTTTTGTCAACGATGGGGCACGTTGGGATTACTTCGACAAGGCGGACATCGACCAAAAATATGAACTGCGCGCCTACGACAACCGATTCATCATGACCAACCGCTACAATGTGGCCGTCTACGACCAAAACATGAACCAAACCCAAAACATCTTCTCGCCCGGTGGAGGCATCCAGCCACATTCGACAGCCATCGACAACAGCGGCAATTATTGGATTGGCGACTCACGCCGAGGCCTCCTCAAAACTTGGGACGGCTGGAACAGCATGGATGTGCTGCCCAATGGACCCGCATCGAAGAATGTGTTTGAACTTCAGGCTTTTGACGACCAAGTGTGGATTGCCACGGGCGGACATGCCGCCAACTGGGGCAAACGTTACATGAAGGAAGGCGTGGCACGCTTCGACGGCCTTTGGACCATCCTCAATTCCAGCACAGTGCCAGACCTTGGAACGATTTCCGACTTCGTTTGCACCGCCACTGACCCCAACGACCCGTCGGTAACTTACGTTGGAACATGGGGCGACGGCCTCCTGAAATTCAAGAACGATGAATTGGTCGAAATATACAACGCCGAAAACAGCAGTCTCGACTATTGGGTGAACGACGCCAGTCTCATCAATATCAGCGGCTTGGCCTTCGATAGCAAAGGCAACCTATGGGTGGCCAACACGGGTGCCAGCAAACTCCTCTCCATGATGGAGCGCAATGGCACTTGGCACGCCTTCAACCTCGGCGGCAACCTCAGCGGTGCGGACATCGGCCCGCTGTTCATCGACCACAATGACTACAAATGGATGATTACCCGCAGTGGCGAACTCATCGTTTTCAACGACAACGGCACTTTCAACCTTACTTCCGACGACCAAGTGTCCATCCTCAATACCGCTATCAATAATGGTCATCTGTTGGGCACGGTGAATTGCCTCGCCATCGACCAAAACGGCACTGTTTGGATAGGCACCGACAAAGGTCCGTGCTATTTCTCCAACCCACGGCAGATTTTCAGCGGCTCCACTTTTGAAGCCAGCCAAAAAGAGGTGCCTCGCAACGACGGCACAAGCCAATATGACTACCTTTTCGACGGTTCCAATGTCCTTTCGATGGCTGTCGATGGTGCCAATCAGGTTTGGTTTGGCCTTGAATCGGGCGTTTATCTGATGTCATTCGAGGGCAGACCCAAACAAATCCACAACTTCAACAGCAGCAACAGTCCCCTGCTCGACGATGCCGTCACCACCATGGCCATTGACAAAAGCGGCGAGGTCTTCTTCGGCACGAGCAGCGGCGTGATTTCCTACCGTGGCGAGTCGTCCACCCCCGACCCCAGCGTCAGTGAGGTGATGGTCTATCCCAATCCCGTCAGGCCTGGATTCTCGGGTTATGTGGGCATCAAAGGACTGGCTGCCAATTCGTTGGTCAGAATCACCGCTGTTGATGGCACCTTCGTCACCCAACTCATTTCGGAAGGCGGACAAGCCATTTGGGACTGCACCAACATCAACGGCGAAAAGGTGACCCCCGGCGTATATCTCATTTTCGTCAGCACCAAACAAGGCACCAACAAATTCGCCACCAAGATTCTCATTCAGGATTGATGGACGACAAGATAGAAGGCATCGTCCTGCAATCCGTGCGATACGGAGATACAAGCCTGATAGTGAGGGTATTCACTCGCAATTTCGGCTTGAAGTCCTACATGGTGAAAGGGGTGTTCAACCGCACCTCGAAAAGTCGCGCAGCCCTGTTCCAAAACCTCAACCTCATCCAATATGTGGAGGCGGGAAAGCCCAACAAAAGCACCTTGGGCTATTTGAAGGATGTGCAACTCTCCACCATCTACCAAAGCATTCCTTTCGTGATGAACAAGAGTGCTATCCTGATGTATGTCAGTGAGTTGCTTACGAAAACCATCACAGAACAGGAACAAAACGCGGCTTTGTATGACTTTATCTTCCGTTCCTTGCAATGGCTCGACTTGGTGGAGCGAGATTACGCCAATTTCCCCCTGTTTTTCACATTAGAACTCACGCGGTATTTGGGCTTTTACCCAAAAACAAACCACGAAACCGGTTTTTGCTTCGACATGATGGAAGGGGCGTTCGTCCACGATTACCCCATCCATCCTTACTATTTCGATGCAGAAACAGCGGCTTTGCTCACCCGATTCCTCAATTTGGGCATCGATGAGGCGTGCCGACTGCCATTCCGCGCAAGCCAACGCCGCGAACTGCTTGACGGCCTCATCGTCTTCATGCGACTTCATGCTCCCGTGATGAAAGATTTCCGCTCCCACGAGGTGCTGAAAGCGGTACTGGAATGAAAAAGCCAACCCGAAGGCTGGCTTTTCAAAAACAATCAAAATGAATGAAAAAATTATCTCAATTCCAATGAGGTCTGGCCTATGAGTTTTCCGCCCTGTTCGTAAATGTCGATGAAATAGGTTCCAGGGCGCATTTCCGCATTCGCAGGCTTCACATAATAGGCACGCACATCGGTTTCCTTGCCTTCGTAGTTGACCCTTACCTTCTCGGTGAATTGCAGCGTTTCGCCGTTCGACTTGAAAGCATATTCGTCGCCCGTACCCTTGCTGATGATGGCCTTTGTGGGGTCGGCAATGCGGATGTAGAATAACTTCGTACCCGGCTCGACCAAGTCGTTGGCGGCCAAAGTAAAGTCGATTTTGATGCGTTCGGCACGGTTGGCCCTGTCGGTGCTGGCCTCCTTGTTGCCGCCCTTGAAACGGACCGCCTCAGCCGAGTAGTTGTAAAGCTTCATGGTCGCTGCCTGATTCACTTTGTTGGTCAGTTCTTCCTTCTGGCGGGTCAGGTTGGTGTTCTGACGGCGTTCCGCTTGGTATTCCTCGCGGATGCGTTCGTTTTCGGCCACCAATTCGCGGTTGACGGTATAAAGCGAGTCCATTTGACGTACATACTTCTGCGAGATGGCTTGCAGCGAAGCCAATTTCTTCTTGATTCGGTAGTAATCCCACTGTGAATCAAGAAGTTTTTTGATTTCAACAGCATCCGCTTGGATAATGCTGTCCTTCTCGGCCAGTTCCTGACTCAGTTCGCCGTAACTCTCCTTCAGTTGGTTGTGAACCTTGATAAGGCTATCGACCTCATACTGAAAATCAGCACGTTGCATTTCTTTTTCGGCTTCTAGGGTTTTCAAGTCATCCTTGATGGAAGCATTCTTCGTAGCCAACGTGATGACGAACACCAGCGCCAGCACCAAAGCCGCGAGAAGCGCGAAAAGCAGTGCTTGATTCCTCTTTCGGTTATTTCTTTCCTCTGATTCCATGACTTATTCTGTTTTGTTTAAGTAATCTTTTGCAAATGTCATTTTGAATTGTCGCCTTCATAAATTGGCTCTACCTTGGCCCTTGAGATGTGGACGGGAATGTATTGGCCCACCACTTCGATGAAGACAATCAGGTGGCGTTTGTTCTCAATGGATTCAAGCCGCCCCGTCAAGCCCTTCATCGGGCCGGTGATGATGCGCACGAGTTGGCCTTCCTTCAAGTCCTCATTGTTCAGCATCTTGAACTCTTCGCCGTGCTCGTAATCCTCCACGAATTTCTTGATGGCCAGAATCTGGTTCTCGGGCACAACGACAGCCTTTCGCTCAAAAGTGACAAACCTGACCACGCCATACACATTCAGTATCGTGAGATACTCCCTTTCGTTGGAGAACACGAACACATACGACCTGAACAAAGGCTCTTGCACCTTCATGCGCCGGTCGCTCCACTGCTTGACTTGGGTAATCAGCGGCAAGTATGCCTGAACGCCAATTTCCTCAAGTTGCGACAGCACCTTTTTCTCGGCTCGCGACCTGACATATATGGCATGCCAATATCTATTGTCACGACTTTCCATTGTCAATGCCATTAAACGTCTTTTTTGTTCTTCTTGAGGTGGTGACGGTGCTTTTTCTTGTCACCACTTTCGCTATCTCCGTAATAGTCACTACCGTAGCCATAACCATAACCGTAGCCATAGCCATAGCCATAGCCGTAACGCTTGCCGCCATAGCGATAGCCGTAACCCTTTTCGGCTTGGACGCCATTGATAACGACATAGAACTGCAAGTCGCGGTCCTCAAGATCCTTGACAATGCTGCCGAAGGCATTCTTGTTGGTCACGCCCTGACGGACAATGAAGAGGTTGGCATCGGTGTGGCGCATGAGCAGCAAGGCATCAGTGACCAAGGCGATGGGCGGCGTATCGATGATGATGTATTCGTAACGTTTCTTCAACTCGGCAAACAGTTGGTCACACTTGTCTGAAGCAATCAATTCGGCTGGGTTGGGCGGGATGGGGCCGCTCGTGATGATGTCGAGGGTCGAAATCTTGCCCGAAGGTTGGATGATGTCGTCAATACCCTCTTCCTGATTGCTCAGGTAATTGCTCAATCCGATGTTGTTGTTCAGTCCGAATTCTTGGAATAGTCTGGGTTTGCGCAAGTCGAAGCCCAACAGAACGGTCTTCTTGCCATAAAGGGCATAGATGGACGCGATATTGATACTGTTAAAGGTCTTGCCTATGGATTGTGTGTCGCCCGTAACAAGGACGGTGCAAGGCAGTTTGCTCTGCGTGATGAACTCAACATTGGTGCGGATGGAACGGAACGCTTCCGACACGGGCGACTTGGGGCTGTTGATGACCAAGAGCGGGTCTTTGTCGCCAGTTTGCGCCACTTGCCCGACGATGGGGTATTTCGTCAACTTCTCCACATCCTTGCGGTCGGCGATGGTCACTTTGAAAAACTCTTTCAGGAATAGAATCAATGCTGGAATCAGCAAACCCATGATGAGGGCGATGAGATAGTTCATCGAAGTACGAGGCGAAATCTTCCTTGTCGTCTCGATGCGTGCTTCGTCAAGAATCTCGTTGTCGGGAGTGTTGGAAGCTTTCAGGATTTGGGCTTCGGCGCGGCGGCGCATCAAGTATTGGTAGGTTTCGTTAGTGAAGTCGAAATTGCGTTGGTAGTTGATGAGTTGCTGCTGTTTGCTGGGCAACTGGCGCGATCTCGACATGAGCGTATTGATGCGGCGCTCTATTTCGTTGAGGCTCATCTTGGCGTTGTTGACGAGGTTGTTGACATTCTCGAGCAAGGCTTTCTTTGTGGTCACAATTTGCTCGTTAAGTTTCTCAATCTGTGGGTGTTGCTCTGTCAGTGTGAGCATTTGTGTTGACTTGGTTTGCGACAAGAGGACGAGGTCGCGGGCAAGTTGGTTCAGCAACGGGTCGTTGATACCCATCGTACTCGGAGCGGCAAGGTTCTCGGGGTCATCGATTTGAACCTTGATATAGTCTTGCAACCGCTTGTAAATCTTCACATTGACTTCCATTTCGGCTCTTTCCTTATCCAGAGCCTGAATGTTGGTGTAAACTTGATTGGCTTGAAGGTCAAGATTCATGAGGTCGTTCTCTTGACGGAAGTCCTTCAAGATGGTTTCGGCTTCACCCAACGATTCCTCAATATCGTTCAATTCATTGTTGATGAACTTGATGGTGTTCTCCGAAACGAGGTTCTTCTTCTCCAATCCGCGAGTGACATATTCATTCATCAGTAAATTGACGAATTCCACAATCTTCTGGGTGTTGGTGCCCCTCATGTTCACCACCGCCACCGTTGCTTGTTTGGTGACGGGGCTTACACTATAATTGCTCATTTGTGCAACAAGCGACGAATAACTGTTGAGCCGGAAGAACAATTTGTGTTCATTTATGGTTTCAGGGTCAAACAATTCGGTTTTGGTGATTCGGATACGGTTATAGCCATTGTCGATCCATTCGCCTTCCTTGTAAGTCCCTGAAATATCAATCGCGGCGAAAGGGTTATATTCGGTTTGCTGACAAAGAATGAAGTCGTACTTGGTCAGGCCTTGGCCAACGGCATGAAGCCTAATGCCGCCATCGTTGAGGAAAGAGATTTCATAGGTCAATCCCACGGTCTGTGGCACGCTATGCTCAAATTCGACCAAAAAAGGCGATACCTTGTACAACTCTTTGCTCTTAATTCTACCTTTTTCCATATAACTCACCTCGATATTCATTCTCTTGACCGCACGCTCCTTAAGCGTATAGGAGGTCAAGATGGCAATCTCATTGTCGATATTCTGCATACTGCCGAAACTCATTTTGGTCATAATGGCTGTTGGGTCGTAATCGTCTTTCCCCTCCTTGATGAGTACAGTACCTCTAGTTTGGTATACCTTAGTCGAATAGCGATTGACTACAAAGCCAATGGCCAAAGCCGCAATAACGAAAAAGACGAACAAATACCAATGACTCAAACAAATGAAAATCAATTGTTTGATATCAACAGACTGTTCTTCTTCGGCTTCTTGGAATATATAGGCTTGTTTCTCGTCTTGCATAATAGTTGAATATTTATTGATGTTGGTTAATTCTTGAAATACAAAATACTAAATAAAGTCACACCCAAAGTGACGATGGAAATCACCGTGGAATAAGGGAAAGTTGTGAAGCCCCATTGCTTGATTTTGAGCGGCTCCACATAGATGATGTCGTTGGGTTTGAGATAATAATACGGTGAAGAGAGGATGTCGGCCTTGCCCATGTCAACGGTGATGACTTCAGACCCATTGTCGGTTTGGCGGATGATTTTCACTTCGCTGTTTTTGGCAAAGTTGGTCATGTTGCCCGCTAAGGCAACAGCCTCAAAAAGATTGATTTGCGACTGGTAGACCTTATACATGCCCGGTCGGGTCACTTCGCCCAACACCGTCAAGTTAAAGTTGGATAATTTCACGATGAGCGTGGTTTGGTTGACAAACTTGTTAATCTCAGCCTGCATTTTCTCCTTGGCTCCATCCACGGTCAGATTCTTGAGTTCGATTTTCCCCGTCAGTGGCAGTTCGATGTAGCCATCTTCGTCCAATGTGTAAGATTGAAGATATATGCCTGCATCAGTCGACATATAACTTGACCTCAAGGAATTCTCGCCAGCCAAGGCAGCAGCACTCCGCTCATCAATGGTGTTGATGAAGCGGATGTAAAGGTTGTCGCCGGGCTGCAACTTGTAATCAACACTGCGCTCGTTGATATAATTGACGGAGCGGTTTTCTGTAGCCATCTGTGCTTCTTTCAGATAGAGCATTTTCTTTTGGGGGACACAAGACGCAAAGGCTATGGCCATCAACAAGGCGACAACCCCCATTTTCATATAATTTATACTTTTCATAAAGTTATTTATTTTCAATTGTTTACAAGTGCAAGTTCCTTGACGCCGACAAGTGGTGTTATCGGCATCCTTTGCTCAATTTTGAATTGGTATTTTCCCGGGTCGACGATTTGCAATTGCTTGTTGATCGGCAAGACAAAAGTATAACAGTCGTCCTTCTTTTCCGAGTTCCAATGGCCTCCCTCGTCCTTCAAATTGAACTTGTAGTCCTTGGCACGATAGGGATTCCCTTCCTCATCGAGGACGACAAACACCATCGAGAAATAATTATAAGGATAATCTTCGGTGAAACTGATGCGCAGACTCAAATCATAGGTCGTGGCTTCCTTTATCTCGATGTTATCTCGCACATAATCAAAGCGTTCCCAAACGGTTTCATAGAAACTGCGCTGAAGCAGTTCCGCTTTCTTTTCCTCGCGATTGCATCCGCAAAGACAGAGGAAACAAACTATCATGATTAAGGCATTTCTTCTCATTTCAAGTCCAAAAAATCGTGCAAATATACAAAAAAGGATTGTATGGTACATCAAAATCAGGTTTTTCCATGAAAACTGGAAATGCCTGAAAAAAAATTCTCCCCAAATCCACCCAAAAACCAAGAAAAACATATACCTTTGTAACCCACGAAAACGACCATGAGAACAAAAAACAACAACCTGTTAACCAGAAAATTACTGATAATGGGCATCTTCATCACCGTGGGGATTGTCTTTATCATTAAATTGTTTTCACTTCAAGTGGTCGACAAGCACTATAAACAACTCGCCGACAACAACGCCTTGCGCTTCGTGACGCAATACCCCGCCCGAGGCAAAGTTTTCGACCGCAATGGCGAACTTTTGGTGTTCAACGAGGCGGTTTATGACCTGATGGTGATTCCCAAACAGACCATCATCAAGGACACGCTCGACCCGTATTATCCTTTTGACACACTGGGCTTTTGCCTCCTGTTGGACATCGACAAGACCTCGTTCATCGAGCGGATGAACAAAGCGAAAAAGGAATCGTATCTGAAGCCCTCGCCTTTCATGACCCAGATTTCAAAAGAGAATTATACACATATCGCTGAGGTGCTTTATCGCTTTCCTGGCTTCTATTTCCAGACCCGAACAGTGCGCCATTATCCCCAAGCCATCGCTGCCCACACTTTGGGCGACATCGGGGAAATCAGTCCTGCCGAACTCGAAAAAGACCAAGATGGTTACTACAAGCAAGGCGACTACATTGGAAAATCAGGCATTGAGAAGTTTTACGAGAAGGAACTGCGCGGCGTGAAAGGTCTGAAAGTGATGATGGTGGACGTGCACAACCGCGAGATGGGTAGTTTCATGGAAGGCGAACTCGACAAGGAACCCATTGCTGGAAAGGACATTTACCTCGGCATGGACGCCGAACTGCAAGCCTACGGCGAACGTCTGATGGTGGGCAAAATCGGCTCCATCGTGGCGGTTGAACCTTCCACGGGACAGATTTTGGCCTTCGTCACCAGTCCCACTTATGACCCTAATTTGCTTGTGGGTCGTGAGCGAGGCAAGAATTATCAGGAATTGCAAAAAGACCCGATGAAACCCCTGATTAACAGGGCTATCAGCGGCACTTATCCGCCCGGTTCCACCTTCAAAACTGTTGTGGGTCTCATTGCCATGCAGAGTGGCACCATCACGCCAGCCACCGTGTTCCATTGCAGTGGGACGGCCTCGCTGCCCATCAAGTGCACACACTCGCACGGCCCCAGTCCCGATTTCGCCAACGCCATCATGAACTCGTGCAATCCTTATTTCTACGAGGCGTTCAAGGCCACCATCAACAACCCGAAATTCGGCAACATCAAGAACGGTTACCAATATTGGAAAGACATGACCTCCAAAATGGGCCTCGGACACAAGTTCAACACCGATATCCCTTATGAACGCTCAGGCAACATCCCTTCACGCGAATACTACGACCGTATGTACAATGGACAATGGAACTCCGTGACTATCCGCTCCTTAGGCATCGGTCAAGGCGAGGTTTTGGTCACGCCGTTGCAATTGGCCAACATCGCGGCCTATATTGCCAACGAGGGCTACTATTATCCCCCGCACCTTATCAAATGCTTCGGCGACACGACGGCCATCCCTGAGGTAATGACCACACGCATCGACCCGGGCATCAATCCAAAGTATGTCAAGGTGATGAAGGCAGGCTTGCGCACGGTGTTCAGCGGTTCCGCAGGCACGGCCCGACGCTTCGAGATGAGCGACATCCCGCAATGCGGCAAGACCGGCACCGCCCAAAACCCGCACGGCGACCACCACTCCAATTTTATCGCCTTCGCCCCCGCCAACAACCCCAAAATCGCCCTTGCCGTCATTATCGAAAATGGCGGCTACGGTGCCACTTGGGCCGCACCCATCGCCAGTTTGATGATTGAGAAATACATCCGAGGCTACACGGTGCGCGAGGAACTGGAAAAACGCATGATGGAAGGCAGAATCTCATATAAGCACGAACGATGAACGAAAGAAACAGCATTATAGGAAGAATCGACTGGGTGACCCTGCTCATCTATCTGGCTTTGGTCATGATAGGTTGGTTCAGCATCTTTTCCGCCCGTTACAACGAGGCGCATCCCAGCATCTTCGACATGTCGCAAGTATATGGAAAACAGTTAATTTGGATTGGAGCGGCCTTGCTCATGGGCTTCATCATCCTGCTCATCGATGCGAAGTTTTTCAACGTCTTTTCGCTTTGGATTTACATTGCGGTGCTGGCCTCACTTTTCATGGTGTTGGTCTACGGCAAGGCCACCAAAGGCGCTACCTCGTGGATTGACCTTGGCGGCGGCATCAAGTTCCAGCCTTCCGAATTTGCAAAAATGGCCACGGCATTGGCGGTGGCGGGCTATCTTGACCGATTGGATGTCGACCTGCAAAAACGTAAGGACCAATTGGTTACGGCGGCCCTCGTCCTTATCCCAATGGCATTGGTACTCTTGCAGAACGACACAGGCTCGGCCATCGTCTTTGTTTCCTTCATCCTTGTGCTCTATCGCGAAGGCTTCCCCGGAACAGGATGGGCTATGGTGGCTGGCGTGGTGGCCGTTTTCCTGTTCATTTTCACCCTGATTTGGTCGCAAAAAATCATGTATCTCATCTTGGGCGGCCTTTTGATTTTGACCCTCACCTACTACCTAATCAATAAGAAAAGAGGCCTCGTGACCATGCTGGCCGTTTTTGCCTGCATGTTCGTTTTCGTTTTTTCGGTGGATTATGCCTTCAACAAAATCCTGCAAGAGCATCAACGCTCGCGTATTGAAGTGCTTTTGGGCATGAAAGACGACCCAAAAGGCGACGGTTACAATGTGCATCAGTCGAAAATCGCCATAGGTTCAGGTGGCTTAACGGGCAAAGGCTTTTTGGAAGGCACACAGACCAAATATGACTTCGTTCCAGAGCAGCATACCGATTTCATTTTCTGCACGATAGGTGAAGAAGGCGGTTTCTTGGGCACCTCGGTGGTGGTGCTGCTTTATGTGGCCTTGTTAATCCGCATCATCACCCTTGCCGAACGACAACGCTCCACCTTCAGCCGTGTGTACGGCTACGCAATAGCGGGCGTTTTCTTCGTGCATGTCGCCATCAATATCGGCATGACCATCGGCCTGATGCCCGTCATCGGCATTCCCCTGCCTTTCCTGAGTTACGGCGGCTCAAGCATGTTGGCTTTCACTATGATGCTGGCGATTTTCTTGAAACAAGATGCGAACCGTTTGAACGTACTTTAAGCATAATTTCCTATTTTTGCCGATAATTTCACGACTATGGCCATTCCAAGGGAAACCGTCGAACAGATTCTGCAAACCGCTCGCATTGAGGAGGTTGTTGGAGAGTTTGTTTCGCTGAAGAAACGCGGGTCGAACATGTGGGGGAATTGTCCTTTCCACAATGAGAAGACACCGTCGTTCAGCGTCAACCCTGCGCGAAACATTTTCAAATGCTTCGGTTGCGGCAAGGCCGGCGACTCGGCCAAGTTCCTCATGGAACACGAGCACTTTACTTATCCCGAGGCTTTGCGTTATTTGGCCAAGAAATACAACATCAAGATTGAGGAAAGGGAGCAGACCGCCGAGGAAATCATGCAGCAGAGCCTCCGCGAGAAGATGTTCAATGTCAACGAGTTCGCGGATAAATATTTCGTGGATACGATGTGGAACACCGAGGAAGGCAAGACCATCGGTTTGGAATATTTCCGCGAGCGCGGCTACCTCAATCCTATCATCGAGAAGTTCCATCTTGGCTACAATCCTGATGCGCCCAATTGGGACGCCTTCACCGAACACGCCAAGAAAAACGGCTATTCTGAGGAACTTTTGGAGCAAATTGGCCTGTCCATCAAAGGCTCGAAAGGGCTTTACGACCGCTATCATGGCCGTGTGATGTTCCCCATCCACAGCCTCACGGGGCGCGTCATCGGCTTTGGCGGGCGCATTCTCGTCAATGACAAGAAAAGCCCGAAATACCAGAACTCGCCTGAGTCGGAAATTTACGACAAGAAACAGACGCTTTATGGCATCTATTTCGCCAAAAACGCCATTGCCAAAATGGACGAGTGCATTCTCGTGGAAGGTTATTTTGACGTACTACGGATGCACCAAATCGGCATTGAGAACGTGGTGGCCAGTAGCGGTACCTCGCTCACGATGGAGCAGATTCGCCTCGTGAAACGCTACACGAAGAACATCACCATGCTTTACGACGGTGATGCGGCAGGCATCCACGCGGCCTTGCGCGGCACCGACATGATTCTTTCCGAGGGAATGAATGTGCGCGTTGTGGTTTTACCTCCAGAGCATGACCCTGATACCTTCGGCAAGGAATTTTCGACCGAGTATGTCAGCAACTACTTGAAAGAGAACGCGAAAGACTTTATCCGCTTCAAGACGGAACTCTTGCTGAAAGATGCTGAAAATGACCCTATCAAGCGCGGGCAAGTCATCCGCGACATTGTGGAAAGCATCTCCGTCATTCCTGACAGCATCTTCCGCATCACATACGTCAAGGAATGCAGCCGCCTCTTGGACATGCCCGAACAGACCCTCACCAACGAGTTGAACAAGATTCTGCGGGCGAAGTTCAAGAAGTCGTTAGGTGTTGAAGGTGAGGTAGTTTCTGAGACGGAAACCACGACAGCAACGCAACCCAAGCAGGAAGAAATCCTTGAGGAGCAACTGCCTGCGTACTATCATCAAGAGCGAGAATTGGTGAGATTGCTGTTGACGTATGGTCGGGAATTGATTAATGATGAACGCATTGACGAGGATGGCCAAAAGATTTATGAGCAAGTATCTGTGGCACAATTCATTATCGATGACTTGAAAATGGACGGTTTCCTTTTCACCGATGCCGTCAACCGAAAGATTTTTGACCTTTTCGACCAAGCCATTGACGAGGGTCGTATTCCCGACGACCAATATTTTGTTTCCCACGAGGACGAGACCATTGCCCAATTGGCCGCCGATTTGCTTTCCTCACCCTACAAACTCGACCAATGGGATAAATACAGCATCTTCGTCAAGCGCGAGGAAAACAACCTGAGAGCCACGGTGTTATCCTCGCTTTACCGCTACAAGGACCTCATCATCGAGGAACGCCGCAAGGCCATTGAGGAGGAACTGAAAACCACCTCCGACAGCGACGACCAACTCATCCTCCTGAAGCGCAAGAAAGACCTCGACGACATCCGCAAGCAGATTAATAAGGAGTTAGGCATTGTCATTGCAAAATAGTATTCAAAAAAACACTATTTTTGCAGCCCAAATTTCAAGCATTATGTTTACGAGGCGTAAGAAATGGCGTGTCCCGGCCGGACAGGAACCGACAGCATTGGACAGAAGGGTGATGGCGATGGAGGCTCGTGGCGCGACCGTGCCGAAACGCAACCTCATCCGCACTCCCGAGGAAATCGAAGGCATCAAACGGAGCGGTGTCATCACCACTGCCATCCTTGACCTTGTGGGCGAGAAAATCCATGCAGGTATGAGTACGTTGGAAATCAATGAGTTGGTTCATAACTACACTATTGAGCATGGTGCCATTCCGGCACCTTTGGGCTACGAAGGCTTTCCGAAAAGTGTTTGCACCTCTATTAATGAAGTGGTGTGTCACGGCATTCCCTCGGCAAAGGAAATTCTGAAAAATGGCGACATTATCAATGTGGATGTTACCACTATTTTGGACGGTTTCTATTCCGACGCCTCGCGCATGTACGTCATCGGGGAGACCACGGCACGCAAACAGAAGTTGGTCGATGTGGCCAAGGAGTGCCTCTATATCGGCATGGAGGCCGCCAAGCCTTTCGGTTTTGTGGGCGACATTGGCAACGCCATCGAGAAACACGCGCACAAAAACGGTTTCAGTGTGGTGCGCGACCTTTGCGGCCATGGGGTGGGCTTGAAATTCCACGATGACCCTGAAGTGCTCCACTACGGCAAGAAAGGTACGGGAATGTTGCTCGTGCCGGGCATGGTGTTCACCATCGAGCCAATGATTAATACAGGCACATGGAAGGTTTTCGTCGACAGTGCCGACGGTTGGACGGTCATCACCGAGGACGAGTTGCCCTCCGCGCAATGGGAGCACACGTTTTTAATGACTGAAACGGGGCTTGAGATTTTGACGCAATAATTATTTCCTCAGAATTGGAAATAGATAAACGCCTGCAAATCAGCGGTGATGAATTGGTAGATGACGAACACGATGAGGGCGCAAACCACTATCATCAGCGGAATGGGCATCTTGGCGAACCAAATGCGGTAACGCCGCTTGAAATTGTCGGGCAACCAATGGATAACCATACCTATCACAATGAGGATGAACACATTGCGGTAGTAATAGATGATGTCGGGGATTTGGTCGAGGCGCCAATGGCTGCCCATTTGGTTGACCATGTTCTTGGCGGTGT
>Ga0310786_10002604_pt1 | contig 27303 bp, 22 predicted proteins | sample AusTroGonzalo_MG_FD_203881 | JGI IMG/M metagenome (GOLD analysis project Ga0310786, IMG submission 203881) | Bovine rumen microbial communities from tropical cattle in Woodstock, Queensland, Australia - Gonzalo_03 (v2) (version 2) | ecosystem: Host-associated > Mammals > Digestive system >...
ATAATCGTCAATAAAACAAAGGATAAACTTAAAAACCTAACACGGCGCTCCAATTGATTCATTAAGTAAACCAATGCCAGATCGCTTTCTACTGCTACATCTGCATAGCCAGAAGACATCAGCAGAAGACACCATAAAGGGAGGAACTTTTTCATGAAATCTCCATTTTCTATTGTGTTGGTTACCCCTAAGCCTTACAAATCTATTTTGATTTTCAGTGGTTCGGTCACTTGAAAATTGGCGTTTTTTGTGGGGACTTACCCCGCACCTCAATTTCAAGGCATTGGCCTTTCACGAGCAAAGCCTGTTGGCGGACACCCGGCAATGCGGAACCGCAGTGGTCTTTGCGAGCCTCCGCCCAAGTTTCCGCTCGGTCAAGGCAACGGCTATTCCTCGTCAGGTTGCGTCCCCGCAGAGCCTTCCCCCGTCCACCATTTGTTACCTTTTTCACCAGGCAGAGGATATATTTCGATCGGATGACCCGGATATATTTCGATTGGCTTCCGCTCATCAATCTGCTTCTGCTGTGGCATTGTGATGATGACTATCGTAACAAGGATCATTACAACAAATAAACACACAAGAAAGCCAAATATTAAATATTCAAATTTAAAAAAGCAAGCTAATTTATCAAATTTTGCTCGTTTTTGCGTCGGTTTGATAATGAATTGCAATAAGAACTTAATGACAAATCTAATAACATAAAACACAAATATAAATGTCAATAATGCAAATAATAGTAATGACCAAACAAAGTGCTCATACAATAGGTTTTGTAGTAGGTCTGAGTTATGTACCAAATCATGTACAAAAGAAAAGCCGCATCTCATCCCTCTAATCCAATCTATCGTCAGAGTGATAATTACGACCCAGAAATACACAAGAAAGCCAATCATTACATAATTTAATTTAAAATATGTATTCAATTTTTCTCGTTTTTGCTTCGATTTGATAAAGAATTGCAATAATAACTTGATGACAAAAGCAATAAAATAAGCAATAAAATACGGCACTAATATAATCGTCGATAAAAGCAAGCATATTAATAAAAAAACAAGAAAAACTGGAGAATCTACTGAAAAAGGAGGAGGCTCTACTACATCTGCATAGCCAGAAGACATCAGCAGAAGACACCATAAAGGCAGGAACTTTTTCATGAAATTACCTTTTCCTATCGTTGTATTCCCCATGAGGGTAGGTGATTGTTCCGCAAAGCGGCTTTGACAAACTGGCGAAATGCGACAATCAACGCTTTGAAGTGCGATGTGGTGGCTGATGCGATGAGCGCCAAGAGACATGCGACAAGAATAACAGCCGATCAACCAAAGCAACTTTTTGTCAGAACACGGACAGCACTTCCTACCCTGTTGTGGGAAAAAGCAGCGGATAAAATTCGTCTAGGCTACAATATACACCTAATTGGCGAAAAAGCGACAGGACAACGCAGAATCCCCGAAAGCCTTGCAGCCAGAGACGGCAAATGAACACCGACCTCCTCGTTTTTTAACGCAGAGACGCAGAGGCACAGAGTGTTTTTCACAGGTTTGCCAGCATGACAAAGATTGCCGCATGATTTAACAGATGAACGAGAATAGTCAGTTTCTTTGCCAATCGGCAAAAATAAGATTTGGGCGGTTCTTCATGTTCTCGGTCCATTATGGTTGTCCTGATGTTCCCCAGACAGAAAATGCGAAACTTTTAGTCAAGGACTCAGGCTTTGCCTCTTGGGGAGATGGAAGATGAGGCATTTCCACGGCAATTTCCAGAGGATTGCCATTGTAGTTGTCCAGGCTGAGGCAATGCGTTTTTCCCAAATTCAGTTCATTATAATCAATTGAGGTGTTTGGATGAACAAGCAATCCGTAACAGTCTCCTTTTTGGGCTCGCATCGGCGCATGGAGAAAGGCATAACTGCTTCTTCCGGTCTGGGCAATGGAAAATGGTGGAGAAGCGCTGTGGACAGAATAACCACCTTTCGTGTTTTTTCTAAAAAGCAAGACTTGGAATTTGTTCGAGCCATTTGAGACAGTTCCTTTGCTGGAGAAAATCTCGACCGCCTGGATATGGCAATTTTCTTGAATTTGCCTGTTGAAATCAACAATCACAGTGTATTGGGGATTTTGCCAGCATTTAGTCAGTTTCCTGACAGGATCTCCATATTGGATATCAAAAGCCAAATCCTTGTTCTTGTTGATTTGCATAACGATATTGGAATATGTACTTCTGGCATCTACTCGTATAGTTTTCCAATAATCAGTGAGTGCTGCATTTTCTTTTCTGAGCAAAAGAGATTTATTTGTCAAGAATTGACTTTCCTCCTCTATGGCGTATAACTTGTCTTTTGAGATTGAAGTTTGTTTTTCAACATCATCCAATTCCTTGGCCAAAGCAGAGTTTTGCCGTAAAGTGAGTTGTTCCCACTGCTGGTATTCACTAGCTGTCATACGACATCCTGAGGTAACAATCAGAAATACAGCGCCTGACAGCAACAAGAAATGCCTGAAGTTCTTTTTGGTGTCCATAACAATCACTCGATTATGCTTACCCAGAGATTAAAAGAAAAAGAATGGCCTTCATTACGCTCTTTCGAAAATCTTTTCCACGAGTCCTCTTCTCCGGATGGTTTCAATTGATGCGTATCTTGAGGAGGAGTCAAGGAAATCTGCTGAGGCAATGAAGCATTGGTTTCGTCGAACGGAATTATGGCAGTTGTTCCCGTGCCTAGGGAGTCGAAGGTTATGCCAAGAGAATTTTCTACGAGGACGCCAAAGAAATCGCCCTTTTGCATACGCACAAAATTTTTATTAAACAAGGCGATTCTATGAAAATTGCCACCTGATTTTTCATCCTTGTCATTTTCTGTCAGTTGAATTTCCTCTCCGGCTGGAAGTAATTTGAAGGTTGTGGGGACCGATTTGTTTTCCTTGCCCAGAGCATTTGGCTGTAGAATGACAAACTGTATTTTGCCTGTTGACTTGCATAATATCTCGCCCCCCATGGCCATCATGGTTGTCGGCGCCATGTGTTCCATATCGACCAATAAGGTTTTTCCCTTTGGAGATTCAGGAACAAATACCTGGCTTCTGGGGAAAACAGGAAGTCCCAGACAGAAAGAACTTGTTTTCAAAAAATGCTCTGAAAGGAAATTATCAAGAGTTTTGGTGAAAGTTGTAATATCTTCTTTAGAACATGTGATTTCCTCCTGTAGCACCTGACGATTAAGTTCATGCTGTTCAATCTGCCTCTTCAGCAGATCCACATTTTTTTCCATCTTGACGAGAGTGACTTTTTCCAGAGTATCCAGACTTTTCTTCTTCTCATTCAGCATCTCCTGAAGTTTATTTCCCTTCTGTTTTAACTGATTGGCCGCTTGGGCCTTGTCGGCAGGAGGTCGTTTGGCATTCAAACGCTTCAAAAGACTCTGCTCTGCTGGTGAGAGAACATCCGCAGCCAGGCAAGTGATTGCCGAGCAAGCAAGCAAAAAACAAGCAAGTTTCATGATTATCATTGTTTTTCTGTTGTGAGGCATCATCGTCAATTCCTTCTATTTAGACATCACCGTATTTTTATTGAAGAATGAATTAATGCTTGGCCATCTAGGAAATGCTAATCTTTTGCCTTGATGTTTTCAACATTTCCATGTATTCGTCTGAATGTCGCCTGCTTCTTATCCGGTAAATCACTTGACAATCGAAACGCCCTAGCATTAAGAATATCAATTTGCTTGGTAAGACATGCCTGTATTTTTTGCAATTGATCATATTTTATTGTATTGTTGAAGACGCGCCCTTCCAACTGTTCAAGGTTTGTCAGTATATTATGAAACTCCTTATTCAGCATATCAGCAAGGTTTTCCTTTGCCTTCTTGTTGTGCAGTGCCAACAAGGTAGGAGGGCAACTGTCGAAAAAGTCCAGCAGTTCTCCGACCTGAAGAGGATTTGAAAGCAGGGGAAGCAAATTCTGAATATGCTCAATACGTTTATCGGTAAACAATTCCATGCAGGAAAGATATTCTTCAGTTTCCTGAATCAAAAGATTTCTTGTCTCACCGACGGCAACTGGAATTGCCTCAAGGTTTTTCTGCACTGCCTGGCTCCAGGTAGCGAGAGCCTTTCCATTCAGCCACAAGCCATCTTCGATGGAAGCCAAGCGTTCCTTCAACTGAGCCACATCCTGATTAGGAGAAAGCGGTGACAATAGCAAAAGACATGTCGTGTTTCTTGACTCTGAAATTTGTATTTCGGACGACTTCAAGACACAGGAATCCTTGCAAGCAGAAATCTTGTAGTCACCTGGCGTCAAAGCAGCCACAGTAAGTTGGCCTGATGAAGGTGCCTTCTGTCGGAAAATCTCATTTCCACTAAAAGTCGCGATAACAACCTCCGCATCCGGTTCCGTTTGCACTATTAACAGCCCCTCTTGCGGATTAGGATCCGGGTCGACAGGTAAATGCGGAATAGAAAGGTAATTTCTAATTTTCTGAATTTCATGCGGAAGATTATTCAGATAATCATACAGTTTTTGGTCAGCAATAATCTCTTCTGGTGTTGGTGGAAACTTGTCGGAGACGGTTTCCTCTAGCAATTTCCTTCTGGTTTCCAGCATCTCCTGCAGTTTAATTTGCTGGACCTCAACTGTCGTAATTACTTTTACAAGGGCTACCTGATCATTTTTTACTGTACCTACACTTTGCAATTTCCGTTCAATATCGGCTTGTAAGGTCTGGGCAGTCTCCAGCAGTCGTTTACCGGCAACCCAATATGCCTTGTCAAAATCGTTTTCGCAGTTATCAGGTTGCGAGTCCTGACGCAGCCGCTGCACTTCCATATCCATTTTCTGAAGATCTTTTTCCATTTTTAGGCAACCATCATTGATATTCAGGTAATTTGCCATGCTCAAATGCAATTCTTTGCTTTGTTGTTCCCAGTGATTTAACTGCTCCTGCATTTGCCTAACCTTCTGCATGCTTGAGCCCCTGATATTACTAATGTCCTCAAAAGCTTCCATATCTTCCTTTATGGCAGCAAATTGTTGTGACAGTTGATCATTGAGTGCCTCCCATTCTTGCCTCAATGTCTGGTGGGACTGCTTCAAACTCCGCATAGTCTCACTGTTTTCTTTCAGGAAAGTTGTGGACTCCAACCACAATGCTTGCAAATCTTTTACTGATTTGACGAAACTGGGGATTTCCGTCTCCATCTCTTTGACGATATTTTGCATTGTGTCAGACATCTTGACATTCTTGGTATTGCAATGTTCAAGCAATCTGGAGAAATAATAAGACAATTTGCTGACCTTATTCAGACCAGCATTTAATTCATTTGAGGAATCCTGGTATTTCTTTTGAATAAGCATTTGTTGAATTAATGCCTTTTCGTTAAGACACTGGCGATGAATGCCCCCCATAAGCGTATCCAGTAATACTCCCATACGCCTATGCATAATTGAGAACTTCTCTTTTTCACGGCGATAATGTCTTGCTTTTTGATTGTCACGGTACTTTTGGTCAAGGGCATCTACAGCATGAATTAGTTGATCATCTAATTTCAGCACTTCATCTGTCATTTCCATTGACAATTCATCTTTCTGGAATTTTGCTTCTACAAGCAAGATTTCCTGCTCGAAGTTTTTGGAAGGGTCATTCTTGGGCTCCACGCCCCACAACCATACCGCAACGCCAGCAACAACCGCCAGCGAAAGCACAACCAATATTCCCCAGAACAACCGGCCAGGAACATGATGCCTTGTGGTTTGGGATCCTATTTCCCCATTGGTGGACAGATTGGACGTGTGGCATTTGCCCCCCACACGTCCATACAACAAAATCTTTATCTCAGCCCACCGCTCCTGAGGTGGCAAGTCAAAATTGCGATTGATATATTCTGCCAAGTCGATGGCTGAAGAGAAACGGTCTTCCGGCTTTTTGGCCGTCATCTTCTGAACAAGTGCTGCCAAAGCACCACTTAGAGTTGGCACAATACTGCGAGGATCTGGCACCGGAGTATTCAATTGCTTGCCAATGGTTTCCTTGTCTGTCTTTCCTTTGAAAGGAAGATTGCCAGTGACCAGGTGATACAGGGTAACCCCCAAACTATAAATATCGGAGCGAATATCCGCTTTTGCAGAATCCATTGCCTGTTCAGGAGGCATGTAGGCTGGTGTTCCAACCATGTGGAAAGTTCCTGTTTCGCCACCACCATTTCCCACTTGTTTGGCTATGCCCAAGTCTGTCAGTTTAACATCACCTGAAGTGGACAACATTATATTGTCCGGCTTGATGTCGCGGTGGACAATGTTCTGGGCACCGGCAGTGATAAGCACTTCGATGATTTCACAGATGATGACAATCGCCTCCAATTCCGTCAAGCGTCCGACTGACTTGAGGATTTCGCGGAGCGACAGGCCATCCACGAACTCCATAGCGATGTAGTAGATGTTCAGTTTTTTGTCCTCGCCAAGGTCATAGATGTTAATGACATGCTGATTATCAATGGAAGCAGCCAGCCTAGCCTCATTGCGGAAACGGGAGATGATTTTTTCCTTGCCTTTTGACTCCAGCAACGAATTCTTTATGACTTTCAGGGCGCAGAAGCGTCCGATATTTTCCTGCAAGGCATGATAGACGATACCCATTCCTCCTTGACCTACTTTCCGAAGGATGCGATACTTGCCATCAATGACAAACCCCGGCTCAAATTCGATATCGCCGTTTTGACCTATGATGACACTGGGAGGATTGTTCCCGTCAATGGTTTCCACTGTATCCAGGGAAGTACGGGTCATGACATCGTCTTGGGTGAGGATCAAGTCCTCGTCCTGGCCAGAAGGGACAGATGTCAATGTTGATTTTTCTTCCGTTATGTCCTGAATGTCAGACACTGTTTTCACCGCTTATTTGCCATAGTCTTTTCGCTGTTCGGAAATCTGGTAGAGCAAATCGCTTTCCCTTCTCTCCTCTTCGGAAATGTCCAGCGGGGGTGGAAGCACCTCAGGGATTCGCACCAGAACAATGGAGTAATTGTCCTTGGCGCCGCCTGCCGCAATGGCGTTTTCCAAAAGATGCAAAGTATTCTCCAAAGACAATCCTTTGTTCAGAATGTCTTGGATTTGCAAGTCGGGGACAAGAGAAGTCAGTCCATCGCTGCACAACAGAAAGACATCTCCAGGACAGACAGAAACCTTCTGCCAGGTGGCAGTCATATAATCAACGGCACCGATATGATTCGTCAGCACATGGTTCATCTTAGCAAAGGCAGGCACATTTTTGAAGGTTTTGTCCAAGGTATGATCAGTGGTCAGTTTCAACAATTCGCCGTTGCGGAAGCAATAGCAACGGCTATCCCCGCAGTTGACGACATCCGCCGTCGTTGCCTCCCAGGCATTGAAGATGATAGCCACCACAGTTGACCCCATGGACCTGAAACCGTGCGACTGACGATAGGCGTTGATTGCAGAATTGACTTTGTGAAGCGCTTGGTGGAAAAGGTACTTGCGGTCGCCTGGTGACTCATGGCGTGATTCCGTCATTTCATTTTCAAGCATCTCGGTGATCATTCTGCTGGCGACTTCTCCTGCCGAAGCTCCCCCCATTCCGTCGGCAACCACGAAAATCCCGTCGTTGGGCAAAGTTAAAACAGCATCCTGGTTCAACGGACGCACAGCCCCGCATTCCGTCAACACTGCATGCTCAAAATTCAAACGTTCACTTGACATTTTGCGTCTTTCCGGACTCGTCCTTCCACATCCAGTTCACGCCATAAGGCGATGCGCTCGTCTCCTTGTCCATCTTCTCATCAACTATACCCCAGCAGAGGATTGTCTTATCCACGTCTTGTTCCAAAAGGACGACTATCAATTCCTGGTTGTCCTTTTTCCACATGGAAACCTGTAATTTTTTCCCCTCTGCTTTCTGTTCCATCGCATGCACCTGCTGATAATCCCGGTGCTGGAAATGTGCTTCCACTTGTTTTTCCACTGCGACAATTGACGTCTTCAGTTCACAATACTGCCGCCAAGTGTTTCCCTTCTCGTCTTTGGGGAAGACCTCGTTTCCCTTCCAGAATCCCTCAAAAGGATCAAGTTCAACCGCCATCAAGACGGTCAGGCAGGCAAGCCAGATCAGGCAAATGTTTTTCATGATATTGTCTGTCATGTTTTCATTCCCGTTGCGGATTTGTCTTTCACTTTGAGGAACAGAATGTCACCTGCCCTGTGCAGAAAAGAACGTGCCCAAGATACGATTGTAATTGGGCACATCACCTATAGTCTGCGATGGTCCTGTTGACGTGGTCTTGTCCATAACAATTGGCGTCCCCAAAGTTGAAAAACAGTTTTGCAGATATCCCTGTGCGGCTTTGTAATGACCGTCAACGACCTCATTGACCACCATCCACATTGGAGGGCGTATAACATGCCAGCCCCCCTCGCTGTCTCCGTCAAAGCGTTGAATGCTCCAATGCATGGTGCGGGTAGTTTTCAAGGATTGGCTGCCCAAAGCAATGCCATTTCCGTGGACATAGGCATCCAGGGAGTTTTTCTGCGGGTCTGGTGTCTCCTGGGCGAAGATGCCAGGCAAGGCCAGCATTCCGCGGATACCAGGCGGTGGCTGGACATTGGACATCACAACGTATGACCCGCGGAAAGAGGCAAAGTCGTTGGCTGTCGTAAAATCGGCACTAGGCAGAGACACTGGCACTGCCTCGCCACTCGGAAGACTGCCGAAATACCCCTTATAGTCCTTCTCATCTGCATCAAGTAGGAAGTGCCACATTCGCGTTATCAGATCCGAATCCGGTGACTCCACGTATGCCACGAACCGCCCTATCTGGAGAATGCGGTCGTTCATCAAAGCCACTTCCCCCACAATATACAGCAAGCCCCAGAGAAACAGATAGATGGGCAAGACAACGATGAACTCCATCATCACCACGCCCTTATTATTGCCAAATATTCCAAAGGCTTGTTTCATGGGAATGTGATTACCGTTGGGTTCGGACCAGGTGTTGGCTGGATTATTCCGCCAGGGGTACCAGGGGACGGGAAAATTTTTATTATTTGATCATCTATCCATTTTATTCCTGCACTGACACCTTTTTTATAGAGACTCTGAAGGATGCCCTCTATCTTTTTGGCCATATTCGTTGATCCTTTCACTCCAATATTATTAAGGAACGTGTCGACTGCATTCCCCGCCCAATTGGATACCTTCGTTATGAGTTTATTGACAAACGGTGTCACAAATTTGTTGATTAGATAATTGAGTCCTGTATTAATTGCATTCGTCAGCACTTTCTGGACAGCGCTTGACTTCATAACCTGACTAAAAAAATCTCCCACGCTTGTTGAAGATTTGAACGCGTTGTAAATGTCCTTACCGACATTGACCACCGTGGTTCCATTCTGAAACACCTGCCCCACCCAGGGATACTTCTTGCTCAGGCTAGTGATGCCTTTGTCAATCAAAGAAGTAATCGCTTTAACAGCAAGATTTTTCGGTGTAGTCTTGCTCCCCAAGAGGGAGGTTGTAATAGTAGAAGAACTAACAACAGTACTCACAGAAGAAATATTGGAATTAGAGCCTGTTGATCCTTGATTTGTATTTTGAATATTAACATTCTGTGTTTGATTGACTGGCTGTGTCTGATTGACTGGCTGTGTTTGATTGGTTTGCAGTGTTTGATTGATTTGGGAAGCAAGGGTCTCCTGCTTCTTACTTTCTGTCTTGTTGTTTGCTCCGTTTTCGGCTGTTTGTAATGTCGCAGAAGCCGATACTTCAACTCTTAATTTCTCTTTCAGGAATTTCTTGAGACTTGCCAACTTCGCGTCGTCTAGTTCCCCCAGTGTGGGACGCAGCATATCCTTCAAATCTTGATCTGTCAGGTCCTGCCCGGCAAGATATTTTTTGTAAATAGACAGTATAGCATTGACTTCCTTGTCCGTAGAATTATAGTTTTGTTTTTTCAAATAATCAATGATGGCGCCATTGACTGTATCTGATTTCCTCCGAAGGCTATACAGGTTATGAGTACTGTCAAAACCCGGCTGTTTGTCTGCCTTTAAAACTGTATTTTCCCATGTTTTTTGATCAGCCGACAAATGGGCGGCATAAATTTGCACAGCCAAGCCCCATTTCTCCCCCTTCAAAACCTGTTCGTCTGGACTAAAGCAATATTCCAGTTGGTTGTCCGTTCTCGTGTTGACTATTCCCTGGTAGTGTCCCTGTCCGCGATATTGGCTTTCCGTGGCTCCTTCACCATTCTTATCCAAGACTTCCTGGTTAAACCAACCGCCGACGCTGGGGGTTTGCCCTGCGGTACGGCTGGCGTTTTTCTTCTTGACCTCGAGGGCATACCAATAAGGAGCGTCACTATGGTTGCGTGGTATTGTTTCATCTAGCGGTTCGCCCTCGCCCCAATCCCCCAAGACCCCAGCTGGCGTAAATGTTTTGGAATCAGCAAGGATATAGTTGAAATCACCCTGACACTCTTCACCACCCAACCAGACTGAAGACTTGTAAGTTTCCGTGATGGTCTTTCCGTGCAGATTCCAGTTCTTGCTCTTTTTGTTGGAATTCCACATGGGGGTACTTTTTCCTTCTTGCCCTTTGCCGTCGTCCTTTTTACCTGTAAAGGTAAGAGTTTCCTCGGCAGGATCCAAGGCGATGAAGCGTTCGCAAAATCCCTTGTCCTCATGGCCAATGACATCTGCCAGCAAATGTGCACCGTAACTATGGGCAATGGCGGCCTGAAGTTTTACATCCCCAATTTCTGACTTCAATTCATCCCTAATGACTTCCGAGACAGCATTTATCCATGTACTGGCCAAAAAATTCTTGTCATCCTTGGTTCCTGAAAACTCGTCCCAGTTCACGGATAGGACTACAATATCATCATCTACCTGGCCGTCTTTAGTCTTTGTCAGGGCATCTGCCGTGTTATTAATCCATTCTGCATTGTATTGATCGTTTAGACCATGGGAGACCAGATAAAGGCTCTTCGTACTCATGGCCGCCTTCTCTTCGGCGGATAATTCCTTCAGCCTCTTCCATTCACCCTTGTCCGGCATCCACACCATCAATATGTCATCATTCTTATAGCGCTCTTCAACTTTCTTTTTCGCGCCCGCTGGATTATTCCCTGCAGAATCCTGCCCCAAAACGCTCCAAGTACCGTCATCCTTCTTCTCTGTAGCGGTGGAAAAGCCGCATTTGTCTTGCGCGAACAAGCAGGACGCGACCAGACAGAGTAGCAACATGGCTTTACGTATCATCATCATTTGGCCTCCTTTGCCTGGCGCAGCAATTCCAGATATTTCTGCGAATCATTCAAGTCAAACCATTCGAAATCTATGTCCCTGCCGACATGCACATAAACCAGGCAGGCGATTCTCGGCAGTTCCAGGCAGACAAAGAGATAGACTCTATCGTTTTCGCGCCCCCAGTATCCGTATGGCGTTATGGACGCGCGAAATTCAGGTCCAAGATTTTCGAACAATTCGAACATTTTCCGTTGCTCCTCGCCCTGGAAGACGCCAGACATTTCCTCGGATGTTGCCTGGCGCAGGAGTTGCGTATATGCCAGCATTTCCTCCGCCACGCCGGGATTGCCAAAGGCCTCGCGCAGCAGAGACAGCCGTAATGCAGCCCGGCTTACCATCGGCTTAAGGGAGTTCTCTGGAATCTTGCTGCTGAAAGAAACCGTATCAGGGGACGCTTTTTCAAACTTATCCTCGATTTCGGCGTTGGTTTTCGCAACCAGTTCAAACCAGGCGGCCGCAAGCGTCCCCTTGCTGGGAATGACAGGCTCCAGACTGGCTTGGGCACTCGCTTCCTCTCCACGGAAATCCTCGCCACTGACAAGTTGCAGGCCAGTGATTTGGCAGACATCATTCTGATCGTATTTCAATGTCAGTTGCATCATCGTGTCCCACCAGGGATTGTAGAGAAAGGAGACGGCAGCATTGCTGCTCCAGGGGCCAGGAATCAACATGGCACCCGTGAAGAAATCCCCCCAGACCACACTATCAAATTCCTTCACTAACATTTGCCAGTGAATAAACGCATTAGAATCAAGGTTGTCCGTTGAAATTGAGGACGGATCCAACGCTCCTTGTCTCTTGAAAATCGAAACGGCGATATTGAATCGCGCAAGTTCAAAAGCCTGCCTGGCGATTTCGTGTTCGTTTGCAGGCAGTTCGGAGATAAACTGTTTCATATCACTGTCCCCAGAATATATTTCCCCGCCTTGAGCGAACACTGCGATGCCGAAGGCCAGGGCTACACAGACCTGCAGCCAACGCTGCCCGCTTTGGCTTCTTCTGATGCTTGCTTGCATTGGATTCATTTGAAAACACCTTCAGATTTCAATGGTTAATGTATGTCATCCACGAATCATTTTTGACTTTGTCCGGGTTCAAAGTAACCTTGACCATATTATGGTCATTCAAATTAAACCATGTACCGATGGTTTCAATTTGCTGAACGACATTCTTTTGACGGTTTGTTGGTGGAACATATTCGACTGCCAGTCCACTTTGGCTCCAGGGATCGAAGGCCGCGCTGTAACCGTTGCGCACATAACGGAGGGGAAGAAAGACGGCTATCCAGTCCGTCTCGCAAAGATTCCATGTGCGCTCCAGCCGCTCATCAATGTGATTGCTTTCTTTTGCATGTGGGCATCCCAGGCGCCAAGACCATTGCTTGTTCGCCAAATTGTCATTATTGGTCATCAGTTCAATGGGGTAGGTTTGGTCTCCGTCAGAAACTTGCCCGCTGCTAGTCACCTCGTATTTGGTCTGCCAGGAATTCGGGTAGCCACGCTCGCGGAACGCAGCACGCGCAGCGCTGAACGCCGTCAACCACTGGCTAGACTGCGGATTGAACAGCGCATACAGCGACCGCTTGTCCAACTGCCCGTCCTGCCACTGTGTTCTGGGGAAAAGTATCCGTTCAAACACATTCCGCCTCTTGCGGGACAGTCCCACGACATTCGCGTGCTCGAAAAACAGCCTGTTCAGTTTCACGGGCTTGGCAATTTCCCCAATGTATAAATCCTCATCCCACAGTTCCTGGTCATCGCCATAAATGCGGGAATAGCCACGGTGGAGATAGCCGCCCACGCTGTTAGTAGAACCATGCGTATTCTGCGAGGAATCTAGCCCGATGGCACAACTGCGGTACTCGTCCCGCGCGTGGCTCTTGAAATTCGCTCCAAAGTTAAAACGCCCGTATCCGTGTTCAGGACATTCATACAGGGGACGTGTCTTGTAGTGTTCGCCCGGGAGGCGTCCTTTGGGGAGAAGTACCCTGTAAGGGCCGACTTGCGTCCACCGCCAAGGTATAATCGTCTCGTAGCACGCCCATTGCATTGACGCCCATCTGTATTCAGAGACAAGTCCGTAATTGTCAGGGATTTCCAGGCACTGTTCCAGAAAAAGTTCTTTCCAATTCTTGGCAGACGGACTGATGTCGGAGTTGAAGAAACTGCCATTCAAGGCCGTGTTCAGGATGCTTTCTCCCAAAAGCACACATGACTCAAGATACAACAACTTAACTGTTTGCAGCAAATTGCGACGCGGTGAGTAGGCTAGCAACCTGTTGGCCTCGCTGGTAAACTGTGCCAACGTTGCCCGCCCGTCGCTGATATGATTACCGCGGTATATGGTGCCATAAATACTCTTTATGCCACCCTCCATGCGGTTCGCACTCTTGTATCCTCGTTGAAGCCCCCATTGGACAAAATTCTCGGCATCCGGCTCAATCTTTTTCTGCGCATCTTCCTTCTTTTTGAACGTACCTTCGTTGCCTCTCACGAACCATTGGTCAATGCCATCGCCAAAGACATTATGCAAATGCGGTGCTTTCATCGACATCGACAGCAGTTCCAATTCGTCTTCCTCAGTGTTGCGGTATGGCGACAAAACCGAAACCTCGCCCTGGGGAACTTTGTAAGGTTCGTTGACATCATTTTCGTATGGCCACCAATACCTGATAGGACTTATTGCATAGCAATAGTCGCCGTATTCCTCGTCAGGAATAGAAGCGCGTATGACCTTTACGGCACTGTCAATGACACGTTCTGTCAACGGCGGGGTTCCCGGATCGGGGCCGGCAGGATTTCCTCTAATCAATGCCTCCATAAGCATATTCAGCAACGCCATAATAGCCTTGTCCCCCTGAATCTGCTCCTTAAGCCTGCTCTCAATATCGTTGGCCTTCATTTGCTTCACCAGGTCACTCAATCCATCATACGGCAGGAAAAAACCTTTCTCCAGAGACTGCGCACCAGCAGCAATCCCTGCTGGCATCCCCGCATGACCTATGTATACGACATCTGTATAGTCTGGTTCCCAGCCAATCCAGCAGGTTCCCTTGTCTCCGCTCTGAACCTTCCCCACAGTATGACGGCTGCAGATGCTTTTTATGTATTGATCAAATTCACCGCTTGCATTTATCAAGACTGGCAGACTAACGATTCCGTCACTTTTCCCATTATGCTCTTCAACCATCTTCCTGTCCTTGTCATACCGGTCTTTGGTCAGCCTGAGCCAGCGGGCAACGATATAGTCCATCTGCTTGCGGGTCATCTGGACATACGTCCAGGACATGGCGCGATTGAGAGTGGCGATCCTGCTCAGGCCATCGGCCTCGGTCATGGCAGCGGCATGGGCGGCTGCATCCGCGATGTTCTGGAGCCGCATCTTGTCATTGACAGCCTGTCCGATGGCATAGACGCAGGAGCAGAAGACATAGAGCACGAGGATGAAGATAAGCGTAGCCATCATGACAACCCCACGTTCATCGTCACGCAGGGAAGCCATTTTTCGGCGACCAATCTGTAGCATCAGGGAAAACATCAAGCGGTGTCCTAGTGGTGTTTCAGCATATCCCAAATTCCAGTTTGTTCAATGGCCAAAGGCAACTAGCCCAAGACGGCAGCCGCGAGGCAATGAGCCTGGAGGCAAACTTGCCGATTTCATATCTCTTACGGCTTGCTGTCATGTTTGCGGACTTCGGCACTGTCAACGCCCCTTCTCTAGCCCCAGAAACTCACGTTCGCTTGAGGGAATCATCGCGAAAGTCTCCGTGGAATACGGCTTCGGCATCAGGCAACTGGCCTGCAAATGAATCAGGGAAAAACCCTGCTTGTCCCGATAGATTTTCCCTTCAGGCACATGGACCACGCCTTTCTGGTTGTCCTCGAAGGCGGCGATGCCACCGACCACACTCGCATAGTCAGGAGGATATGGCTCGTCGGATTTTCCTCCTGCCAACGCATATTTAAGCACCTCGCTGGCCATCGGAATAATCAACGGGAAATAATAATGCACGGTAACGGAGACGAACGGGCTTCCATTAGCCTTTTCCCTCAGCGAGGTGTCATCGCCCAGAAGCGGCCCCTCCGTTCCAGAAATCCGCACACGCTGGTAGATGGTAGAATCCTGCGATGATTTGGGAAGCCACTGGAAATCGTCCAGTCCCGCCTTGGCTTCCAGCCAGGAGAGGACAATGCAGGCGTTACGGTGCAGAGGGCCGGAAGCCGACATGAACCGAAAATCATATTTGGGAGACAACTTGTCTTCACTCTTGCTGCTCAGTACAACCATGTAATCCTTGGGATTGTAGACAAGCGCCGCGCGGGCAGATGAGTAGGCCGCATAGGCCAAAATATGCTTGACCAGCCACAACTGCCCAAACTGTAAAACCATGAAAAACAGCAACAGCAACAGCGGGAGGACTATGACCATCTCCATCATGATGGTTCCCCGCGCAGACTGTCCTAGGCCTCGTGTGCTCACTGGAAACCTCCCTGCCACAAGGACGCCAGGAGCGTCAGCCAGGTGCCGGCGGCGATGGCGATGCCAAAAGGAACCATGTTCTCTTCACTGTGCATGTCAGGCAATTTAGCACGCGCGGCCTGGCGGTCGTAACGCCACCAGAACAGGCACAGGAAATAATGCTTGAACCTCGCCACGGTCGCCTTCCGCATCAACAGAAACACCAGTGCCAAAACCAGGCCGCACACCGAAGTGTACATCAAGAGAACAGGCACGCGCCCAAGCCCCGTAACCGCACCGCAGGCCGCCAGAAATTTCACGTCCCCGCCACCAGACGCCCGCAGCAGAAACGGCAACATCATGAAACACGCCGCCACCAGACATCCCCAGACACCATCCATCAGCAGGGGCAGGCCGCCCCACCCCAGACGCCAGGCCAAGGCCGCCAGCAGCAGCCCCATTGTCCAGGCGTTGGGCAGCAACCTGCGACGGTAATCACTCCAGCACAGATAACCTAGTGCCGGAGTGACCAGGACTATGGTATACAGGGACATCATGTGGGGACTATGAACAGGGGCTATTTTTTATTTCGTAGAATTGGGATCGGTAACAATTTCAATGTTCTTTATTTGGTCATTTATCACTTCAGGTATCTCTTTGCGATTCTTTTCTTCGTTATTTATTGCTTGGTCCCAGTCCCCCATAATCAAATCTACTATTGTCACTCCTCTGGCCTGCGCGGCTTTGCTAATCGCCGTAAAAATACCTACACAAGCGGCACAAATGATCACGGCGATGATGACGTATTCCAACATGGTAACCCCGCGTTGATCTCGCGCCAGACGTTTCCCGAAACGGCGCAGTCCTGCAAAACCTCTCTTGCCAACATTCTTTTTGACCATTGTTGCTCTCCATTTTTTGTTGTATGTTTACGGAATCGCCAAGGCGACTCCCGTCAAAAGCCTGTCCATGTAATCTACAAGCACTTTCCCGAAAGTATGCTCCCCGGTGGCGAAGCCAGTGATGGGGGAATAGAAGCCCACGCTGTAGACCTCAACGATGGCAAGGACAATCAGGGAACTCACGACGACATACTCCAACGTCACTGCCCCCGCCGCGCGGTCATGGAAGAAAAGAGATTTCATTGTACCATTTAGTAAGGTAACTATTCTGGTTTCCAACACCAAAAGTGGTTAACGGTTAACTTCACATCCCATGTCTCGCCCATGCTCGCGTCCCACATCCCACGTCCCACATCCCACGTCCCACATCCCACGTCCCACATCCCACGTCCCACATCCCACGTCCCACGTCAGTTACTTTCCGAAAATCTCCCCTTGCGCCTGTTTGACCAGCGGATCTCCCGGGAAGCCGATGGCAACCATTTGGCGCATGGACTCCATGATGACCGCCGGGGCTCCTTCCGCATGCGACAACTTTTCCACTTCCAAGCGGTTGCGCCGGTAGATGCCGGCCAAGCGCCCATAATCTGGCAGATACTGCTTGACTGGATTGCGAGCCAGCATCAAGGCACTCCCGCCGTAAATTAGAGCCTCGCGGTCCTTGGTTGCCTTGCGGGACAGTTCCATGAGCCTTGCGGCAAAGTCATCGCGCTCATCCAGCAGAGTAACCACATGCATGGCCAAATCAAGTAGGTGATTCCGTGGAAGTGGCCGCCGCCCCAGCAGCATTTTGGTGAACGGGTCATTGAGAAACTCCTGGAACATCTGCAAATCAGAAAAGAGGCGTCGAATACCGACCAGGACTGGTTCCCAACTCCTTCCTTCCAGAAGACTACTGCCCTCAAATGGCAGAGGATAATCCATGTTCAGACTGGAGACGAACTCCCTAAATACCTCTATGCCGCACATCTTGTCATAGTCGCCGAGGGGTTCCTTGCGGTCCCATCTCCATTGCTCGACTGGATACTGGAAACAGTCGCAGGATATCACCCTTTGCCAGACATTCTCCGAAAACAGATAATCAATTTCAGGAGGACGGCTTCCCGTTGCGATGCCATTATTGCTCAAGGATGCTATCAGTGATTTTAATTGTCCCATGGATTCTAGCAATGTCCTCTGCGCCAAATCTATCTCCTTGCGGCGGTCGTTAAACACAGGATACACAGAGCACTGCTCTACGCTAGGCAGAGATATGTCTTCTACAATCTTCTCGAACTGAAGCGTCGCCGCCCTGTCCAGGTTTCTTTCCAACAGGTCGTTGGCATGCTTCAGCATCCGCAGAGGTTCAAAATACGCATTGAGTTTAGCCTGTACCTGGACACAGTACAGTTTATTCGCCGTTTTCCGCGCCTCAATCCGCTCTTCAATCTCCTGGTATTTCGCTTCGCATCGGCCCAGGACAACCGCCGAATCAGAAGCCTTCTGGTAGACTTCCAGGATGTCCGTCACCGCCTGCTGTTGCGCTATGGTATATTGCGCTTCTTCCAGGATATCCCGTGAATAGGATACCAACGAGGTCAAGAACGGAGGAACCTGAGGCGGCACACCTTGCAGAGCCCTTGCCAGGGCTTCCGTCTCCTCCTGCGACTGCGAATGTGTAGACTGTTCCTTCTCCAAGTTTGACCGCACTCGTAGCATTTTCTCCAGCACATTGGACGACAAAATGGCTTCCTGCTTGGACTGCACTGCCTGGTCGCTCCAGTTCCAAATTTCTTGGGGGCTGCTCACCAAAGGCATCAGGATAGTGTTCGCTTCCCCCCATTCGCTATTCTCCAAATTCTCCTTCACCAGTTGCCAGTTCTGGCAGGTGCTCTTCCATCTCCTGATGTTGCGGGCAAGTTCCGCCGCTGTTTCCCGGAAAATCTCCGCGTGGCGCGCCGTATCCGCCTTGGCCAGAATGACCAGAGCCCCGTCAAAACGCTCCGCCGCCGCATACCGCCTGGCCTGTTCCAAATATTGATCAGCCGACTTGCCAAGGGAGGCATACAGCACCCAGAACGCAATCCCCAGAACCAGAGTACAGACAGTTGCCACTGCCTTCAACCAGAAATACGACCTCACCGATACCACATGCTTGTCGTAAAACTTGAAATCCAACTGCGCAAGGGAAATGACATCGCCGTCCCGCAACATGCGCCCTTCTTCATTGTTCCTTGCCAAAGGCATCCTGTTGATTTGAACTCCATTGCGGCTTTCGAGATTAACCACCCAGCAACTGCCGTCTTCGTGAAGGCTCAATTTCGCGTGTTTGCGGGAAATCAGTTGCTCCTCACACACGATTTGCGCCTGCAACGGGTCGGAGCCGATGATATATTCCCGGTCCTTCAGTTCAAACATCCGCCCTCGCCCGGAGCCGTTCAACTGTTCCAGCCGATGGTATTTCGGTCGTGCGCCCTTGCCCTCGTCTCTCTTGTCCTCCAGGACCACCAGCAAGGCATCGCCAATGCCATATCTATCACCTGCTGCCAGCTGCCTTTCCTTTATCTTGACACCTTTATAGTAGGTGCCATTGTGGCTACCATTGTCGCGCAGAAACACTCGTCCGTGACGCAGGAATAACGTCGCATGGTGATTGCTGGCAGTGCGGTCGGCAGGCGGGATTTGCCAGTCGCAATCCTCATGGCGCCCGATGTTCAAATCCTTCTTGATGTCAGTAGAGTTAATCTGCTCAATGACATTGTTGTTGAACATCAGCCGTATGATGAAATGCGGAGAATTAAACATACAGTCTAGTCCCAATTGTTTGTCCAGACATTATTGTGACGTCTGTCCTCTCGCGAGGAGAATACTCCCTGACAGATGCGGCGAATCTGCCCCTGCTCCGCCTTGTCCTCCAAGGACTTGGCCCGATAAAAACTGAGTCGCTGGGAATTGAACCAGATTTCCTGGTCCTTGCGCAGTTTCCTGAGAAGTTTTAACGCTTGCCTGTATTCTTGAGACTCGCTGTCTCTGTCGATTTTGCACAGGGCAGAGGTCAGCATGTATTCAACCTTGCTCCAGGCTGAAGGCGAAGCGCTGTCCAGAAGTTTTTCCGCCTCCCGCAACTCCTCCTTGACTGGCAGAATGTCCAACTCTGCCATCCCCTCCCAATGTCCCGTTACCGTATCTAGTGTAAACCGCATCATACTTTCCTTCAGAAAGCCCTCGCCTCTCCAGCGTTCGGAGGCAGGCAGTTCAAGTATCACGGCAATCTCCGTATCCTCGCAACGGAAATACCAGACATGGCCGAACATCGCCAGACCGTCCCGTTGCCTGGTATAGGATACTGCAAAATATGGTACGCCATTATGATTTGCCCAAAAGCGCACCGGGAAGTGCTTCGGGACCGGAATCGGCACTTCGAAATTCCAGGCGTTGCTACCCTGGGCTTTCCGTTGCATCCAGCGTTCCAGAGAAGCCCGCCGTTCTTCCTTCAGCAACTGGGGATTGCTGTCATGCTCAACTGTAATGAAAAATGGCACCTGCCCGTATCTGCCAATGCCCGTGCGAATGGACAGGCACGATTTTTCCTTGTCAATCGCTGTCTGGGAGGTCACGGGATAACTGATAAAAATTTTATCCTCGAACCTCGGAATCTTCAGGTCGAACGGTTTGGAACGTGAAATGACACCATCTTTCAACGGCCAGCCCAGATTCTTTTCTGGACTTTTATGGAATAAATAATAGACCATGCTCACGACATAGATGAACGCCATGACCAGAAGTGCAAACAAGGCGTTGCGAACCCGAAGATTGCGCAAATACCCCCGCCGGATGTCTTCTATTTCTTCAGGAGTCCCCATGCGGGTTTGCATGTCAACAGTCTGGCTCGCCGATGCCGCTCCGGTCGCCTCGTCCGCCCGGCCATCTGATGCCGTGCCCTTGCTCTTGCCCCAACCTGTCCAACTGTTCTGCTTCCCCTTCCTCGTCGGAGGAACATCCGTCGGGGAACTAGTGGTGGAATTACCTGAAGTGAACAATTGCGACGGTGGCGCAGTTGTGCTTTCCAACTGGGAACGGGTTCCGGCAACAGAGCCAGCTTGAAAGCCAGAAGCCATCTCTGGTTCGAATGCGGCAGTATAGCCAGCAAGGTCTTCCGTAGCCATTGAGCGTGTGCTCCCCATGTCCACATCTGGTGGAGCATTGCCTTGAGGCGCTTCGTCGTCCTCGTAGGCTTCCAGGAGAAATTCCGTCGCCGTACCCAGTACCACGGTTTGCCCTGCCCCCAAAGGAGATTTCTGTCCCATGGGGATGGCCTTCCCGTCGACAGAAGTCTTCTTGGCACTGAGATTCTCCATCGCAATCCCTTCTGTTCCCATGGCCAGAATGACATGACGACGCGAGATATCCTCCAAGTGCAGGACTACATCGTTTTTCGATGAACGCCCTATGCTCAAGGAGTCCTTTTGGATGGAGAAACACTTCCCCTCCAGTTCACCTTTGAGAAATCTAATGCGATAATTCATGTTCAGAATCTGGATGAGACAAATTGTGTATACAGAGGAACTGCCAGCATCAGAAAGAACGCAGGCATGATGAAAATCGCCATCGGAAACAGCATCTTGCCAGGTGCCTTGCCCGCCTGTTCTTCAGCCCGGGCAAAACGCCGCCGACGCATCTCCTCACCCTGCACCTTGATGGTCTGAGAAATCGCCGCGCCTATCTCCGTCCCATGGATGACTGCGCTGGCAAAAGAGGTGAAATCATCGGACTGTATCCTGTCGATCATGCTCTCCAACGCTTCAATCCTTGTCTTTCCCAACTGCATGTCGCGCATCATCAGTCCAAACTCCTGGGCCAGGACATTCCGGTGTCCCTCCTGGGTAACATAGTAATTGACGGCCGCAGTAAAATCCAGACCGGAACGCATCGCGGACGCCAGCAGGTCTATCGCAAATGGCAGGGCCTTCAGAATCTGCTTCTGCCTGGTACTGGCCAACGAGGAAATCAGCATTGTTGGCATAATCCACCCCAGCAACGCCCCGAGCAAGGCGGCAAAGGCAGCCAGGCCAGGGGAAGCCAGCAGAAAGGCCGCCCCAAAGAAACCTAAGACCATCAGCAGCAGCGAATAGACCACCTGAGCCGTCAGAATGTAATTGACCTCCACATGCAGGTTGCCCATCTTCAGTTGCTTCTCAATGTCCAGAATGGAGGAAAGCGGCAGCAGACGGCGCATCGCCGGTCCGACCGAGGAACTGAACATGGCCAGCAGCCAGTAGGTCCGGCCCAGAAGCGGAGGCAAATTCGCCTGCAACTGCTTCGACTCGCTCGTGTCTGGCCTGTCCATAAAAATCTGCACAAAGATATAGCCGACAAAAACCAGGCTGAATGTAACTAGATAGTACAGAAAATCCTCCATTTCCTCACACCTCTATCGTCACTATCTTGTTGATGAAATAATAGCCGATGGAAATCAGCAACACTATGGCACCAAGGCAAATCCAGCCAAGCATGGTTGTCACCAGAGGCCGCATCAGCTGGGGGTTTATTGCGTACAGTATCAGGAAGCCAACTAAAGGCGCCAGGGAAACGGCCATCGCCTCAAAGCGCCCCAAGGCGGTCATGCTGCGTATCTTGTCACTGAACTCCTTGCGCTGACGCATCATCTGTATCATCTCCGTAAGTACCTCCACCAGGCTGCCGCCTGTCTTGGACGTGAGTTTCACAATCGTCACCAGCAACCGAACATCCTCCAACGGTACGCGTTCGGACAGACGTTCCATCGCCTCCCCCAAATCAAGCCCCAGGCGCTGGTCGCCCAGCACCTGCCGGAACTCCTCGCGGATGGCTCCTCGACTGCGCCTGGTAGTCGCCTCCAGGCTCTGGGAAAAGGACATGCCGGATTTCAGACCGTTCAGCAGGGCCAACGTAAAAGTCACCAGGCCGTCGTCAATCTCCTGGAGTCGCCTTCTGCATTTGAACAGAAAATACAGATACGGCAGAAAAAAACCAACGGATCCCGATACCAAAGCGGCCACCAGCAGACCCCAGACCTGGTAGACGCCGCAGGCAGGCATAATCACCACAGGCAACACAAACATGATACAGGCGGACAACATTCGATACTTCACTAGTTGCTCCGGAGTAACCAACCTGGATATTCCAGATGAAAGCCCGGTAGGCTTGCCTTGGACACGCTCCAGCAAAACATTGCTCAAGGTGTTTATCACCAGATAACCAATCAGGCTCAAGGCAAGAAAAACCAAGATGTACGCAATCCAAATCATCATCATACCCTCGGCACAAAGACATCCATTCCCAGTTGCAGCATTCCCGCACTCCGGAGTTCCTCAATGAAACTAGGAATGTTACCCGTTGCCGTATAAAAACCATCCACTTGCGGTTGCCCCAGCGCATTGCGCGACATTCCAGTCTGCTCAAACACAAAGATGTCCTGCATCTGGATTATGTTGTTGTCCAGACCAGTAACCTCCGTAATGGCAACGATCTTGCGGCTTCCGTCTATCATTCTCGTCTGCTGGACAATCAGATTGACAGCCGAGCGAATCTGTTCGCGAATGGCCGTTATGGGCAATTCAAACCCCGCCATCATGACCATGTTCTCAAGCCTGCCCAGAGCATCCCTGGCAGTGTTGGCATGCAGGGTCGTCAGACTGCCGTCATGGCCGGTATTCATCGCTTGCAGCATGTCCAGAGCCTCGGCTCCTCGGCATTCGCCGACGATGATTCTATCGGGCCTCATGCGCAAGGCATTAATGACCAAATCACGGATGGTAATCCGCCCTTTGCCCTCGATGTTGGCAGGACGCGCCTCCAATGGCACCAGATTTTCATGCGACAACTTCAATTCCGCCGAATCTTCAATGGTAATGACCCGCTCATTTGAAGGTATATATTGAGAAAGTATGTTCAGCAGAGTGGTCTTGCCGGAACCAGTACCGCCAGACACGATGATGTTCTTCCTGCAACGAACCGCTTCCTGGAGAAACATCGCCATCTCACTCGTCAGACTACCTTTTTCTATCAAGTCATCCGTTGTCAACTTCTTCTTGGAGAATTTACGAATGGTCAGGGTTGCCCCGCACAAGGCCAAGGGGGGAATGACTGCATTGACGCGCGAACCATCCGGCAACCGGGCGTCCACCATCGGACTTGCCTCGTCAACATGCCGCCCCAACGGCTCCACGATTCGCTGGATGATGGATATGAGATGCTGCTCGTTGAAGAAGCGGACTCCGCTGTTATACAGAAGCCCCCTGCTCTCCACAAACACCTTGTTGGCCCCATTGACCATGATTTCCGAAATCCGCTCTGACCGCAAAATGGGAGAAATTGGCCCAAAGCCAGTCAATTCATCCTCCAGAGCCTGCTTGAACACCTCGTAGGGAATGTTGATGGGCAATTCATGGCGATGCTCGTTCAGAGTGCTTTCCAAGCAGACTGCAACCTTCTGCTGCAACTCAGGATTGTTGCTGTCAAACAGCGCATCCTCAGTCAGGTTCAACTTGTTCAGAATGTCCTCGTGAATGCGCTTCTTCAGCACCATCACATTGTCAGAATACAACACGGAGGCATTCTTGAACTCATCAAGGAAATTGTTAGCTAGGGGAATCGTCACATTCCCATCCTTCGGATCTTGGACTACTGGCTCGGCAACCGCCTGTGGCGGTTCGTCACATAGTTCGATGCGGTATTTCGCAATGGCGGCCAAATCTCCTTTGGCGAAAGGAGTCATTTCAGCGATAGGTTCGCCATTCACGCGTGTCCCGTTCCGACTTCCTTCATCGACAATAAAACAATGCCCCTTTACCATCACGATCTTGGCATGACGTCGCGACACATACGTAGATGCCAACTGAATGTCATTTTCAGGGCTGCTTCCAAGATAACAAGTCCCTTCCTCGGTCAATTCCTTGACTGAAAAAAGGCTGCCTTCAATTGTCTTGACTACGACGAACATTTTTGTCATATAAGGAAACTATTTGGTATATTGCCACTTGCGTTTCTTCGACTTATCTTGGTCACCATTATTCATCGTGCCATTCTCAAGCATCTTATCGGCATTCTGCTCGGCAACTTTGTCAATTTGCACCTTGGACTCTTTCGTGACCAGACGCGGACATATGAGCATCAGCAATTCAAGTGACGAATTTTGATTTTCACTACCGGAAACAAACCATTTCAGCACAGGAATCTTGCGCAATACCGGAATCCCGCTATTCGCTGTAGACTCCACAATCCCCCTGTAGCCGCCAATTATGGTAGTGGAGTCAAACTCGCAGGTGCGATCAGTCTCTGTACGCCATTCGACCTTATGCAAATCTGACATCATGCTCGAATTCTCCAACACCAGATTCAGGTTAATTTCCTTCCTGGATGTCTGGGTTCCCTTAACCCTCACGTCAAAGCCATAACTGATTTCCGTCATACCGCTCTCCACAGGGACATAGTTGGTGCCACCGACCTTCAGATGCCCGCCGCCTGTCGAGTTATTCGTGAATGTCACCGTGCCGGCATTGTGGATGCGCCCAACACCATTGGCCTCCAGAAATTCAAGGGTTCTCCCGATATCGACACCAACCGTGCAAGATTTGCTTGCCGAACTTCCAGACACCAGACTCCAGACACGATTAAAATTAAAGCTGGCGGAGATGCCACCCTTGGAACCCAACGACTCCCCTTCTTCCTTGGTCAACGCCACAAAGGCGACATCCACCGCCACCTGCGTCGTTACTGTGCTTAATTTGAGCAGGATGGGAAACTTGCCTGCCAGCGCCGGCGGCTCGACAAGCCAGTCCTGAGTGCCCAAAATTGACTTGATTTCTGCGATTTCCCCGTCACTGAACAACTTACCTTGTAGCAAAAGAGCATCGTTGGTAATTTTCAGATACAATTCACCTTCATTGCAGTCTGGCGTGTCACTCACGGGATATCCAGCGGCGACGAACAATTTCTTCAATGTCAGAATGCTCTCCACATTGGGACGAAATTTGACGAAGTTTCGGATTTCCTCACCATATAACTTGACCACATTCTGCAGATGCTTCCATTTTTCTTGCGAATTCAAGGTTCCGTTGATGATAATGCTGTCCTGGTTGAGGACTATTTCCAGTTCTGGCAGATCCTGCAAATCCTTGTGCAGTTTGGAAAGTAGCTTGCGGATATTGCTCAACACAGAAATATGGTATATTTTTGTGATACGGTGTCCATTTACCCGCAGAGTACACTCTCCCTGCTCCAGGGCTGTCACACTCAATTTGTTTTCCGCATTGCCACCTGCTTCCACAGAGATGATTTTCCCCTTGGGAGTCTGAGTGTAAGTCTCCACATTGAACGGAGTCTCCAGGATTTTTACGTCCCCTACCGACATATCGATTCTCTCTGTCTCCTGGGCAAAAACCTGGAAAGATGCCAGCAATAAAATTGTGGCAAGAATTGTCACAACACGGTTCATCTTATCTTTCTCCCTACTGCTGAATGTGATCATTTGCTTTCTATGGCCGTGGTAGGAATCTCGATGGCATCCAAGCCATCCACCAGTTTGAGAAGCGTGGATTCTTCAAAGATGCCACCGTCCTTGCGGTTAAGAACATTGGCATCATTTGTTTTGCGCAGCAGCGGATACAGTTTACATCTCTGCTGGACATTGATCAGAGCCAGGGCTTGTTGCGGAGGCATCGAGAGAATGACGGAGTTGTTCCCGCATTTTTCCAAAATGCGAACACGCGGATAGATGACAGTTGAAACCTCGCGGGTCACGGCCTCTGGCTTGGCCTCAGTATCTTTTTCTGTTTTTATTAAAGATGTTATTTTGAAGATGCCGACAATGGCGATTTCGTCCCCTGGCTGAATTACCTTCAACAAGGTCGAATCGGCAAAGGAGACTGTTACCCCCCATTCGCCTTTCCCGATGATGTTCCCCATGCTTGAGGACAAGCCGACATTAGAATAAAGCAGGAAATCGTTCTTGGCAATGGGCACCAGGGTCTTCTGTCCTATGACCATACTGCGGTTTTCCCATAAAATGCGCTGCTGGGGGACAGAAGAAACTCCAACCTTCTTGGCATAGATGAAATCCTCCTCAATGGTTTCATTTGCTTTCAAAGTCTGGCTTGTAGCCACGATGTCTACCGTCGCCTCTGGTGAGACTGCTTTATGCGACATGATACGGCTGACGGCAAATACCGACGCTAACCCAAGAATGACGGCCGTAATGACTGGAATGATGTTTTTCATTGCTATTGAACCTTTTGTAAAATGCTATTATATACTAGTTGGAATTGAAAGTGCAATCCTGTTCTGAAACTTGCCACGCCAGCCTGAAATGAATGCGGTTACACTGTCTGAAATAGCAAGCGGCTGCCACAAATCTGACATTGCAAAACGCTCTTTTCCCCAGGAGGGTAGGTAGTGCTGGCCGTGTTCTGACAAAATGTTGCTTTTGCCGAACGGCTGCTCTTCTCGTCACGCGTCGAAGCGTCGATTGTCGCCCGCACGTCGCATGTCGCGTGTCGCTCGTCGCACCACCAACCACCGCGTCGCGCGTCGAAGTGTCGATTGTCGCACATCGCCAGTTTGTCAAAACTGCTTTGCGGGTCAATTACCTACCCTCATGGGGAATACAGCG
>Ga0310786_10002605_pt1 | contig 27299 bp, 32 predicted proteins | sample AusTroGonzalo_MG_FD_203881 | JGI IMG/M metagenome (GOLD analysis project Ga0310786, IMG submission 203881) | Bovine rumen microbial communities from tropical cattle in Woodstock, Queensland, Australia - Gonzalo_03 (v2) (version 2) | ecosystem: Host-associated > Mammals > Digestive system >...
AATGAAGCGCGTACCATATTAAAAGCAGAATATGATAAAAGACAAAATAAAAAGGAATTGTTTGATGTAAATCGCACGGCCTATGAAACATTTGCTGATAAGTTTAAAGAGGACAATTATAATTTATATGAAGAATTAAAGAATTTTTATGCGACCTATTGTGCATACTATGATAGCGTTGGTAAAAACGATACCAGCAGCGAATTAGCATCTGTTGTACAAGAGATTGATTTGGTCGCGAACGATATTTTTGCTGACGTATCGTTATTCAGTATCAGGGATATGGATAAGGAAGCGATTACACCTGGGGCTGCATCAGCAAATGTTGAAGATTATTTGAAAAGTATTGAATGGCGGTATATGGATATGTCTACATTGAAATGCGTGGCTGGTTGTGAGGCGCCATATATTCCAAATCAAGTGGAATGCACGTTGGGACATTTAAAGGGCAGTTTTGAATTTAAAAACATATGCCCTGGAAAATAATCATAAATTCACCGCCCAATCGGGCGGTGAATTTTTTTTATATTTATGTTCTTTGGGTTAAAACTAAAACCAACTTTTCTTTTCGCTTTTTGTGCCGGCAAATTCGTTTAACGCTTTCTTTTGTTTTTCGGTTAATTTTTTCGGTATGACGATTCCGATTTCTATGTATAAATCACCAAAAACACCACGTCCATTTGGCATTCCGTGTGAACGGACGCGTAATTTTTCGCCAACCTGGGTTCCCGATGGGATTTTTACCGATAATTTTTTATCATCAATAGTGTTTATTTCAATTTCACCGCCCAGTGCAAGAATTGTAAAATCTGCATCGTAATGCATCAATAAATCGTTACCAACGCGTTCAAATGTTTTGTTGGGACGAACATGAACGTCTAAATAAAAATCGCCAGGTGTGCCACCGTTCGCACCCGCTTCGCCCATGCCGGGCATACGTAATCGTGCACCATCCATTATTCCGGCGGGGATTTTTACATCCAATGTGCGTTGTTTATTTGTTGTGCCAGTTCCATCACATGCACTGCATTTTTTATCTATCTTTTTGCCCAACCCATTACAATCGGGGCATGGGGTTTCAACTGCAAAAAAGCCCTGGCGGGTATGAACATATCCAGTGCCACCACATGTTTTACAGGTTGGGGCAGGTTTACCATCTGCCGTTCCATTACCATTACATTTTTCGCATTTTACTGCGCTGGTGAATTTGACGGTATGTGTTGTACCGAAATATGCATCTTTTAAATCTATGATAACTTCATCCAATAAATCGCGGCCGTGTTGTTGTGATTGTTGACGGTTTGCATCCCCAAAGCCACCACCAAATCCAAAACCGCGCATGGCTTCGCGTAAAATGTCTTCCATTCCGCCCATATCACCCCCCATGTTAAAATGGAAAGTGCCATTTCCAAATGGGTTGCCGTTAAAACCCGCGCCAGCACTGGCACCGTTGCCACCCGCAAATGCAGCGTCGCCAAAACGGTCATATGCGGCACGTTTTTGGGGATCTTTTAATATATCAAACGCGTTATTAACTTCTTTGAATTTTTCTTCTGCTGATTTGTCGCCTGGATTTTTATCAGGGTGGTATTTCATAACTAATTTATGATACGCTTTCTTGATATCTGTATCAGATGCATCACGTGCAACACCCAAAACTTCATAAGGATTTTTATTCATTGTATTACCACTTATTTTTAATTTCGTATTAAATATATAGTTATATTTAATTGGAAATCAAGGGTTAAAAATGCTATATTTTATACGGTTTTTGATAGTTTTGCCTTGCACAAAACGCGAAAATGTTATAATAATATGCTGATAAACACAGGAAAAATTATGAATAAATACGATGCATCAGATATTCAAGTATTGGAAGGTTTGGAACCTGTTCGTTTGCGCCCAGGAATGTATATTGGCGGAACGGATGAAAAAGCCTGGCACCATTTGCCGGTTGAAATAATGGATAATTCTATTGATGAAGCGGTTGCTGGGTTTGCAAAAAAGATAGTTGTAAATTTAATTGATTCTAAGACCATAGAAATTACTGATGACGGTCGTGGTATTCCGGTTGATGAACATCCTAAGTATCCTGGGAAATCAGCGTTAGAAGTTATTTTAACGACTCTGCATTCAGGGGGAAAATTTAATAACAATGTTTATAAAACCAGTGGTGGTTTACATGGCGTGGGCAGTGCGGTTGTAAATGCTTTGTCTTCAAATATGGATGTTATTATTTCGCGTGATGGCTATGAATGGCATCAGAGTTTTTCACGTGGTAAAGCATTGGGGCCAATTGAACGTGGTGCGGAAACCAAAGCACACGGAACAAAAATAAAATTTACTTTGGACGATCAAATTTTCGGTGAAAATGCGGTGTTCAAGCCAATCAAGATTTATCGTATGGCGCGCGCAAAATCGTTTTTATCGCGTGGGGTAAAAATAGAATGGCATTGTAATCCATCCCTGATTACCGAAGATATGAACATAGAAACGGACAAAGTGTTCTTTTATCCAAACGGGGTTGCGGATTTTGTTTCTGAAAAAACAGATTCTAAGCCACATATTTTACCAAAAATATTCAGTGGCAGTGTTGATTTTCCCGATGATATGGGACGTGTGGAATGGGCTTTGAACGTGTTGACCGATGAAAATGGGGCTGCTTCGGATGATGGATTTTTTGCATCATATTGTAATACGATTGCCACGATTGATGGCGGAACACACGAAGCGGGATTCAAAGCGGCAATTACAAAAGGTTTGAAAGCATATGGGGAAAAAGTAAATAACAAGTCTGCGGCATCTATTATAAGCGAAGATGTTTTCGATTCTGTGGCGGCAATAGTATCAGTGTTTTATCGGACACCTCAATTTTTAGGTCAAACGAAAGAGAAATTATCAAATCCTGAAATTGCGCGTTATACAGAAAACGCAATAAAAGATCCGTGGGAAATGTTTTTGGCTTCGGATCCAAAAACCGCAAATGCTTTGTTGGAATTCGTTATCAATTTGGCAAATGCGCGTATCAAAACAAAACAAGTCAAAGATGTTGCGCGTAAAACCCCAACAAAAAGAATTCGTATGCCTGCTAAATTAGCAGATTGTTCAAAACATGGTGTCGAAGGAACCGAATTGTTTATAGTAGAGGGCGAATCTGCAGGTGGTACCGCAAAGCAGGCACGTGACAGAATGTCCCAGGCGATTATGCCTTTGCGTGGAAAGGTTTTGAACGTATTGTCTAATTCTGATGAACGTTTCAGTGCCAATCGCGAATTAAATGATTTGATTGATATTATTGGTGCGGGAACGGCAAAAGATTGGGATGAAAATAAATTACGCTATGAAAAGATTATTATTATGACTGATGCTGACGTTGATGGCAGTCATATTGCATCGTTGTTGATGGCGTTTTTCTATCAATATATGCCTCAGTTGATTTATGGTGGACATTTATATTTGTCTTGTCCGCCGTTGTATAAATTGACATGCGGGACCGAATCGATATATGTTGATACCGATGAAGAATTGGAAGATTTGAAAAACGGTAAATATAAAAATAAGAAAATAGAAATTTCCCGATTCAAAGGGTTGGGTGAAATGATGCCAAATCAATTAAAGGAAACGACTATGTCTGCAAAAACACGTCGTTTGATTCGTGTTGATTTACCACCGAAAACAGAAGATGGATTGGAAGATACTGAAAAAACAAAAGCATTGGTTTATGATTTAATGGGTAAAAAACCTGAGTTCAGATTTAAGTTCATAACGGAACATGCACAGTTTGTAAAAGATTTATTTGTGTAATGTGAAATTGATGTATATATATAAAATCCGCCGTATAGGCAGATTTTATATATAATGTTTTATGTTTATTATTTTATCTTTTTCAATTTTTGTAAAAATGTAATTGTATATTGTGTTGCACTCCAAATCGAAGCGGTCAATGCAAACCACAAACAGAAAATACCAGCCTGGGGCAGGGTATAAATAAGGTAAAATACAAAGCTGCTGGTTGTGTTTTGTGTGACGGATGCACCAACTGCAAATAATAACAAGAATGCAGCAATGGCAATCATTTGAATTGTTGTTTTTATTTTTCCCATTGAAAAGCGTGCTTTTGGAACAGGCATTTCAATTTTTTGTGTTCCCAAAAATTCGCGCAAACCGCTTATATATAATTCACGCGCGATCATAATTATTACTGGAATCAATATAAACCAAACAGGCATCATTACGGCCAACATAATTAAAATATTACATACCAATAATTTGTCGCCTATGTGATCCATGACACCGCCTAATTTTGAACAGCAATCATATTTGCGGGCCAAGAATCCATCCAACCAATCGGATATCGCCGCCAAAACATAGAATACAAATGCAATCCAAAACCATTTAAATATAAGCATAGGGATAATTAAAAAAGCTGCTGCGATACGAAATGCAGATAAAAAGTTTACAAAAAATTTCATAATAATTCTCCTTTGTTTTTTGTATGGTTTATTATAGCACGTCTGAATGGAAATATGCATATATTTTTTTTGCCGCATAATCACCCAAACCAGGCACGCGAAGAAGAGATTTTAAATCTGCATCCATAATAGAACGAATCGAACCAAAATGTTGCAGTAATTGTTTTTTGCGCACTGGGCCGATACCTTCTATTTCATCTATGCATGATGCAGTTAATTGTTTTGCACGAACAGAACGATGATAAGTAATTACGAATCTGTGCGCTTCATCGCGGACCAATCTTAATAACAAAAACAATTCACTATCTTTTGGTAATGAATAATTTTCAGAACCGTCTGGCATAATAAAATGTTCATCGCCATTGCGTACTTCACCTTTGGTAACACCTAAAATTGGAATTTTGCCATTACATACTGTGTTTGCGATGTTCCATTGCGCACGTCCACCATCTACAATAATTAAATTTAAATCAGGCATATCTTTTATTGCACGTGTCACAAATTCTTCCATCATGGCAATATCGTTTCCTGCACGTGCCGCATCACGTAATTTAAAATGACGATACGAAGATTTTATAAAACCATTATGACCAAATGCAATCATCGCACCAACTGGATTTTTTCCGAATAAATGTGAGTTATCGAATACACCCACACAATTGATTTTTATATTCAACCAATTTTCAAGTTCTGATACTTTTTTGTTCCAATCAAAATCCGGTGTATACGTTGAATTCTGTCGTATACCACGGTTTGTAGTGTTTGTTAATGCGGCAATTTTATCACGCATGATGGCGGCGTTTTCAAAATCCATTTTATCTGAAAAATCTTTCATCATTTTTGTTAAATCAGAAATAATAGGTTCACTGTCCCCGGTTAAAATTCGTCGTGCCAATTGAACATTTTTATCATAATTTTTTTGTGGTAAACAACACGGTGCACTGCATCGTCCAATTTGATATAACAAACATGGACGCGATCTGTTTTTCATGAAAGTATCAGTGCATGTTCTTAATTGGCAAACACGTTGAATAGTTTTTATTGTGTCATTCAATGCGTACACAGATGGGTACGGGCCAAACACATCTTTTTTTTGTGATATTTTACCACGAAATTTTAATAGGCGCGGAAATTCATTTTTTGTTAAAGCCAACATGGGATACATTTTCCCATCGGTTAACATAATGTTGTATTTTGGTTTTAACGTTTTGATTAATTTTTGTTCCAACAACAACGCGTCCGATTCGTTTTGAGTGATTTCCCATTCAATCCGTCTGACAAGAGAACGCATAATCTGTTTATGATTTTCCAGTTTTGAAATATCAACATATTGACGCAAACGATTTAATAGATTTTTTGCTTTGCCCACATACAGCAGATTTCCCGAATCGTCATACATTTTATATATGCCGGGTGCCAATGGTGCGTTTTTTATTAAATCACTGAATTGAATAGTCATGATAAATATGATATTATATAAAAAGTAAAAATCAAATAAAGGTGTGTAATATGCGTCAAGAATCTGGTCGTTCAATGATTGAAATCATAGGCGTTATATCAATAATGGCGTTGATAACCGCTGGGGCGTTTGTGTTGATTCGTAATAGTATGGCGGCGCAACGGCGCAGCAGGATAATGGATGATGTTTCAAAAATAGTGACAGGTGTTCGTTCGTTATATGCGGAATATGATACATTGGAAACTTTGGACGGCGCTGGTGCTTTGGCAGCGATGTCTGTGGATGCAAATGGCCCAGATGGCGTAACGTACTCCGTATCAGTGGACAATCATAACAATGCATATGACAGGTTTGTCGTGACCGTTTCAGGTTTATCAACCAAAGATTGCACGGTGTTTAAAATTCAGACATGGACAGATGCAGTGGAAAATCCAACTTGTTCTGGTGGTGAATTAGAAATTACATACGATAAATAATTAAAGGCAAAGGGCGCGTTCAATGATAAAACGAATGGAAAATCATAAAAACGAATCTGGACGTTCCATGATTGAAATGATAGGCGTATTGGCGTTGATGGGGTTGATAACCGCGGTTGCGTTCACATTGATTCAAAGCACGCTGACATCACAAAAGGTGTCCCGGACCGCCGATGATATAAATACATTGGCGGCAAACGTTCGTGCGATTTTTGCAGGAAGTAGTGATTTTTCAAAATTACCATCGCGTACGACAAATCCGTCAAATGATGCAAAAAAAATAGCAGGTGCCATTTTAAATCCCAACACAACCACTAATAATGCAACTGCACCAATTGGTGGAACATATTCTGTGAGTAAAGATAGCGATACTTCAAAATTTTGGGTTGAAATATCCGGTATGAATTTTGATGATTGTCATATGATGGCGGCACGTTCGTATGCCGAATCGGATTTAGGCGAAGATAACGACGGTGTGATATGTGGTAATAATGGTAATAAATTAAGTATAAGGTATAAAAAATAAATAAAAAACAGGATGTAAATCATGGCAAAATACAAATCTGAATCTGGACGTTCAATGATAGAAATGATAGGTGTGTTGGCGTTGATGACCCTTATCACCGCAGGGGCATTTGTATTGATAAATGGTGCCATGCGTTCGCAAAAAATATCACATTTTGATGACGAAGTGAATTTGTTGGCGGCAAATGCGCGTGCTTTGACCGCAGAGGCGGGTAATTTCAAATCTTTGCCGGCGGCAAATGATTTGGATAGTAATAATGATTCATTAGGAAAGGATGTAGCAACAGGTATTTTGAAAAAAAGCGAATCTGTTATTAGTGGAACATATAAATTACTTAAAACAAATGCCAATGGAACAGGGTTCATGGTTGTTGTTGAAGGAACAGACCTGGATTGGTGTGAAGGTTTGCATGGGCGCGCCTATCCAAATGGCACGGCAACGTGCAGCACAAACAGCCAGGGAAAACATATTTTGACTATAACATTTACGGAATAATCAAATAAATACGTTTGACGATGGGCAATTTTTCTGATAAAATATTAAAATATGAAAGGAAAGAAACGCACGAATGAAAAAGCAAACAAAGAAAATTAAAAAAGCAAATAAAAAGCACGAAACCGGTCGTTCTATGATTGAAATGGTTGGTGTGTTGGCAATAATGGGACTGGTTACCGCCGCTGCTTTTGTGTTGATTTCATCCGCGATGCGTTCACAAAAAATTAGTCGTGCCGATGATGATATTTCTGCGTTGGTGGCGGGTGTTCGTTTGTTGTATGCTAATGGGTCTGCTGGTTTTGATGGTATTGGGGATGTTAGTAAAGCGACGTTATCAACATTGGGATATGGTTCTGTTAAACCAGTGTATGGCAAAGATGATACGTACACACTTAAAGCGATTGGTTGTGGGGCGAATGGTATAGGAACAGATTGTTTTACAATATCATTTGATACGGGTGATGCGGGCATGTGTTCTGGATTGGCGTCTCGTTCGTGGGGAAATGGTGGTGCGGCGTGGTGTGAAAAAGATACGATACTTTACATAAAATTTACCGATGGCCGTGGTGATATTGAACCCAAGGCACCAAAAGCAAAAGAATCAGTTAAAGAACCGAATATTAATATAGGTTTGAAGCCATAGCATTGAAAGATTAGGAATTTGAACATAAAAACAACAAAACTAACAACTAAATTAAGGAAAGAAAAAATGAAAAAACAAACAAAACAAATCAAAAGAACAAATAAAAAGCATGAATCCGGTCGTTCCATGATTGAAATGGTCGGTGTGTTGGCGGTTATGGGGTTGATTACCGCGGGGGCATTTGTGTTGATTACATCCGCAATGCGTTCACAAAAACTTAGTCGTGCCGATGACGATATTTCTGCATTGGCGGCGGGCGTTCGTTTGTTGTATAACAACAGTGCCGCAACGACTGGTTTCGCCGGGGTTGGGTCAGGAACTGAGGCAGATAATGCCACATTGGTTGCCTTAGGTTTTGACAATGTAAAACCTGCATATGGTCCTGGTAGTAAATATATTATAAAAGAAGAAGGTTGTACTGCAGCTAGTGGGAATACTCCTAAGAAATGTGAAAAGTTTTCGATTTCATTTGATTCTGGCGATGCCGATACATGTGCTAGTTTGAAGGCAAGAAAATGGGCAAATGGTGGTACGGCGGATTGTAGCGACAAAACGGTTAAGATTACGTTTGGATATGATGAATAATATACCATGGCGATTTGATTAAAAAGATTAAAAAAATTAAGGAGAAAATAAATGAAAAAACAAATTAAAAAAACAAATAAAAAACACGAATCCGGTCGTTCCATGATTGAAATGGTCGGTGTGTTGGCGGTTATGGGTTTAATTACCGCGGCGGCATTTGTGTTGATTACATCCGCAATGCGTTCACAAAAAGTTAGCCGTGTTGACGACGACGTTTCGGCGATCAGCGCGGGTGTTCGTTTGTTATACACAAACAGTGACGATTTTTCAGGGATTACAACGGCTACTTCCGCTAAGGTGTTGAAATCAATAGGTTTTGGCAGTGTGAAACCTGCATATGGAGATGATGCTATGTATGCGGTTGCACCTAAAGTATGTACTGGTGCTGCTAGTGGGACGACAGCACAAAAATGCTTTAAAATTTCTTTCAACACGGGTGATGCAAAATTGTGTTCTGGGTTGAAAGCAAGAAGTTGGGCAAATGGTGGTACGGCTAGTTGTGTGGCAGGTACGGGCACCGATTTAACTAAATTAGAAATTGAGTTTACTGACGGTAAGTAATACAATTGGCGGAATTTATCACAATTTCACAAGTTGATGCAGGAACCAGACTTTTGCGCTGGTTCCTGCGTGTTTTTCCGGGAATGCCACAACGTGATTTTTACAAACTGTGTCGTGGGGGACAAATTCGTATAAATTCGTCGCGTGTTCGGGGTATGGAAATTTTACGTGCGGGGGATATGGTACGTATTCCACCAACGCTGAATTCGTACAAAGTGGTCAAAAAAAATGAAAGCGGCGAAAAATTTTCTATGACTGATTTGGAAAATTTGCGCAAATGTATTATTCACAATGATGATGATATTGTTGTGTTTAATAAACCCGCTGGGCTGGCAGTGCAAGGCGGCACAAATATCAAAAAATCAATTGATAAAATGGCGGCTGCTTTGTTCCCATATGACAAAATTTCATTGGTGCATCGTATTGACAAAGAAACCAGCGGTTTATTGATTGTTGCAAAAAATCAGATGGCTGCGCAAAATTTAGCTGCACAATTTCAAAATAAAACTGCACACAAAGAATATGTTGCGCTGTTAAATGGTGTTGTTCCAAATCAAAAGGGCATAATTGATAATTTTGTTGCCAAAGGTGCGGTTTACGAAGATGCAACCGCGATTCCAAATGATGCACGTGTGCAACGTGCGGTGACTGAATATCGTGTGTTGGGGACGGCGCATGGAATTTTGTCGTGGGTGTGGTTTTCGCCAAAAACTGGCCGGACACATCAATTAAGATTACACAGTGCGTATTCATTGTCTGCGCCGATTGTGGGGGATGATTTATACGGTATCACGTATGGCAGAAAGTTAGGGCCATTGGAATCTTTGATAAAAACAAAAAATTTATTTTTATTTGCATATAAAATAACTTTCGTGCATCCTGGGACTAACAAAATAATTACATTGCGGGCGGATGTACCTGAATTCATGAAACCTGTGATGAAATTTTTGGAATTTAAATTGCCGTAAAAGGGAAGTGCCAATATGTTTTGGTTCAGTTTATATCGTCGATATATTTGGGTTTTGCGATTAATCGCGGTGTTTTTTATGGGCTTTGTTGCCGCAGTTATAATCGCTTTGCATCAAATGAATTTGGAATCTTTGCGCGGAAATATTTTATCCGCGTTGCGGGATGCCACAAATATGCCAGTTGAAATAGATGGTGATATTTCATGGAAATTTTCTTTGCGTCCACAAATTGAATTAAATGATATTCGTATTCCTAGTGCAGATTGGGCAAAAAATAAAAATTTATTTTCTGCAAAAAAAATCGACGTGCGTTTAGATTTGTTTTCGTTGTTCCGTGCGAAACCTGCGATTCGATATATCAGTGTTTATGATGCAAAAATCAATGTTGAAAAAAACAAAAAGGGTGAAGATTCCATTGTGTTTAATGGTAATGAAAATGGCGAAATAAAAAATGTAGATGCATCTGAAAAAACAAAATATCCGTTCGCTAAATTGCCGTTCGAAGGTTTGGAAATCAAAAATATTACCGCCAATATTTATGATGATAAATATGAATTAGATAGTTTGGGTGTTCGAAACTATGTTCATAACGAAGCGTTGGAATACAGCGGTTGGGTGCGCCCATATGGAACTAATTTGCCGTTCGTTGTGAAATTTTATGAATATAATGCAGAACGCAAAATTTATCCTGTGCGAATCGCTTTTGCCACTGGGGGACAGGCGTTAATTGCAGATATAGCATTAGAAGGAACAAGCAAAATCCCAATCGATTTTGTTGCACATGGTGATATACCAAATCTTAAAAAATCAGGTGATTGGTTTAATCTTGATTTGATTCATTTACCAAATATGTCGATCGATATTGCCGCCGGGGTAAATGGAAAAAAATTCGTTGTGCGTAAATCGAACATAACAATTGGTGATTCAAATTTGAATTTTTCAGGTTTTTATGATTGGTCAAAGGCAGTGCCTGTATTGAATGCAAAAATTTCGTCTGATAAAATAGACATATATAAATCTTTTCCGGAATGGTTTGGGTCAAGTGTCGAATGGGTGCATCCAGATCGTGATTTAAATGTATTTCATGATATGCCGCTGTTCGGAAAATTCATTGGCGGAATTGATATGAATGTGGATGTTAATTTAAAACATTTTATTGTTTATCGATCACTTGATTTGTCTGATTTAAGATTAAAGGCCACCGCCAAAGATCACAAATTGCGCGCAGATGCCAAAGTGAAAATAGCAGATGGCGAAGTAAAGGTTGTCATTGATTCTGATATTGATGCCGATGGTGTTTATACTATGCGTGGGGCGGGTGATGGCGAACATATTGTTGTTGGCGAAATATTAAACCAAGTGCGTGTGAAAAATGTTATTTCGGGATTGCCATTAAATCTTGAATTATATGTCGAAGCCCAGGGCGCAGATATGTCCCAGATAATGCAAACTATGACCGGACCGGTGTTGGTGTATTCCACGGACAGGGGCTTTGCACATGCTGATTTGGTGGAATATATGTACGGGGGTGATTTCTTAACATCGCTACGTCACGGTGTTGAAGATTTGTTCACTGGCAAAAAACGTGACATGATTCAAATAAATAGTGCGATTGCAAATTTGAAATTACGTGATGGTTTAATCGAAACCACAAATGGGGTGGCAATGGAAACTATGGCTATCAATTTGCGTTTGGCGGGGACGTTAGATTTAGGCAAAGAAACGATTTCTTTGTCGTTGGCAACGGTTCCTGTGCGTGGATTAAAATTATCTTTGTCGGGTAATTTGATTAATTCACTGCAAATTTCAGGAAATTTAGCCGAACCTGATTTTAAAATAAATGGTGCCGCCGTCGTGGGCAAAGTTGGATCTGCTGTTGGGTTGGGGTTGTTGTTGGCACCATTGACAGGTGGACTTAGTATTGCAGGTGGTTTGGTGGCCGGATTATTGGCTGGCGATTTATTAGAAGGTTGGTTGGCGGATGATAACCCGTATAAAACCGCTATGGAAAAAGGTGCGCCTGTGCGACGTGATGATCCAGAATGGTTCCGTAAACCAACAAAAGAATTGTTTGAACCTTTGTTCGAATCGTATAGTTTATAATCTATGATTTATTCTATGTAATTTGCGCGTTTTACGCTTGCACCGAATCGGTGTTTTTTGCTAAAATCTGTATCAGGAAATTAAAAATAATAAAAAGATACAGGAGAATATTATGGAATTTTCAGTGTTTCGTCAGGTTTTAATACGTGCGCTGGGGCATATGCAATCTATCGTTGAAAAACGTGCAACTTTGCCGATATTGGTTAATGTAAAGATAGAAGTGGCGGACGATTTGATTTTGTCTGCGACGAACGTAGATTTGGAATTGGTTGAACATGTGGCCGCCGATATTACTTTGGGTGGGAAAACAACTGTGCCGGTTCAGATGTTGTATGATATCGTTCGTAAATTGCCAGATGATGCAGAAATCAGTTTTAAACAATCTGGTGATCAATTGGTTATATCCAGTGGACGTGCGGTGTTCCATTTACCAACATTGCCGGCGGAAAATTTTCCAGTGATGGCGGGTGGTAATTTAAGTACTAAATTCCAAATGACAACTGGTGATTTGGCACATTTAATCAATCAAACTAAATTCGCAATTCCAACAGATGATGTGCGCTATCATTTGGGCGGTATTTATTTCCATATATCAGAAGATACCGGCAAATTGACGGCGGTTGCGACTGATGCGCAACGTATGGCGTTGTGTGCGATGGATGCGCCCGCTGACGCTAAGGGAATGCCGTCTGTGATTATTCCACGTCGTGTAATTGGTGAATTGTCAAAGTTATTGGAAGATGCCAATGTTGATGACGTTTTGGTTGAATTGTCTGATACCAAGGCTCGTTTTACCGTTGGTGCCGCGACTTTGACCAGCAAATTGGTTGATGCACAATATCCAAATTATCGTGTTGTTATTCCAAAGGGTAATGATAAAATCGCGATTTTGGACAGAAAGCAATTTGTTAATGCTGTGGATTTGGTTTCTGTGGCCAGTGTTGATAAAACAAAATCTGTTCAATTGTCGTTTTCTATGAACAAATTGGTTATCAATGCGTCCAGTGCCGATGCAGGAACTGCGACCCAGGAATTAGATGTTGAATACAATGGCGATGCAACATTTACTATCAATTTCAATGTGAAATTCTTGCTGGATGTTGCGGGCCAGGTCGAAGGTGAAAAATTCCAAATGGAAATGCAGGAACCTTTGTCCCCAACAATTATCAAATCAACCGATAAAAATACAGATGCATTGTTCGTTTTGATGCCGATGCGTATGTAAAAAAGTTTTGTTTTCTTGTTTCCTTTGAACCGCCGTTTGGCGGTTTTTTGTTGCACTGATTAAAACTTTGTTTTATTCTTAAGTGGTTTTAAAACAACAAAAGGGGTTTATAAATGGCATCTTATATTGCAAATGATATGCGTGTGGGTTGGGTTATTTCTCATAACGGAAAAAGATATTCTGTGACTTCTATTACCAAGGTAAAACCAGGCAAAGGTGGTGCCTTTGTCCAGGCTGATTTGCGTGATATTGATTCAGGCAACAAAGGTGGTGATCGTTGGCGTGCAGAAGACAAAGTTGAAAAATTGATGGTTGAAGATTTGGAATGTCAATATTTGTATTCTGATGGAACTGATGCGTTCTTTATGAATTTGTCTGATTATGAACAATTTACTATGCCGGTTGATTCATTGGGTGAACAAATGAAATTTTTGGCACCTGAAATGACTGTGCGTGCAAATTTTGTAGAAGGTCATCCGGTTTCTATCACTTTGCCAAAAACAGTTGTCGCAACGGTTGAAGAAACTGAACCTGCGTTAAAAGGTCAAACCGCAACCAGCAGCGGTGGTAAACCTGCGATTTTAGACAATGGTGTTCGTGTCCAGGTTCCTGTATTTATTGAACAAGGTGAAAAGATTGTTGTCAATACCGAAACATTAGAATACGTGGAACGTGCAAAATAAATTGGTTTTATGTAAAAAATATGCGCACACTGCTTTTTTGTGTGCGTATTTTTTATACTTTTTATATTGACAAATAAATTTTTTTGTGGCAATATTATTTTGCATAAAACAATGAGATATTTGATGAAAAGTGGCAAAAACATTTTAAAAGGTAAAAACTTTTTTAGTGCAATTCGCGAAAAAGCACGTGATTTTGCATATATTCACAATGCAAAAAATCGGCAGAATTTACGTGAATATATAGATAAATTATACGAAACCCATCAAACCGATTTACGTGTTTTAAACAAATTATTGAAAAAATCTGGTTTGCATCATATTTATCACAAAGACGGGACATTTAATGCCAAGGTTGATTATTATCCTGATATAAAAGCTCTTAACGAAAAAATTGAAAAAGATGATGAAACGTTGCAACAACTTTTTCGTAAATATCCTGAATTGTGGACGCCGGGCAAAGACGATATTTCTTTGACTTATGATTGGAAAGATGTTCAAAATAAAATGATGGAAATCTTTCGTCAAGAAGAGGGCTATTTAAAAGATTTATTAGATAGGATTGATAAGTTATCTGAAAAAACTGGACAAGAGGCGTCGTTGCATGATGCAAAGTGTTCAGGAGATATTGTTCTTGATTCCGAAGTTGATGCGGATAAGGCTGAATTGTTAAACGAACAATTTTATTTGACGTCTTTGTATTGGGACGTTGTCGCAACAATTGGTGACAAATGGGATAATTTGTTGCGTAAATCTGTTCCAAAAATAGCCGAGAAAAAATATATCAAATTTATGAATGATAAAATGGTCGAATTATTAGCGAGCGATGAAACGCTGGCTTCATATATTTCACATTTTGAATTGGTTTTAATAAGCCCAGATTTAAAAAGCGATTTTATAAAACGTTTAACAGGTAAATTAAAAGAAACGTTTTTAGCAAAATCTGGGAAAAAATTAGATATTGAAATTATAAACGAACGGTTAAATGGCGCAACTGGCTCATATTCTCTTGTGTATAAAAAATTTATATATAATATCGCATATTGGAAAAGTGCAGATTTTGTAATTGGAAGTGTAAAACACGAATTTATGGGACACTGTTTGAATGATTTGATACCAAATATGGGTTTGTATGGCGAAAAAATGAGAAATTTCATTCATGACAAAAGTGAGGCACTTTTTGATTTGGATTTTTTTGGAACAGTACCAGGACATAGTATGTTTAAAAGTACTTTGCTTGTGCCAACAAAAGATGTTTGTGCGCGTTCTCCTTTGACTCGTACTGATTATTCTATCCAAAATTTAACAGATGAAGAAGAAGATAAAATATATGATTCAGGATGGGAGATTTTTCATTGCCCGGTACAATCAGAAATTTGGGGATATCAGAATGGTTTTGAAGAACATTCGGCTGTTGTTTTATCTCCTACAAAGAATATATGCAAAAAAGTTGCTGAATTCAAAGCAAAGTATGTTTTATCACAGTCAGAAAACAATAGATAGTTACAATCGGGGTGTTTAAATCTTATACCCCGATCCCATTATGTTTTGAATTTCATCAATGCAATTTTGAGTGACAGCGTCCATTGCAGATGATAAAAATTCGCGTGGATCAAATAATTGTTTTTCTTTTGCCAGTGCTTCACGAACGGCGGATGTAAATGCAAGCCGTGAATCTGAATCTACGTTTATTTTTGAAACGTGTAATGATATTGCGCGTCTTAATTGTGCCGGGGCGATTCCATATGCGTTTTTGATATTTCCACCGAATTTGTTTATGTTTTTGATAAGTTTTTGTGGAATACTGGATGCACCGTGCAATACCAATGGGGTCTTTGGAATATTATTTGCAATTTGTTCCAATATATCAAAACGTAATTTTGTATTTTTAGATTTTTGTTTATATGCACCGTGTGCAGTTCCGATGGCAACGGCCAAAGAATCTGTTTGTGTTTGATGCACGAAATCTTTTACTAAATCCGGGTTGGTGTATTGGTGTTTGTCAGATTTAGTATTTTTATCTTCGATTCCCGCCAAAACACCCAATTCTGTTTCCACAGATACATCAAATTCATGTGCGTATTCGGCAACTCGTTTTGAAATTTTTATATTGTCGCGTAATGGTAATTTGCTGCCGTCGAACATAACAGATGAAAAACCAATATCTATGGCGCGTTTGCAGATTTCAAAACTATGGCCATGATCTAAGTGTAAAGCAATTTGACCGACTTTGTATTTTGCGCCCGCTATCATACCCATTAAAACATCTTCGCCCATATAGGCTAGGGCACTTTCTGAAACCTGTAATATCATGGGGCTTTTTGTTATTTCGGCGGCCTTTAATATAGCCAGCAAAGTTTCCATATTATAAAAATTAAATGCCGGTATTGCATATCCGCCATTCATCGCCCGATTCAGCAATTTTTTTGTGTTTACAAGTCCAAAACAAGAATAATGCATCATATTTTACCTTTTTGTTTATTTGCTTTTTATTATACCACAAAAAAAGCAATTTTTTGTTTTTTTATATAATAACTTGACAACAGGTTCATTTGTGCAATCATAGAATTGCCGAATCGATAAAAAAGGAAAACAAAATGAAAAAAATAATTTTATCTGTATTAGGTTTGTCTTTGGTTGCTGCTTGTTCTTCGTATGATTATTACAAGAGCGATGTTCGCTATCGTCAAGAAGGCAAAGATTGCGTTTATTATTACGCAGAAAAGGGCAAAAAGTTCAACGAAGATATTCGTTCGTTGAAAGATGCTAAACGTATTGTTTATGCAAACGCCCAATGTTCTGATCTGTATTTGAACGATACATTTGATTATGAACGCAATGATAGAAAGGCGATTGTTCCTGTGTATGTTGAACCAAAGAACACTTCAAAATGTGGTTGTTCAAAATGTTCAAAAAAACGCACTGTAAAAAATCGTTACATCATTGTTCCTGAATAATTATTTATGAACATAGTACTTTGAATGCCGTATTTTTATAAATACGGTATTTTTTTGTTTGTTTATGTCTGTTTTTTATGATAAAATACAGGGAAAGGAATAAGGAGTTTTCTATGAAAAAAATAATGAATAAAATTAATTTTGCGATAATCGCGATTATGGTGCATGTGCCTTTCGTGGCAGAAGCGGCCAATACAGCTGCAAAAACAACGAAAAAAATAAATATAGAAAAAGATTTGAAAGGTACAAGCAGCGGTATTTGTGATATGCTTGCAAATTTGCATAGTGTTTTCAATATTTTGCGTATTATGGCATTTATTGGCGCTGCATTTTATATTGCTGGTTGGGCATGGGGATATATTTCCAGTGGTAAAGCAGAAGTAAAAGATGTAAAGGAAAAAGGTATCGGGCTTTTGATTGGATTCAGCGCGTTATTGTTGGTCGGCGTTGTGTTATCCTTTATAATGTCTGCATCTGGGTTGGAAATTATCGGATGTCCAGAAGGTGCAAGATTGTCCGATTTCTAAAAAAGATAAATAAAAAAGAAAATCTGCCGTTTCGGCAGATTTTTTATTTCGATTTTTTTGTCGTTTATGACTTTTTTGAATCATCAATGTTCGCCAAAGAAAACAATACGGATGATATTAATGATTGATAGGGGACATGTTGTTCGTCTGCTAATTCTTTAATTTTTTCCAATATTTGATGTGGAATACGCATGTTTATTACGCAATCTGATTTGTTAAACGCACGAAATGCGGCGTATTCTTTGAGCAAAGATTCGATATTCATCACGAATAATTGTTGCATTACATTTGGCATGGACACACCTCTATACGCTAGTGATTACAATTGACTATAACATTGTATTTACATTTGTCAATACATTTGTGTATATGTTTGTAAATGCTGAAATATAGGCGTTTGTATATGGTGTGGTATTGATTTGAAAATATTTTTATTTTTGTGTTTGTATTCAATGTTTTTTTTATTATTATTCACTTTGTGAAGTTAAAGGAAAGGATTTGATATGCGTAAATTTATATCATTGTGTTTAATTGTTTTGGGTTGTTTTATTTCTGTTCCATCTAATGCGGAATTACATGTGGATATTGTTGCTGGTGGTGTTGATCCAATTGCAATCGCTGTTCAAAAATTTGAGACTGTGGGCAAAGTTTCCCCGGCTGATGCCAAAATGTTACGCAGTGTTGTTGAAAACGATTTAAAAAGAACGGGATTATTTAGAATTGTAAATCATGATGCGTTCCCGGAATATGTAAAAATGAATGTTATGCCTAATTTTAAAAATTGGGCGGCTATTAAAACACAGGCTCTGGTTCAAGCGTCTGTTGCAGCAGAAGGCAAAGATAATTATAAACTTAGTTTTTATCTGTGGGATGTTAAAGGCAAAGAACAAATTGAAGCGCAAAGTTTAGTTGCATCCAAAAAATCGATTCGCAGATTGGCTCATATTATGGCAGATGCAATATATGAACGCTTGACTGGTGAAACGGGTTATTTTGATACACAGATAGTTTTCATTGCAGAGACGGGGTCGATTATGAACAGAACGAAACGGATGGCGATTATGGATCAAGACGGTTATGGTATGCGTTATCTGTCTGACAAGAATACATTTGTTATGTCGCCTCATTTTTCACCAAATATGTCAACAGTGGTATTTTTATCCTATCGCAATAATGATCCGATGGTTTGGGCGTTGGATTTAGAAAATGGAAATCAAACAAAATTAGGTGATTTCGGTGGAATGTCGTTTGCACCACGTTTTTCACCAGACGGAACCCGTGTTGCGTTGTCTTTGGTCAAAGATGGCGCTACAAATATATATGAATATAATATTAATGATAAAACTTTGAAACAATTGACGTTTGGTAAAAATATAAACACCAGCCCTTCTTATTCGCCAGACGGTAAATATATGGCATTTAATTCAGATAATTCTGGATCTCAGCAGATTCATATTTTGAATTTACAAAATGGCAGTCAAAAACGTATATCTTTTGGGGCAGGCCGATATGCGACGCCTGCGTGGTCCCCAGATGGACAATTTATTGCGTTTACCAAAATGGCTGATGATACATTTTATATTGGTGTAATGAAACCAGATGGTCGTCACGAAAAAATATTAGCGGGCGGTTGGTATATGGAAGCACCGTCTTGGGCACCTGGATCGCGCAGAATTGTTTATTATGAAACCGAAAAAACAGAAGACGGTGAAGAACGCGTAAGTCATATTCGTAGTGTAGATATAACAGGGCAAAATTTATATGATATCGAATTACCAGATGGGTTAAACGGAACTGAACCAACATGGTCGCCGAAAATGCCATAACATATCATGAAAAAAATTTTGTTTTATATTTTTTCTTTGATTTTGTGTAGCGATTGTTTTGCGACGTCTGCATTGGTTAGATATATTATTGATGGTGATACGTTCGTTGCTGATATTTTATTAAATGAAAAAATCAAGACGAAATCTGTTAGTGTTCGTTTGCGTAATGTTGATACACCCGAAATACACGGTCAATGTGATTGGGAAATTGAACGCGCAAATATTGCCAAACAAAGGTTAGCTGAATTATTACCCATAGATTCTGTTGTGGAAATAAAAAATATCAAAGATGACAAATACCCGGGCCGCATAGATGCAAACGTTTTTGATGAACGTGGACACGATGTGGGTTTAATATTGATCAAAGAAAAAATAGGGCGCTCATATTCTGGCGGAAAACGTAAGTCTTGGTGCAATTGATTTTTTTAACAACTGTGTTTATTTATTGCATCTTTGATTTCATCCATTGTAGCCGAAGAAGGCAATTCTGGTTCAAAATAGATATGGACCAAACCTGGTTTCATATTACCACGTTTTGGCCAATATAAACCCGTATTTACACCAACGGGGGTTATTGGTAATTTTAACTGTTCCGCTAAGAACATAAGACCGCGTTTGATAGGTGCGTTTTGGTTTGGGGTTGTTCGTGTGCCTTCTGGAAAAATAATCAATGTCATGTCATCCATTATTTTTTTCATGACACGATCAGCTAATTCTTTCATATTTGTTTTACCGCGTGTACGATTTACCCCGATTAAACCGATTCTTGCAAAGCCCCAACCATATATAGGTATCCATAACAACTCACGTTTCATAATAAAAAATGAATTTTGAACGTGTGTGAATAATATAGCCACTTCCATTATAGACATATGTTTAGAAGCAATTATAGTGCGCCCATCAAGACGTGAATTTATATTGTGTTTAAAAGGTATTCCGTTTTCATTATTTTGTGGATAATGGATTTCGTATTTTATTCCCGCTATGAATCGCGTTAAAAATAAAACACCCCACGCATCGGTCAATAACAGACGACGTTCCAATTTTGCGGAAATCAATCCAACAAAAAGAAATGGAACCCACGCAATAAACCACAATAATAGAATTGTTTTAAAAATAATTGTTCGTAACATTATATTTAACCTTCTTTAATTCCAAAAAGAGTGACTATGTATTTTATATATTCTATGGTCCAACGTTTTATTCGGTTGGGGGTGTGCATGCCCGTCAAAGAAGCAGGACATGCGACAATATCTGTATCTGGCATTTCTTCACGCAAAAGGTACAATGCGCGATTCATGTGATCTTCGGTTGTGACAATCACTATGCGTGGTAAATTTTGTGTTTGGACTATGTGTTTAATAGCCAATGCATTTTGATATGTCGATTTAGATAAAGATTCAACGTAAACTTCTTCTTTGTCTGGAATATTGGTATTTCCCGCGCCGATGATATACAATTTGCCATATTGTAAATTATCTAGTTTCTTTAACGCATATGGAATGCGACGCGTATCCCCAGTTAAAACAAATATATTATCATCTTGTAATAATGATTCACAACGTGGTGGTGTCATTGATTTGAACATCAAACCACCCAATACAAAGCAAAACAATAATACAAAAGATATAGGAATGTATTTCATTGTTTTTTTGATAATATTTTTATTGTTGTTCTTTTTGTTATATACACCGACAACGCGATGATGATAATTGGCAATATTGCTAATAATAACCAATCAGTTCCAGATAACGTCAATGTTGATAACAACCCGACACGCGCAGAATGTGCCGCACCCAATATCATTAAAAGAACAGGGACTGCGGTTATAAAGCCTATGATACAGGCAAGCAAACTTATTTTTCCAACGATTATTTGCATTTGATTTGCGATGAATTTATCATTTGCGCCAACTTGGTTCAATATTTCAAGTTCGTGTTTATGCAACATTGCAATATTACGTGATATATATGATATGCACACACCAATCGATATCAACATCAATACAAAGATAAACGTTGTAATACCGACAATTTTCCAACCTGTATTCATTGTGTCTCGCAAAGCACCGGTATGTGTTAAAAATTTAGCCCGTGTGATAATTTCATTTCTCATGAATTTCATATCTTCGATTTTTTTCAATTTGATTTCATACATTTGTGGTAAATAAGTATCTAATTTTGCACCGCTGGAAATCCAAGGCTTCATTAAATTTGTCATTTCTGATTTGGTTATTTCGCGAACCGATTCAATTTTATCTTTGTTCGTGTCAAAAATTTTTTTAATAGTTTTTACATTGTCTTGATTGGTGATTTGCACGGTTGCGTATCTTTCCCATTGATTATTCCACCGGATAACACCCGTTGAGATAGACAATGCGATACCAAATGCAATAATGGATAAGAAAGTTAATACAGATATAACAACTGTCATAAACACAGATTGTTCGTGTACCAGTGAAAACACAAATTTATTTTTTTTCATTCTGCATTCCCAATATTTTCAAATTGTTTTGATAATTCTGAAAAATAGTTTTGAGATTGGGGTTTTGGACCCTTCCATTTGCGGGCAGATTCCGATGTTTTATCTGTGTCTTTGCCGGCAAAAGTTAAATGGCGGTTTTCAATTGTTATCACCGGGAATTTATATGTTTCTAATAATTTTTTATTATGGGTTGCCAATATAATAGTTGTTCCGAATATTTTGTTCATTTGAATAAATAATTCCATCAATCTTGATGCGTTTTCATCATCCAGATTACCAGTCGGTTCGTCTGCTAATAAAATAGCAGGTTGAACAATAATTGCACGTGCAACAGATACACGTTGTTGTTGCCCACCGCTTAATTCAATTGGATATGTATCAGCGTATTTTCCCAATCCAACCCATTCAAGCGTTTTAGTGACTAATTTTTTTATTTTATCCCCGTTAACACCACGAACACGCAAAGGCAGGGCAACATTATCAAATACGGTCATATGTGATATCAAAGAATATTCTTGGAAAACGATTGCCATTTTGTTATGCAACAAAGAAATATCATTTCGTGATAAACCATTACATTCTTTGCCAAACAATTTTATCAATCCTTTTGTCGGATTATGCAATTGATATATTAAACGAAGCAGGGTTGTTTTACCCGCACCACTGGCACCCGTAAGAAAATAAAAAGATCCAGCACTGATATTAAACGATACATCGGTTAATATGTCATGACCGTTATCGTAATTAGTTGATACATTTGCAAAAGATATTATTGTTTCGCTTTCCATTGTAAGGTTTATAGTAATAAAAATTTTCTGTTTGGGCAAGATTTTTTATATCAAAGTCATTATAATCAAACCCAATAAAGCAAAAATAATAGCACCTATTGTCAATTGCCAAGAATACTTTTTCACAATATCGTTTGCCTGTCTTTGAAAACGCCATAATAAAAAACCTATTATTGCAAAACGGCCGGTTCTGAATATAGCAGATACCCCTAAAAATACCCAAATAGGGAAATGACACAATCCCAAACAAATGGCCAATACTTTATAAGGAATCGGTGTGACGGCGGTTATTGCGATCATTAAAACGCCCCATTTATTCAAAAGTCCATCAATCACTGCCTGGACGGCAATATGATTTGTTGGATCTGGAAACATTTCGGCACTTGCAAATGTAGAAATTAACCAGACACCGATTAAATCGTAAAGCCAATATCCAATCATATATGCGATTGCCCCACCAACAATAGATCCCATTGCGGCAGCAAAAGTAATCGAAAGTGCGCGTTTTTTTTCAGCAATAATTGCGGGGGTCATAAATACTTCGGGTGGAATAAACAAAAATATGGATTCGCATACTGTCATCGCGAACACAACCCATGTGTACCATGATTTTGTAGAGTGTTCTAAGATTTTGTTTATCAGTTTCACGAGGCATATTATATAAGATTTATATATGTGGCGCAAGGTCTAATAATTTACTTGTGTTTTTTATATACTGGTGTATTATTGCCGCATAAGAACATATAAGGTTTTTACATGATAAATAAACAAATAAATTCCAACAGAAACGAAAAAATGGCCAGCAAAGTACAGACTTTGGTTGCTCAAATTTTACAACATGATTTTTCAGACGACGATTTGATACAAGGTGTGTCTTTGGTTGGCGCTGTTGCACATGGTGGGACGCAATTTGTTAAATTGTTTTTTTACGCACGTGATAACATAGAGGCAACACAAAAGCGTTTGGATGAAATTACAAAAACTGTTCGTTTTACGTTGGCGGAACAGATAAATCAAAAGTATGTTCCAGAAATAAGATTTGTTTATGATGACACATTGGAACGTGCAAACAGAATTGAAACTTTATTGGCAAATATTGATAAATAGGAAAGGAAAGTAATGAAACAAAGTAATATCAGAAATTTTTCTATTGTTGCGCATATTGATCACGGAAAATCGACTTTGTCGGACAGGTTGATAGAATATACAGGTGGGCTTGAATCGCGTGAAATGAAAGCGCAAGTTTTAGATTCTATGGATATAGAACGCGAACGTGGTATTACTATCAAAGCACAAACTGTGCGTTTAAATTACAAGGCTAAAAACGGTGAATTGTATCAACTGAATTTGATGGATACACCGGGCCATGTCGATTTTTCATACGAAGTTTCGCGTAGTTTGGCCGCATGTGAAGGTGCTATTATCTTGGTTGATGCAACCCAGGGTGTCCAGGCGCAAACGTTGGCTAATGCGTATCTTGCGCTGGATAATGATTTGGAAATGTTGCCTGTGTTAAACAAAATAGATTTGCCATCCAGTGATGTTAATGCAACACGTGAACAAATTGCAGATGTTATCGGAATGGACGCGTCAAATGCGTTATGTGTATCTGGAAAAACCGGGGCAGGTGTTCCCGAATTATTGGAAGAAATAGTCCAAAAATTACCTGCGCCAAATGGGGATGAAAATGCGCCTACGCGTGCGTTGTTGGTTGATTCATGGTATGATTCGTATTTAGGGGTGGTGGTATTAGTACGTGTTGTTGATGGCGTGCTTTCGCGTGGTCAAAAAATAAAATTTATTGCGACTGGGGCGGAATACGTTGTTGAAAAAGTCGGTTATTTTACACCAAAAATGGAAAATGTTGATAAATTAAATACGGGTGAAATTGGCTTTATTATTACTGGGATGAAAACGATTCATGATTGCAAAGTAGGGGATACTATTTGTGATGCACGTGTTGAAAATCCAGAAGCATTGCCCGGATTTAAACCATCTGTGCCGGTAGTGTTTTCATCGTTTTTTCCGGTTGAAGCAAACGATTATCCGGACCTGCGCGAAGGTGCAGAAAAATTAGCGTTAAATGATGCTTCGTTTGTATTTACTACTGAAAAATCATCTGCATTGGGATTTGGTTTGCGTTGTGGTTTTTTAGGTTTATTACATATGGAAATTATCAGCGAAAGATTAAATCGTGAATTTAATTTGTCATTGATAAATACAGTCCCCAGTGTGCTTTACAAAATTCATTTGCGTGACGGGTCAACGATGGATTTGGAAAATCCTGCGGATATGCCAGATGCGACAAGAATAGAATCCATTGAAGAACCATGGGTGCGCGCGACAATTATGATGCCTGATAAATACATGGGCGCGATAATGGAATTGTGTGCGTCGCGTCGTGGAATCCAAGAAAATATTTCGTACGTTGGTAATCGCGCTGTGTTGGTTTATTTGTTGCCTTTGTCTGAAATAGTTTTTGATTTTTATGATCGGGTAAAATCTTTGTCGTCGGGATATGCATCATTTGATTATGTTTTATATGATTATCGTGTATCTGATTTGGTAAAGGTTTCGATTTTAGTGAACGATGAAAATGTAGAACCTTTGTCATTTTTATGTCATCGCAGTGCGGCCGAAAAACGTGGCCGTCAAATTGTTGAAAAATTAAAAGATTTAATTCCGCGTCATCAATTTAAGATACCTTTGCAGGCTGCGATTGGTGGAAAAATTATTGCACGTGAAACAATTGCCGCATACCGCAAAGATGTGACTGCGAAATGTTATGGCGGGGACATCACGCGTAAAAGAAAATTGTTGGAGAAGCAAAAGGAGGGAAAAAAACGTATGCGGACTTTCGGTAATGTGGAAATTCCCCAGACCGCATTTATAAACGCATTGAAAGTAGGTGAATAACCAAAAGGACAAAAATATGTCAATAATGCAGCACATAGTAGAAAAGAAAAAAGAACGCCAATATTTAAACGCTTTGAATAATTATGGTAAAGCGCGTATAGAGTTTTTGGAATCTGTTAATGAAATATTGAAATTTAAAGAAATGGCATGTTTCAAAGGGTTTCCTGATATTATCCCCCATTGTTCACATTTTGAACAAGACAGCAAATGTATTCGGACAACATGTCCTTTGCATCAGTTGAATAATATCTGTGTTAGCGCGTTTGAAAATTTTAATAAATTACGTCGCGATTTATACAAGGCGGAAACAGCAATGGTTGCGGCAAAAGTTAAAGAATAACAAAAAGGGTACATAATGAAAAAACAATTTATGTTAAAAGTGAAAGGATATTCAGACTTGAACAAACAGGTCAAAATTATGCGTGCTGACAAAGAAATGGCAGAAGATAAAATAACAACAAAACATAGTCAACTTAATTTGAATATGGAAAAGCCAGTAATAAAATCGTGTATCAATTTGTATAATAGTGTGATTGATGAAAAAGGTCCTGTGTTTATGCTATATTTTGTATATTGTGATTTGTTTAAGCCAGGTGAAGTATGTGTTAACAGAAAATGTCCGATGTTTGCAGATCAAATGGATTATATCTCGGCTTGTGAAAAAGTGACGCGGGCACGTGCGGCACGCAAACAATATTGGCGCAAAGAAATTTTGGGACTTCGTAAATAATAATAAAAAGGACAAATAATGAAAAAACAATATTTGTATTTAAAAAAACAAATAAACACTGCGCGTGATAATAAGAAAAAAGCGGAGGAAAAAATTACAACAAAATATAAGAGAATAGATTTAAGTAACAAAAATGCATCTAAATTGAAATCGTGCATAAATGTATATGCTAGTGTAATTGTTGCAGGGCAGATTCAATATATACCATATACAGAATGGTGTGATGGTATGTATGATACGCATACAGTATGCGATAACAAACAGTGTGTTCATTGTTCAAAGCAAAGTGAGTGGGTGAAAGCATGTATAAAATTAGATGAAATAGAAGCAGTCCTTAAAAAACACCGTAAAGAGAAAATCTTAGGACTTCTTAAATAATAAAAATGGATTTTATATGAAAAAACAATTTAAAGATTTTGTAAATTATATCAAAGTGTATGCAGATTATAAAAAATCTAAATGGACTTGTTTTTGGTTACGCCAAGATACACGCAAAGCATACAAGAAAATTTCTGTATACGTGGGAATTACTGGCTTTGCGCCGAAAACAAATGCGAAATATCAAATGTGTTCGATTATTCATAAAAGAAACAAACAATTTTTAAAATCAATGGATAATTTGGTTGCAGGTGTTGTTTCTGAATGTTCTTTGTTTTATCCCGACAAAAATTGTTCGGATAATTTATGTTCATATTGTGCGTCACAAAATGAATATGTTGAAAAAAGAAAAAAATTAAAAACTGCTTTGCAACAATGTGAACAATCAAAGCAAATTTTTAACCAAACAAAAAACAGTTTGAAACAAAAATATTTTCAGCGGGGTTGACATGGATATCAAAGAAAAACAAAGTTTATATAAACAATATTTAATGTTATCG
>Ga0310786_10002606_pt1 | contig 27295 bp, 25 predicted proteins | sample AusTroGonzalo_MG_FD_203881 | JGI IMG/M metagenome (GOLD analysis project Ga0310786, IMG submission 203881) | Bovine rumen microbial communities from tropical cattle in Woodstock, Queensland, Australia - Gonzalo_03 (v2) (version 2) | ecosystem: Host-associated > Mammals > Digestive system >...
GTGGCCTTCGTGGCCCCATGCGGCGGCGGTGCGGGGGAGGGCGGCGGCGGAGAGCGCGGCGGCTAGGGAGAGGAAGAGGGCGGCGGTGCGTTTCACGGGTTTTCCTTGGGTTCGGGGGCGGGTTGGGGTGCGGTTCCGGCGGGTTCGCCGCGGGGACCGGGGGCGTCGGCCGCGGCGGGGTCGCCTTCGGGGAGGAGGGTGGTGCCGAGGGCGAGTTCGAGGTTGGCGGCGGCGACTTTGGCCTGGTAGCGGGAGCGGACGAGGGCGACCTGGGCGAGGTCCATTTCGGCGCGGGCGTCGAGGGCTTCGGAGAGGGGCAGGAGTCCTTCGGCGGCACGGGCGGCGAAATCGGCGCTTTTGGCGGAGTAGACGTCGTAGGCCTTCTGGCGGATGGCGACGGATTCGGCGGCGTCGCGGAGGTCGGCTTCGGCGGCGATGACGCCGACGATGACGGAGAGGAAGGTGTTTTCGCGTTCGAGTTCAGTCTGGCGGCGGCGGGCGCCGGCGGCGCGGTAGCGGTCGAGGTTCGCGAAGCCGGAGAAAAGGGTCCAGGCGCCGCGGAAGCCGGTGGAGCAGCCAATGGCTTCGAAGGTGAGGTCTTCGCCGCCCCAGAGGTGGGTGGCGTTCAGGGAGAGGGTCGGGAGGAAGGCGCAGAAGGCCTGCCGGACGGCGTGTTCCTCCATGACCACGCGGCGGTCGGCGATGGCGAGGGAGGGATGGCGTTCGAGGGCGAGGAGGACGAGGTCTTCGAGGGAGCCGGAGGGGAGGCGGTCTCCGCCGGTGTCGCCGGAAAGGACGACGGGGGCGGTCGGGGGGAGGCCGAGGGTCTGGAGGAGGCGGGCGCGGAGGAGTCCGAGGCGGCGGCGGGCGGAATCAAGCTGGGTCTGGCGGGCGAGGACCTGCATGTCGGCCTGGCCCTGCTCCCAGGAGGCGGCGAAGCCTTCGGCGGAGAGGCCTTCGACGCGGCGGGCGAACTGGCGGGCGGCTTCGAGCTGGGTTTCGAGGGCGGCGACGGTGTCCTGCTGGACGAGGACGTTGCAGTAGTCGACGGTGGTCTGGAGGACGACGGACTGGCGGGTGTAGAAGGCGGCGACGCGGGCAGCGGCGTAGCCGTGGCGGGCGGCGGCGTAGAGGAACCAGGTGGAGGGGACGAAGACGGGGAGGGAGACGGAGAGGGTGGTGGCGGTTTCGTCTTCCGGGCCGATGGCGTAGCCGCCGGTGGAGGTGCGGCCGAGGAGGTTGTCGTAGTCGCGGTCGGTGTAGCCGGTGGTGGCGGCGACGGCGGGGAGGAAGGCGCCGAAGGAGGCGTTGCGGCCGAGGCGGGCGAGTTCGCGGTCGAGGTCGGCGCGGCGGACGGCGTAGTTGTTGGTCATGGCGAGGCGGACGCAGTCGTCGAGCGAAAGGGGCGCGGCGAGGGCGGCGGCGCGGGCGTCGAGTTCGGCGGAGAAGTCCGCGGTGTGGTCGCGTCGGGCGCGGACGGGGTCGAAGGGCGCGCAGGCGGCCAGGAGCAGGAGGAGCGCGGCGGGGAAAAGGCGGGGGAGGAGGCGGAGGCGGTTCACGGGGCGGCGTCCTTTCGGGAGGGGGCGGCGTCGTTCTGCGCCGCGAGGGCGGAGATGTAGCGGATGACGGCGTCGCGGAAGCGCGGGAGTTCGGCGGGGTCGATGACGGCGGCGCGGATGGCGGCGGCTTCGGAGCGGAGGGCGTCGGAGACGATGGCATCGGCGAGGCGCGCGCCTTCGGGGGTGAGGCGGAGTACCTTGCGGCGGCGGTCGGCGGGGTGGGGGAGGCGGCGGGCGAGGGCGCGCTTTTCGAGCATGTCGAGGAGCGAGGTCATGGTTTGGCGCGGGATGCAGAGGGTTTCGGCCACGGCTGCGGGTTCGGCGCGGCCGTCGAGCTTGGCGATTTCCACCAGCACCATCACGAGGGCGAGCGGGAGGTTCCAGCGTTGATGGAAGCGCCGCGTGTATTCGTGGAGGACGCGGGAAAGGAGCGGCAGGAAGGAATTGTCGAAAAGGGCGGTGTCGTCGGTTTTCATGGCAATGTTCGGGGACGGATTGTACGACTTCGGATTGTCCCGTCAAGGAGCTTCGCGTTTTTTTGGATGCATTGGCGGAGGGCGCAAGGCATTATGGGCACGTTCGCGGAACCGGCGGGCGCCGGACGGCGGGCGGAACAAAAAAACAAGGCAGGAAACGATGTCCAATACCATTCTGATCGGAGCGCAGTGGGGCGACGAAGGCAAAGGGAAAATCATCGACGTGTTGACGGGCGAGGCGGAATGGATCGTCCGCGCGGCGGGGGGGAACAACGCGGGGCACACGGTGGAAGTGGGCGAGGAGCGTTTCGTGCTGCACCTGTTGCCGTCGGGCATCCTGCACGAGGGGCGCAAGTGCGTGATCGGCAACGGCGTGGTGCTCGACCCGACGGGGCTGGTGGAGGAAATCGAAGGCGTGACGGCGCGCGGGATTTCCATCGAGGGGCGGCTGTTCATCAGCGACCGGGCGCACGTGGTGTTCCCGTACCACCGGCGGCTCGACGCGCGCGGCGAGGCGACGGCGAAGAAGGGGACGCAGATCGGCACGACCATGCGCGGCATCGGCCCGACCTACGCGGACAAGGCGTCGCGGACCGGCCTGAGGATGTGCGACCTGCTCGACCCGGAATTTCCCGAACTGCTGCGCCAGCGCGTGGAGGCGAAGAACCGCGTGATCGTTTCGCTCGGCGGCGAGGCGCTGGACGGCGGCGAAGTGCTTGCGGCGGCGCAGAAGGCGATCGCCGTGCTCCGGCCGTACGTCTGCGACACCATCCCGCTGCTCCGCGGGGCGGCGGACCGGGGCGAAAGCATTTTGTTCGAAGGCGCGCAAGGCGTGATGCTCGACCTGGATTTCGGGACCTATCCCTACGTGACCAGTTCGAGCGCGGCGGCCGGCGGCGCCTGCACCGGCAGCGGCGTGCCGCCCAACCGGATCGACCGCGTGGTCGGCGTCATCAAGGCCTATACCACGCGGGTCGGCGAAGGCCCCTTCCCGACGGAGCTGTTCGACGCGGACGGCGAGGCCCTCCGCACCGCCGGGCGCGAGTTCGGCGCCACCACCGGGCGGCCCCGCCGCTGCGGCTGGTTCGACGCGGTCGTCGCGCGCCACGCGCAGACGATCTGCGGCGTGGACGAATGGGCCATGACGAAGCTCGACGTGCTGGACGGCTTCGAGACCATCCGCGTCTGCGTGGCCTACGAGCTGGACGGCAAGCGCATCGAGCACTTCCCCGCGAACATCCGGGAAGTCGCCCGCTGCAAGCCCGTCTACGAGGAATGGCCCGGCTGGATGGAGCAGACGAGCCACGTCACGTCCTTCGACGAACTGCCCGAAAAGGCGAAAGCCTACCTCCGGCGGCTGGAAGAACTGAGCGGCGCGCCCATCGGGATTCTCTCCGTCGGCCCCCGCCGCGACAGCACACTGGTGCTGCCGCCGCACCGCGCGTGAACACAGGACGGGAGAAACGGCGATGAAAGCGAACGGAACGATGCGGAAACTGGCGATTGCGGCGTTGGCGCTGGCCTTCGGATGCACGGCCCTGCAGTCGGCGGAAAAGCCGGCCGAGCGCGGCGCGGAGCCGGGGAAATGGACGATGGACTTCGACGCGGCGAAGCGCGTCGCCGCCGAACGCCACCTGCCGCTGCTGCTGAACTTCACGGGCAGCGACTGGTGCTACTGGTGCAAACTGATGGACAAGCAGGTCTTTTCGACCGACGCCTGGAGCGCCTGGGCCGCCGAACACCTGCTGGAAGTCTGGATCGATTTCCCCTCGGACAAGACCCTCGTGCCGATGGCCTACGTGGTGCGCAACCGGAAACTCTCCGACGACTTCGGCGTGGAAGGCTACCCGACCTACATCCTCCTGTCCGAAGACGGCGAAACGGTCCTCGGCCAGCTCGGCGCGAGCCGCACGGCGACGCCGGAATCGTTCATCGGCGAAGTCGAAGCCTGCCTTCCCGCCGCGCCGGAAGCCGACTGACCGCGGAAAATCCTCCGGGGGGCGTTTGCCAATGCTTGGCAAAAATCCCCTGTTTTTGCCAAGCATCGGCAAAACGGTCCGACGGGCAAAAAACGCGGGGGGGCGGCTTTCCGGAGTCGGCCCGGGGAATCAGGAAGCGGGAGGGCCGTAGGCGGCGGCGATGCGGGCGCGGAAGGCGGGGAAGGTGCCGTCGAGGATGCTCTGGCGCATTTCGCGCATGGTTTCGAGGTAGCGGTGGATGTTGTGGAGGGCGAGGATGCGGATGCCGAGGATTTCGCGGGCCATGAGGAGGTGGCGGACGTAGGCGCGGGAGAAGCGGCGGCAGGCCGGGCAGGTGCAGCCTTCCTCGACGGGGGCGGAAGCGGTGCGGTTGGCGGCGTTCTTGAGGTTGATGCGCCCGGCGCGGGTGAAGGCCATGCCGTGGCGGGCGAGGCGCGTGGGCATGACGCAGTCGAACATGTCGACGCCGCGGGCGACGGATTCGGCCATCTGGTGGAACTGGCCGACGCCCATGAGGTAGCGGGGGCGGTCGGGGGGGAGGTGGGCGACGGTCATTTCGACGCCGGGGAGGATGAGGGCGTCGGGTTCGCCGACGGAGACGCCGCCGATGGCGTAGCCTTCGTAGCCGGGGAGGGCGAGGAGGGCTTCGGCGCAGCGGGCGCGGAGGGCGGGGTAGACGCCGCCCTGGACGATGGCGAAGCGGAGCTGGCCGGGGGCGCGGGGTTCGCGGGAGCAGGCGGCGGCCCAGTCGATGGTGCGTTGGACGGCCTGGGCGGCGTATTCTTCGGTGCACGGGCAAGGGGGGCATTCGTCGAAGGCCATGGCGATGTCGGAGGCGAGGATGCGCTGGATGCGCATGCTTTCGCGCGGACCCATGAAGAGGCGGGAGCCGTCGAGGTGGGAGCGGAACCAGACGCCGTCGGGGGTCATTTCGCGCAGGTCGGTGAGGCTGAAGACCTGGTAGCCGCCGGAATCGGTGAGGATGGCGCGGTGCCAGTCGGAGAAGGCGTGGAGTCCGCCCATTTCTTCCATGACTTCCATGCCGGGGCGGAGGTTGAGGTGGTAGGTGTTGCCGAGGATGACGCGGCAATCCATTTCCTCGAGTTCCCAGGGGGCGAGGGCCTTGACGGTGCCCTGGGTGCCGACGGGCATGAAGACGGGGGTGTCGATCGGGCCGTGGGCGGTCCAGAGGCGTCCGGCGCGGGCGGAGGAGGAAGGGTCGGCAGCGAGGATTTCGAAGGTGCCGGGCGGGGGCGCGGACGGGGTTCGGGGCGGTTGGGAATCGGTCATGGCGGAAAGTTCGCGCAAAAGGGCGGGGTGCGTCAAGCGGGGCGGGCGGCGAGGAAGGTGGCGGCGACGGTAGCGGGGTCGGGGGATTTGGAGAAGGCGGAGACGGCGGAAAGGCCGTCGACGCCCTGGGCGTAGATGCAGGCGGCGCGGTCGGGGGTGACGCCGCCGATGGCGACGGAGGCGACGCCGGGGGGGAGGGCGCGGACGGCGGCGCAGAGGCCGTCGAGGCCGAGGGCTTCGGCGGCGTCGGCTTTCGTGGCGCGGGCGTCGTAGACGGGGCCGATGCCGACGGCGTCGACGAGGGAAGGATCGACGGCGGCGGCTTCGGCGGCGTTGCGGACGGAAAAACCGATGTCCATGCGGCGGCCGACGGCGCGGCGGACGGCCTCGGGGGGAAGGTCGTCCTGGCCGACGTGGACGGCGTCGGCACCGACGGCGAGGGCGAGGCCGGGGAGGTTGTTGACGACGAGGGGGACGCCGCGGGCGCGGAGCATTTCTCGGAGTCGGAGGCAGCGTTCGTAGAGGACGCGGCCGCAGGATTCCTTGTCGCGGTACTGGACGATCGTGACGCCTCCGGCGATGGCGCGGTCGATGTTTTCGAGGAAGTCGCCGGCGTAGCGGGACGGGTTGTCGGTGATGAGGTAGAGGGCGTATTGGCGGGGGGCAATGACGCTCATGGGAGGAGGCGTCCTTCGGTTTCGAATGCGGCGGAATCGACGGCGTCGAGGGCGTCGAGGAAGGCGATCTGGAACGAGCCGGGGCGGGTCGAAACGCGGGCGGCGCGTTCGCCGGCGATGCCGACGAGGAGTGCGGCGGCGACGGCGGCGAGGAGGGCGTCGCCGCCGGACGCGGCGCAGAGGGCGGCGCAGAGGGCGCCCTGGGCGCAACCGACGCCGGTGACGCGGGTGAGCTGCGGCACACCGTTGACGATGCGCACGGCGGCGCCGCCGGGGGCGACGGCGAAGTCGACGGGGCCGGTGACGAGGACGGCGGCGCCGGTACGGTCGGCGAGGTCGCGGGCGGCGCCTTCGGCGGCGTCCACGCCTTGCGTGGAATCGACGCCGCGGCCGCCGGAGCCTGATCCGGCGAGGGCAAGGATTTCGGAGGCGTTGCCGCGGATCAGGGCGGGGTGCCCTTCGACGAGTTCGCTGGCAAGCTGTGTGCGCAGGGGGAGGACGCCGACGGCAACGGGGTCGAGGACCCAGGGGCGTCCGGCGGCGTTGGCGGCGGCTACGGCGCGGCGCATGGCTTCGGCCTGTTCGCGCTCGATGGTGCCGAGGTTGACGAGGAGGGCGGAGGCGACGCCGGCGAACATGGCGGCTTCTTCCGGGTCGTGGATCATGGCGGGGGCGGCTCCGGCGGCGTAGAGGACGTTGGCGGTGAAGTTGGTGACGACGTGGTTCGTCAGGCAGTGGACGAGCGGAGGGGCGGCGCGCATGGCGGCGAGGAGTCCGCCGGCGGCGCGGAGGATGCCGGCGGCATCTGCGGGGAGGGAATGGCGGTCGTTTGCGTTCATGCGCCCACTTTGACAGATTTCCGCCGGAAAAGTCGAGACGGAACGCGGGGCGGGAAACGCCCGAAATCCTTTCTTGTCCCGCGCGGGCGGGCGGCGTAGCATTCCCGGAAACCCCAAAACAAGGACGCCCATGAAATCCTTTCGCACCCTTCTTTCCGTTCCGCTGGCCGCGCTCCTGCTTGCCGTGCTGGCGGCGGGATGCGTTTCGCCCGCGCCCGAATCCGCGCCGGAAATCCATTCCCTTCGCATCGGTTTTTCCCCCGACTATCCGCCCCTTTGCATGACCGGCGACGACGGCCAGCCCGCCGGGCTCGAGGCCGACCTCGCCGCCGCCCTCGCCGAGGAGCTGGGCTGTCCCCACGAAATCGTCCAGCTCGAATTCAAGGAGCTGTTCCCGGCGCTGCTCGAAGGGCGCGTGGACATCCTCATGTCGGGCGTCACGGTCACGCCCACCCGCGCGTACAAAATGCGGTTCTGCAAGCCGTACCTCCGCAATCCGCTCGTGGCGGTCGCCCGGGTCGGATGGGGCGGGGCCTATCCTTCCGCCGCGCACGTCCTCGCCGCGGCGACGTCCATCGGCGTGCTGCGCCACACCAACGCCGAGGCGTTCGTCCACCGCCACTGCCCGCGCGCGCGCATCGTGCACGTTTCCGACTACGACACCGTTCCCCGGGCCATCGCCGACAACCGCTATTCCCTCTACGTGGACGACCTGGCCGCCGTCCTCGACCTGGCCGCGGCGAACGCAGGGGTGCTCGAAATCATCCCCTATCCCCTCCAGCAGCAGGAAATCGCCTGGGCCGTCCATCCGGACAACGCGGCGCTCCTTTCCGCCGCCAACGCCGCGCTCGACAAGTGGAAGACCACGGGGCGGCTCGACGCCATGCTGGACCGCTGGCTTCCCGGCCGTTTCCAGTGACGCGGAATCCGGCCTCCCGCGGGGCGTTTTGCCAAGGTTCGGCAAAACGCCCTTGTTTTTGCCGATGCCCGGCGAATTTTGCGGCGGAGCGGTTCCCGATTTTGCCAACGTTTGGCAAAAACGGGGCAAATTTGCCAAACATCGGCAAATCGGCGGCCCGGACAAAACGCCGGAGGGCGGGTCAGGGGAGGGAGAGGAGGGCGAGGCGGGCGGCGGCGGTTTCGGCGGCGTGCTTGCCGGGGCCTTCGGCTTCGGCAAGGAGGCGGTCGCCGAGGTGGACGGCGACGCGCCAGACGGGGGCGTGGGAGGGGCCTTCGCAGGAAAGGACGGTGTAGGAGGGGGGCGGGGCGCCGGCGGCCTGGCAGCGTTCCTGGAGGAGGCCCTTGGGGTTGTCTTCGCGGGTGCCGCCGGGGATGGAATCGATGGCGGAGGCGAACCAGGAGCGGAAGACGGCGCGCGTGGCGTCGGGGCCGGTTTCGAGCCAGAGGGCGGCGAAAAGGGCTTCGAGGGCGTCGGCGAGGATGGCGTTTTTGTCCCGGCCGCCCTGCGCGGTTTCGCCGCGTCCTAGGAGGATGTGGGGAGGGAGGGCGATGGCGCGGGCGACGGCGGCGAGGGCGGTTTCGTTGATGAGGTGGCTGCGGGCCTTGGTGAGGGCGCCTTCGGGCCAGTCGGGATGGAGATGGTAGAGGGCTTCGGCGGAGAGGATGCCGAGGACGGCGTCGCCGAGGTATTCGAGGCGCTGGTTGTCGGGGAGGGGGGGGCGGGATTCGGCGGCGGCGGAAGGGTGGGTCAGGGCGGAGCGGAAAAGGGGCGGGAAGTCGAGGGGAGGCGTGGGGAGGGGGACGGGGACGGGCGGATCGAAGGGGAGGGGGGCGAGGGTCATGCGGGGGCTCCGACGAGGGCGTGGAGGATGCGGCGGGCGCAGGCGTTTTTGGAGAGGAGGGGGAGGGGCTCGACGGTGCCGTCGGGGCGCAGGAGGGTGACGATGTTGGTGGTGACGGCGAAACCGGCGCCGGGGCGGGTGACGTCGTTGGCGGCGACGAGGTCGAGGCGCTTGGCGCGGAGTTTGCGGGCGGCTTCGGGGAGGGGGTCGCCGGTTTCGGCGGCGAAGCCGCAGATGCGCTGGCCGGGGCGGCGGAGGGGGCGGAGGGAGGCGAGGATGTCGGGGTTGCGGACCCAGCGGATTGCGGGGGGGCCGTCGGCCTTCTTGAGTTTGGCGGGGGCGGGGACGGGGCGCCAGTCGGCGGGGGCGGCGGCCATGAAAAGGGCGTCGGCCCAGGGGAAGTGGGCGAGGACGGCGGTGTGCATTTCGCGGGCGGTGGCGACGGGGAGGAAGGCGTCGAGGCCGCGCGGGGGGCGGAGGGCGGAGGGGCCGGAGACGAGGCGGACGGCGTGGCCGTCGCGGACGGCGGCGGCGGCGATGGCGTAGCCCATGCGGCCGCTGGAGCGGTTGGAGACGAAGCGGACGGGGTCGATGGCTTCGCGGGTGGGGCCTGCGGTGACGAGGATGTTCACGGGAAAGGGGACCGCGCCCGGGCGCGGGGCCGGGGGAATCAGCGGCGGCGGCGGTTGGCGCCGGAGGGCGGGGGCGGGGGGGCTTCCTTGCCGCGGTGGCGGAAGGTGATGCGGCCCTTGGTGAGGTCGTAGGGGGAGATTTCGACGGTAACGGTGTCGCCCTTGGTGATCTTGATGAAATGCTTGCGCATGTTGCCGGAGATGTGCCCGAGGATTTCCATGCCATTGGGCAGGCGCACGCGGTACATGGTGGCGGGAAGCACTTGCGTGACTTCGCCGTCGACGGTGAGGAGTTGTTCTTTGTTCGCCATCTGTGGATGAGGTTTCGTTTTGGAAGCGGTGCGGAGGGATAGCACAAAAGGGAGGGCGCGCAAAGCGTTTTTTCGCGGGCGGGAAGGGGAATACGTCATTTTTCGCTTGCGCCGGCGGGAGAAAAGAAAAGAATGGGGACGATCGGTCCGCGTGGGCCGGATGCAACAACACCAACAAAGGCAATCCTCGAAAAAATGAAAAAATTCATGATTCTGGTCTGTGCGGCGGCCTGTGCGCTTCCGCTTTGTGCGGCGGCGGCGGACGTTTCCGTCACGGCGGACGTTCTTTCCGCGTACGACTGGCGCGGCCAGGTGATCAACGACGAACCGGTCCTGCAGCCCTCGATCGACATCGCGGCTCCGCTGGGCTTCGGGTTCAACCTCTGGGGCAACATGGACCTGACCGACAACTACGCCGACAACGGCGCGTGGAAGTGGTCGGAATGGGATTTCGAAGCGAACTGGACCGTCCCGATGGGCGAGGACGCCCCGGTGGACGTGACGTTCGCGGGCGTCTACTACGTCTATCCGCAGGATGAAAACGCGGACGGCGACTACGACCTCTACGCGAAGGTCAAGGGCAACTGCCTGCTCGAGCCCTCGATCCGCGCGGTCCACTCCCTGCACCACCCCTCCGACTGGCGTCTCGAATTCGGCATCGGCCACAGCTTCAGCCTGGTGGACGCCCTGACCCTCGGCCTCGGCGCGAAGGTCTGCTATGCGTTCGACGACTGGATGGATCGCCAGTACGGCGCCGACGCGGGCTTCAACGACGTGGAACTGAAGGCCAACCTCGACTTCGCGGTGACGGATGCCTGGTCCGTCGGCGCTTTGGTCGGCTACACCTCCCTGCTGGACGGCGACGCCCGCGACGCGGTGGACGAAGCCGACGGCCACAAGGACTACGTCTACGGCGGCGTGACGACGACCTATTCGTTCTGATCCCGCTTCCATCCGGAAACAACTCACGCCCGGCGCGCCGCGCCGGGCGTTTTTTTGTCGCGGATGCCGCTTCGCGGTTCCGGATGGTTTGAGCGGGTTCCGAAAAAACGCAACCGTTTCGAGGCCATCATTTTTGGGGTGCGGCTTTCAGGCGCGCCAATCCGTTTGGTCGCGACAAGAATGGCGCACCAACCTTGCGAGCACATATTTTCGATGCCTTTTTGCCCAGAGCGCAATCCCCCGGAAACATTCAGTTGTTTCCGTTCCGTACACCAGCCGTTCCTCGAAACGGAGGGCCGCCCGGCGGGCGGGCCCTGCCAAGGCTTCGGACAGATGATGCGCGGAAATGCGCTAGACGACGAGGTTGACGAGGCGGCCGGGGATGTGGATGCGTTTGCGGACGGGTTTGCCGGCGAGGAAGGGGAGCACTTCGGGGGAGGCTTCTGCGGCGGCGAGGACTGCGTCGGGGGAAGCGTCGGCGGGGACGGTGATTCGGGCGCGGAGCTTGCCGTTGACCTGGACCGGGAGGGTGAGGAGGTCCTGCTTGAGGTGGGCTTCGTCCCATTCGGGCCAGGGGGCACGGGCGAGGGATTCGGCGTGGCCGAGGCGCTGCCAGATTTCTTCGGCGATGTGGGGGGCGAAGGGGGAGAGGACGAGGACGAAGGGTTCGAGGGCGGCGCGGGGGCGGTTGGGCCAGGCGAGGGCTTCGTTGAGGAAGATCATCATGGCGGAGATGGCGGTGTTGTAGGCCATGGCCTCGATGTCGCGGGTGACGGCCTTGAGGACGGTGTGGAGGGCGCGGAGCTGGCCGGGGGTGGGGGTGTCGTCGCAGGGGGGGAGGGTTTCGCCGGTTTCGGGGTCGACGAAGAGGCGCCAGACGCGGTTGAGGAAGCGGGAGACGCCTTCGACGCCTTTCATGGACCAGGGTTTGACCTGGGTGAGGGGCCCCATGAACATTTCGTAGAGGCGGAGGGAGTCGGCGCCGTACTGGCGGACGATGTCGTCGGGGTTGATGACGTTGCCGCGGGACTTGGACATTTTTTCGGCCTTGGCGCGGAGGACGACGGAGGGGTCCTGCTTCCAGACGAACTTGTCGCCTTTCTTGAGGACGTCGGCGTCGGGGAGGCGTTCGGAGGAGGCGGCCGCGGCGGCGGTGGCGTCGGAGGCGAAGGAGAGGGGGTTGCCGGCGGCGTCGCGGAAGAGGGTGTATTCCATTTCGCCGAGGATCATGCCCTGGTTGACGAGGCGCCGGAAGGGTTCGGGGGTGGAGACGGCGCCGATGTCGTAGAGGACCTTGTGCCAGAAGCGGGCGTAGAGGAGGTGGAGGACGGCGTGTTCGGTGCCGCCGACGTAGAGGTCGACGGGCATCCAGGCCTTTTCCTTTTCGGGGTCGACGAAGGCGGCGGGGTTGCGGGGGTCGATGTAGCGGAGGTAGTACCAGCAGGAGCCGGCCCACTGGGGCATGGTGTTGGTTTCGCGGGTGGCGGGGCCGCCGCAGCGGGGGCAGACGGTCTTGACCCAGGCTTCGGCGCGGGCGAGGGGGGGACGGCCGTCGGGGGTGGGGCGGTAGTCTTCCATTTCGGGGAGGCGGACGGGGAGCTGGTCTTCGGGGAGGGGAACGACGCCGCAGGAGGGGCAGTGGACGAGGGGGAAGGGTTCGCCCCAGAAGCGCTGGCGGGAGAAGAGCCAGTCGCGGAGCTTGTAGTTGACCTTCTTCTGGCCGAGGCCCTTGGAGGCGAGCCAGTCGGTGATGCGGCGCTTGGCTTCGGGGACGGGGAGTCCGTCGAGGGAGACTTCGGGGTTGGAGGAGTTGACGAGGGGGCCGTCGCCGGTGAAGGCTTCGCGGGAAGGGTCGCCGCCGGAGACGACTTCGACGATGGGGAGGCCGTATTTGGTGGCGAATTCCCAGTCGCGGGTGTCGTGGGCGGGGACGGCCATGATGGCGCCGGTGCCGTAGCCCCAGAGGACGTAGTCGGCGACCCAGACGGGGATGGACTTGCCGTTGACGGGGTTGACGGCGAGGGCGCCGGTGAAGACGCCGGTCTTTTCCTTGGCGAGTTCGGTGCGTTCGAGGTCGGACTTGCGGGCGGCGGCGGCGCGGTAGGCTTCGACGGCGGCGCGCTGCTCCGGCGTTGCGATCTTGTCCACGAGGGGATGTTCGGGGGCGAGGACCATGTAGGTGGCGCCGAAGAGGGTGTCGGGGCGGGTGGTGAAGACGCGGATTTTTTCGCCGCCGATGGCGAAATCGACTTCGGCTCCTTCGCTGCGGCCGATCCAGTTGCGCTGCATTTCCTTGACGCTTTCGGGCCAGTCGAGGGTGTCGAGGTCGGCGAGGAGGCGGTCGGCGTAGTCGGTGATCTTGAGGACCCACTGCTTCATGAGGCGGCGTTCGACGGCGAAGCCCTTGGCGCGCCATTCCTCGACTTCCTCGTTGGCGAGCACGGCGCACATGTCGGGGCTCCAGTTGACGGGCATTTCGCTTTCGTAGGCGAGGCCGCGCTCGAAGAGCTTGAGGAAAATCCACTGGGTCCAGCGGACGTAGTCCTCGTGGGTGGTGGCGATTTCGCGGTCCCAGTCGTAGGAGAAGCCGAGCATCTTGAGCTGGCGGCGGAAGGTGGCGATGTTTTCGGCGGTGATGATCTTGGGATGCTGGCCGGTCTTGATGGCGTACTGTTCGGCGGGGAGGCCGAAGGAGTCCCAGCCCATGGGGTGGAGGACGGCGTCGCCGCGCATGCGGCGGTAGCGGGCGAGGATGTCGGTGGCGGTGTAGCCTTCGGGGTGCCCGACGTGGAGGCCCTTGCCGGAGGGGTAGGGGAACATGTCGAGGACGTAGAACTTGCGCTGGCCGGGGGCGGGGAGGGCGGGTGCGCGGAAGGTGCGGTTGCGTTCCCAGAACGCCTGCCACTTGGATTCGATGGACTGGAAGGGATATGCCATGGGAGACCTCGTTTCGTGAATCGCGCGCATCCTACCCGCGCGGGCGGCGGCATTCAACCCGCGAATTGGGAGGGCGGGCGCGGGGGAGGGTTTTGGGGAGGGTTTTGGGTTGCGGGGCGGGGGCGGGGGCGGCATACTGCGCGGCCATGAAACGTTTTTCCATGTTGTCGGTTGTGGCGGGGGTTTGCGCGGTCCTGGCGGGGGGCTGCATCGTGCCGCAGGAGCCGGAGGAACCGCTCGCGACGCGGGCGGAAGTGGCGTACCTGCGGGGCGAGCTGCAGCGCCTGCGGGCGCAACAGGAGGCGTCGGCGGGGGAAATGGGGCAGTTGCGGGGCGACCTCTATTCGGCGACGGCGCACCAGCCGGGTTATGCGTCGCAGGCCCAGGTGCAGGCGCTGGAGGCGCGGGTGGACGCCCTGCAGGCGCAGCTGCAGCAGGAGACGGCGGCGCGCTCGAAGGGGGAAAAGCAGATTTACGACGACATCGTCCGGAAGGTGACGGAAATTTCGAAGAAGCAGGCGGCGTCTGCATCGGCGGGGAACCGGAGCTACGGGAGCGGGTGGGAGCACGAGGTGCAGGCGGGCCAGTCGCTTTCGGTGATTGCGGCGGCCTACAAGACGACCGTCGAGAAGATCATGAAGGCGAACAACCTGAAGAACCCGAATTCGCTCCGGGTGGGTCAGAAGCTGTTCATCCCGGACAATTGAGATGGCGTACGGGTACCAGGAGCCGGGCTGGGGGGGGTCGCCGCTTTTGCGGTTGATTGCGATGCCGCCCGTGACGGCGGCGCTGATCAAGGCGAACGTCGCGGTGTTCGCGGCGACGTTGCTCCTGTCGCTGTTCCGGATGGGGGGAATCCTCGATTTTCTTGCACTGTCGCGCTACGGGTTCCTGCACGGGGGAATCTGGCAGCCGCTGACCTACATGTTCCTGCACAGCGGGTTGTTCCACATCCTCGTGAACATGCTGATGCTGCTGTTCATGGGGCCGGAGGTGGAGCGGGAAACGGGCGGAAAGCATTTTCTCGCGATGTACCTGCTGGCGGGCGTGCTGGGGGGAATCGGTTGGATGCTGCTGGCGCCGTACGACCGGACGACGTGCGTGGGCGCGTCGGGGGCGGTGTTCGGGGTGCTGGCGGCCTACGGGACGCTTTTCCCGATGCGGCGGCTGACGGTGTTCCTGTTTTTCTTTTTCCCGGTCTCGATGCTGGCGTGGCAGCTGGCGGCAGGGCTGGCGTTCGTGCAACTGCTCTACCTGACGGGCGGTTCGCAGCAGAACATCGCCTACGCGGCGCACGTGTTCGGGGCGCTGGCGGGCTATCTCTACGTGCGCGTGCTTCGCGGGCAGGCGCTGATTCCGCTGGGCGGAGAGGGACGGCGGCGGAACGGCGGGGTTTCCGGCTGGTTTGCCAAGGTTCGGCAAAAAACGGCCGATTTTGCCAATGGTTGGCAAAATCCGTTCCGGCGCCGCGGGCCGTCCGGCGGGACTGGGGCGGACGACGGTCCCGTGGACCAGGCGGAAGTGGACCGCATCCTCGACAAGATCACGCGCGAAGGCATCCAATCGCTGACGGACGCGGAGCGGGCGACGCTGCGGAAAGCGTCGAGCCGGACGGTTTGACGGCGGGGGACGGAATCGGCGGGAGGCTGCATGGCGTTCGGGTCCGGAAGAACGGGGACGGGGGAAAGCGGCGCTCCGGCGGCATTCCTGTTCGATTTGGACGGCGTGCTGGTGGATTCCAACCGGATGCACCGGGAGTCGTGGGAAGCGGTGGCGGCGGAGCGGGGGCTGCCAATCCGGGAGGCGGAGCGGATCGGGAACTGCGGGTTGCGGACGCTGGACGTGGTGAAAACCTACCTGCACTGGGAGGTGGACGAGGCGGAGGCCATCCGCATCGGGGAGCGAAAGGAGGCGCTGTACCGGAAATGGATCCGGACGCGGGGGATTCCGGCGATTCCGGGGGCTGTCGGATACGTGCGGGCGGCGCGGGCGGCGGGAATCCCGTGCGCCATCGGGTCGTCGGCGCCGCGGGAAAACGTGTCGGCGTGCCTGGAGGCGCTGGGGTTGGCGGATGCATTCGGGGCAGTGGTCAACGGGGAAGACGTGGCGCGGGGGAAGCCGGCGCCGGACATCTACCTGCTGGCGGCGGCGCGGCTGGGGGTGTCGCCGGAACGCTGCACGGTGTTCGAGGACGCGGCGGCGGGAGTGGCGGCGGGGCACGCGGCGGGGATGAAAGTGGCGGCCCTGCTGACGAGCCAGAGCCGCGGGGATCTGGCGGCGGCGGATGCGTGGTTCGCGGATTTCCGCGGCATGCCGATTCCGCCGGTTCCGTGAGGGAGGGACCGGCGGGATGGCGGTTCTGGCGCATGCGGCGGAATGGGCGGGATGGGCGGGGGTGTGGCTGCTGTGCGCAGCGGGGATGGGGCTTTCGCTGCTGACGATTTCGGGGACGTGGCTGGTGCTGGCGGCTGGGGTGCTGGCGCGCTTGCTGGGCGGGGGGTTTCCGGGGTGGGGGACGCTGGCGGCCTTCGGGGGCGTATGCGTGGCGGTGGAGGCGGGGGAATGGTATTCCTCGTCGTGGGGCATCACGAAGCGGGGGGGGAGCGGGGCGGCGGGGTGGATGTCGTTGCTGGGAGGCATCGCGGGGGCGGTGCTGGGCGGGATTTTCATTCCGCTTGCCATCGTGGGACCGCTGGCGGGGATGCTGGCGGGGAGTTTCCTGGGGGCGTACGCGGTCGAGCGGCACCGGCTGCGGCGGAACGGGGCGGCGGCGCACGTCGCGATGGGGGCGGTCTGGGCGCAGCTGGGGATGCTGGTGCTGAAGGTGGCGGCCACGGCGGGGATGATTGCGTGGCTGGTGGCGGGCGTGGCGGTGTCGTGAGCGGGAAGAAAGGCGGAAAACGGTGGAAATCGCGTATTACATGACGGCGCACGGCTACGGCCACGGGGTGCGGTCCTGCGACGTGCTGCGGGCGCTTTACCGGCGGCGGCCTTCGCTCTCCGTCACCGTTTCGACGGGTCTTCCGCCGGATTTCCTCCTGAACCGCATCGGGACGGCGGGGCGTCCCGCGTTCCGGGAACGGCGGCTGGACGTCGGCATGGTGCAACGGGATTCCATCCGCGTGGATTTGGACGCGACGCTGGCGCGGCTGGAGCGGCTCGTGGCGGACCGCGACGCGCTGGTGGAAGAGGAAACGCGGTTCCTGCGCGGATCCGGCGCGCGGCTCGTGGTGGCGGACATTCCGTCGATTCCGATCGAAGCGGCGAAGCGGTGCGGGATTCCGGCGGTGGCCGCGGGGAATTTTTCGTGGGACTGGATTTACGCGGATTTTGCGGCGCGGGATGCGCGCTGGCAGGCGGCGGTGGACTTGTTCCGGCGCGGCTACGCGCAGGCGGACCTGCTCTTGGAGTTGCCGTTCGCGGCACCGATGGAGGCCTTCCCGCGGCGGGAGCGCGTCGGCGTGCTGGCGCAACCGGGACGGAACCGGCGCGAAGAAATCGCGCGGGAGACCGGGGCGGATGCGTCGGAGCGCTGGGTCCTGCTGTCGTTCACGACGCTGGAATGGGGGGCGGACGCGCTGGCGGCGGTCGCGGCGACGCGGGGCACGGCGTTTTTCACGGTCAAGCCGCTGGGATGGCCGGGCGTGCCGAACGTGCACGCGGTGGACCGGGAGCGGTTCCCGTTTTCGGACGTCGTGGCGAGCGTGGACGCGGTCGTGACGAAGCCGGGCTACGGAATCCTGAGCGACTGCCTGGCGAACGGAAAGCCGCTCGTTTACGCGGACCGGCGGGATTTCGCGGAGTATCCGGTGCTGGTGGAGGCGCTGCGGCGGCATTTCCGCGCGGTGCACGTTCCCGCGGCGGAGCTTTACGCGGGCCGTCTCGCGGCGGCGCTGGATGCGGTGGAAGGTTTGCCGCCGCCGTTGGAGGACCTGCCGCTGGACGGCGCGGAAACGGCGGCGGAGCGCATCCTGGCGTTTTTGTAGGCGGGGCGGACGCTTTTCGGATTTTGCCAAAGTTTGGCAAAAAGGGGGCGTTTTGCCAATGCTTGGCAAATCGGTCCGACGGGCAAAAACCCGCGGGGGGGAAGGGGGGAAAGGGAAGAAAAGGGGCGGTCCTCAGTTCTTGCCGAAGGGGGAGAGGGTGCCGGCGGCGATGTCGCGCTGGATGTCCTGGATTTCGCGTTTGAGGGCGTCGGGGAGCTTGAACTCGTAGTCGTGGTAGGGGGCGAGGCCAACGCCGTTGTTGGCGAGGCGGCCTTCGTAGCAGCCGCCGCCCCAGAACTGGTTCTCGCAGACGGCGACGCAGAGCTGCATGACGGCGCGGTCGATGCGCTTGACGCAGGAGGTCAGGAGGATGTCGCGGGCTTCGTAGAGGGTTTCGTATTGGTCGCCATCGACGCCAATGGCCCATTTCTTTGCTTTTTTCGCGGCGGTGATGGCACCGACGCCAGCCTGTCCGGCGGGGGCGAAGACGACGTCGGCGCCTTCGGAAAGGAAGCGGGCGGCGAGTTCGGCGGCCTTGCCGGTGTCGGTGAAGGAATCGATGAAATCGCCGAGGACGCGGACGCGGCGGCGGTGCTTGCGGTTGTAGTGCTTGACGCCTTCGGCGAAGGCGTCGGTGAAGCTGGTGACGCTTTCGACGCGCATGCCGCCGATCCAGGCGACGGCGGGATCGGCGGGGTCCTGGAGGTCGGCCCAGGCGGCGGCGAGGTAGCCGGCGGGAAAGGCGCATTCTTCGACGCGGAAGAGGAGGGACCGGGCGTTTTTCGGGGGAGTGCGGGAACCGCCGTCGACGGAAGCGAAAAGGGTGTTGGGGTAGGCGAGGGCCATTTTTTCGACATCGGGGGCGAGGAGGATGCCGATGCCGATGACGAGGCGGTAGCCTCGTTCGGCGAGTTCGGCGAGGTTGCGGGCGTAGTCTTCGGGGCCGTCGGATTCGACGAAGTTGGCATAGATGGGAAAGCGGTTGAGGAGGGCTTCGAGTCCTTCGCGGCCGCTGAGGTTGAAGGAGCTGTCGTCCCAGGCACCGCCGTCGGTGAGCATGGCGATGCGGACGCGGGGCGTGTCGTTCTGGGGAGCGGCGCCGGCGGGGAGGGCGGCGAGCAGGAAGGCGGCGGCGCAGAAGAAGAGGGATTTGGCGTTCATATCCCGCCACTATGGAAGGCGGGGGGCAGGGTGTCAATGCGGGAAGTGGGGTTCCGCGGCGTGTGGAAAAAATTCCCCGTTTTTGCCAAGCGTTGGCAAATTTGCCGGGAGCGGCCGAACGGTTGCCCGGGCAAAAAACAGCGGGGGGAGACGGGGGAGGGGAAGGTCAGGCGGGGGGGAGGAGGATGCCGTCGCGCATGGGAAAGTGGAGGTGGCAGCGGGCGGCGATGGCGTCGTTGTGGGTGACCATGACGAGGGTGACGGAGCGGGAGGCGACGAGGGAGAAGAGGTAGGAGAGGACGTCCTCGCCGGTGAGGGAGTCGAGGTTGCCGGTGGGTTCGTCGGCGAGGAGGAGTTCGGGGTCGTTGACGAGGGCGCGGGCGATGGCGGCGCGCTGCTGTTCGCCGCCGGAGAGTTCGGCGGGCCGGTGGGCTTCGCGCCCGGCGAGGCCGACGGCGGCGAGGAGGGCGCGGGCCTTGCGGCGGATGGCGGGTCCGCGGCGCCAGGCGCCGGGGAGGGCGAGGGCGGGGAGGGAGACGTTTTCGAGGAGGGTGAGTTCGGGGAGGAGGTGGTAGGCCTGGAAGACGAAGCCGATGGAGCGGGCGCGGAGGGCGGCGCGGGCGTCGGGGCGGAGGGCGTAGATGTCGGTGCCGCGGAAGCGGACGGTGCCGGAGTCGGGGGGGTCGAGGCCGGCGAGGGCGTAGAGGAGGGTGGATTTGCCGGCGCCGGAGAGGCCGGTGACGGCGGTGGTGCGGCCGCGGGGGACGGAGAGGTCGACGCCGCGGAGGACTTCGACGGGGCGGGAGGCGCCGGCGTAGGTTTTGCGGAGGGCGGCGGCTTCGAGGATGGGGGCGGGGGAGGGGCTAGTCATGGCGGAGGGCTTTGACGGGGTCGAGGCGGGCGGCCTGCCAGGCGGGGATGACGGCGGCGAGGGTGCAGACGAAGATGACGGAGAGGGCGATCAGAAGGAGGTCGCCGGGGAGGGTGCGGGAGGGGATTTCGGCGAGGTGGTAGAGTTCCTTGGGGAGGAGCTGCATGCCGCAGCGGTCGTTGAGGAAGTGGAGGATGTCGTTGCGGTGGCGGAGGGCGAGGAGTCCGAAGCCGATGCCGGAGGCGATGCCGAGGAGGCCCTGGATCCAGCCCTGCCAGAAGAAGACGCGCATGACGGCGGAGGAGGAGAAGCCGAGGGAGCGGAGGATGCCGATTTCGCGGGTTTTCTGGACGGTGACGGTGATGAGGGTGTTGGTGATGCCGAAGGCGGCGACGATGGTGATGAAGATGAGGAGGAAGAACATCATGTTCTTTTCGACGCGGAGGGCGGCGAAGAGCTGGCGGTTGAGGTCCATCCAGGTGCTGGCCTGCCAGCCGGGGGGGAAGGCGGCGCGGATGGCGTCGGCGGCGCGGTCGGCGCGGTAGGGGTCGTCGGTCATGACCTGGAAGGCCTCGATGCCGGCGCCGGCGCAGAAGGAGCGGGCGTCCCAGATGGAGGCGAGGACGTAGTTGGCGTCGAATTCCCACATGCCGACTTCGAAGATGCCGGCGACGGTCCAGTCGCGGGGGAGGCGGATTTCGGCGCCGTCGGCGAAGGAGGCGGGGGAGAAGGCGGTGAGGGTGTCGCCGACGGAGAGGCCGAGGGAGCGGGCGAAATCGGCGCCGACGACGACGCGGCCGCCGGAGACGTCGAACTCGCCGTCGACGACGGCGTTCTGGAGGCGGCCGACCTTTTGTTCTCGTCCGGGGTCGATGCCGCGGAGGATGGGGGTCTTGATTTCGCCGTTGGGTGCCTTGACGAACATGAGGCTCTGGAGGAAGGGGGCGGCGCCGGAGACGCCGGGGAGGGATTCGAGGCGGGTGCAGATGGAATCGGCGTCGTTGCGGATGGCGTCGCGGTCGTAGGAGTAGACGGTGATGTGGGCGTTGAAGGAGAGGATTTTTTCGCGCCACATCATGTCGAAGCCCTCCATGACGGAGAGGACGATGACGAGGACGGCGACGCCGAGGAGGACGCCGAGGACGGAGAGGACGGTGACGGCGGAGAGGAAGGTGCGCTTGGGGCGGAGGTATTTGAGGGAGAGGAAGAGGGAGAAGGGGAGCATGGGGCGGGGCGGCTAGCGGGCCTTGGCGGCGGGGGATGCGGCGGCGGGTTTGCGGCGCATGGCGGCGAGCTGGATGATCATGAGGATCTGGTTGGTGGTCCAGTAGAGGGAGAGGCCGGAGGGGAAGTTGTAGAAGAGGACGGTGAAGAGGACGGGCATCATCATCATCATTTTCTGCTGCTGCGGGTCGGAGGTGGGGGTCATCTTCTGCTGGATCCACATGGTCACGCCCATGAAGATCGGGAGGATGTTGACGGGGACGGGGAGGACGGAGGCGAAGAGGTTTTCGGGGGTGGAGAGGTCGGCGATCCAGAGGAAGCGGGAGAAACGCAGTTCGATGGCGCCGCGGAGGACGACGAAGAGGGCGAAGAAGACGGGAATCTGGACGAGCATGGGGAGGCAGCCGCCCATGGGGTTGATCTTGTGCTCGCGGTAGATCTGCATCATGGCCTGCTGCTGCTTCTGCGGGTCGCCCTTGTACTTCTCTCGAGTGGCGGTGATCAGGGGCTGGATTTCCTGCATGCGGCGGGTGGAGAGCATGGACTTGCGGTTGAGGGGCCAGAAGACGCCGCGGATGAGGAGGGTGAGGAGGATGATGGCGAGGCCGTAGTTGAAGGGCCAGACGTGTTCCTTCATCCAGACCATGAGGCGGAGGATGAGGCGGCCGATGGGGCTGAAGAAGCCGAGTTCGAGGATGTCCTCCTGGTGGGGGCCGTTGGCCTTGAGGGTGGCGTAGAGTTTCGGGCCGAGGTAGAGGGTGGAGGGGGTGAGGAGGGTTTCGCCGGCGGGAACGGTGACGGCGGGCAGGCGGAGGGAGGCGCTGACGGCGTCGAGGGGGACGACCGTGCGCGGGAAGAGGAGCATGAAGCGCGTCTGCTGGGGTTCGCCGCGGCGGGCGAGGGCTTCGACCTGGTCGGCGGCGACGTCGTTGGCCGGGGTGAGGATCTGGACGAAGTACTTGTCCTTCACGGCGACCCAGTCGGCCTTGGCGGCGGGCTTGCCGGGGCCGGGAACGACGGCGTACTGGGTGCCCGGCGCCATGGAGGGGAACCAGCGCTCCAGCTTGGTGCTCCAGTTTTCGACCTTCTGGCCGACGAGGGTGTCGATGCCGAGGGTGGGCATGCGGTCGTTCTTGTCGCCGGGGAGGTTGGGCATCCAGCCGCACTGGAGTCCGGCGGCGACTTCGACGGGGGCGGACGTGGCGTTTTCGAGGGAGTCCTCGATGCGGAGGGTGTAAGCCTCCCCGAGGGCGATGCGGCGGCGGAAGACCGCGCCGTCGGGGCGGACGAAGCGGTATTCGACCGCGTCGGCGGACGCGGCGACCTGTTCGAGGGGGGCATCGGGGGGGAGGCCGTAGCCGGAGACGCCGCCGGCGGGGCGGTCGGAGAAATCGAAGCGGACGGGGCCGGAACCGGGGTCGCCGGTGAGGGGATAGGCGAGCATTTCGGCGGATTTCACGCCGCCGCCGCGGGAGGTTAGCACGAGGCGGACGACCGAATTGGTCAGTTCGTTTTCGACCTCGGGGCGGTCGGGGACGGACTCGGCGAGGACCGGCGCGGGGGCGGGTTCCGCGGGCGAGGCGGCGGGCGCTTCGGCGGGGGCTTCCGCAGGAGATTCTTCGGGCATGGCCGTTTCGGGGGCGTCGGCGGGCCGGGTCGCCGCTGGCCGCGGCTTGGGCGGGAAGAACTTGACCATGACGGTGCGGTCGATGAACGGCCAGGCGAGAAACGCGGCCAGCAGGATGACGAGGGGAATGATGTCGTTCTTTTTCATGATAAGAGGAATGGGGGCGGAAGCGCCCGGAAAAGGTAAAACGCGCGACACTCTAGCGGAGGGGGCCGCGCCGTGCGAGAAAAAAGGCCGTCCGTCCCTTCGCCCACCGAAACGGCGTGTGTGGTTCGCCGTGTTTCCGCAGCGCGGGGCGGAGGGGGAACGGGGGCGGGGAAAAGTCTTGCTTTCGGGGGGAGGAGGGGGTAGAGGGACGAAAGTTCGTTCCGGGAATGTCAGGACACCACGGCGGACGGTCCGTCGATTGGGGGACGAGTCATCCGCATTCGCCGGCAGGCCGATGAGAAAGGCCGCGGCGTGCGTCTTGGACGGACCGCGGTGGGATTGTCGCCCGGAACGGCAGCAACAACACAACAGAAAGCAGGGACCCATGGGTCTGATCAACATCATCAAGAAGGTATTCGGCGGCGGAAACGCGCCGGCGGGACGGGACAAGCACATCTACGTGGTGGACGGGGCGCGCATGCTGGACGAACGCAACGGGCGGCGGCTGGGGCCGCGCGACCAGTTGCAGGTGCTCAACATGCTCGACCGGGTCTCGCAACAGGAAGGGTTCGCCATCCAAGCGGTCCTGGAAAGCGAGCGTCCGCTGCGCGAGGTGGACGACGGCGGGGAATTCGGGCACGTCCGCGTGTATTTCGCGAAGGATTCCGAAGCGCTGGCGGAAAAGATGCTGGAGCTGTGCGGGAAGGGGAAGGACTACGTGCTGGTGGGGACGGGCTCGCGTCTGGAGCTGGATGCGGCGAAGGCGGGCATCTCGATGATGAGCGTTTCGACGTTCCGGCGGGCGTTCGGGCAGGGGAACGACGGCGGCCGCCGCGGCGGTGGGGATCGCGGCGAACGGCGGAATGGCAACGGCGGCCGGCGGCGCCATCGCGGGGGTCGGGGCCGCAACGGCGGCCGCGGCGGGCAGACCGCGAATCCAGCCGGCGCGGACGTGCCGCAGGCGCAGGACGGGGCTTCCGCCGCTCCGGCGGCTTCCGCTCCCGCTTCCGCGGAAGTGAACAAGCTGATCGATCTGGTGGACTGATCCGGATCGACCGGGGGGAAACGGACGGGCGCGGCGAAAGCCGCGCCCGTTTTTCGTCCGGGGCGCCAAAGACGGAGGACCCCAGGATGAAAATCGCGCATGTAGGTTACGGGAGTTGTGGAAATGGGGCTGCGGTCGCCGCGCGAGATTTTTGGCGTTTGTCGCCGCACATGTTTTACGAACAGTGGTGTCAGGCGGGCTTGGCGGTGATGGAGTCGAGCATGGCCTTGATGGTTTCCGAGCTCGCGGGCTTGATCAAGGCGCCGGTGAACCCGAGGGATGCGTAGGTGTCCTTGAGCGCGTCGTCCGCCGTGAACACGAACACGGGCAGTTTCGCCAGCGCCGGGTCGGCCCGCACGGCCCGCACGAGTTCCCCTCCGTCCATGCCGGGCATCTGCAGGTCCGTCACGAGCAGGTCGAAGGCCCGCGGCCCGGGGTTCCGCAGCTTTTCCAGCGCTTCGGCCCCGTCCATGGCGAAGGCGACTTCTTCGATCCGCAGCTTGCGGAAGTGCATGGCCATGACGGTGTGGTTGAGCTTGCTGTCGTCGGCGAAGAGGATGCGCGGCTGCCGCCCGCGGACGAGCGGCACGTAGGCGCCGGCGGGGCCGCCGCCGATCATCCCGGCGATCCGCTCCAGCAGCACCTGCCGCCGGTAGGGCTTGGTGGCGTGCCCGTCCACCCCGGCCTCGAACGCGGCGTGGATGTCGGAGTCGAAGGCGTTGGCGCTCAGGGCCATGATGCGCACGTCGGAGACGCCGGGCCGCGCCAGCGCGCGGATGGCCCGCACGGCCGCCAGCCCGTCCATGACGGGCATGTTGATGTCCATGAGCACGATGTCGTATCTCCCCGGCCCGCCGCCGGCGACCTTGTCGACGGCCTCGCGGCCGTTGGCGGCGCAATCGACCTCGAAGCCGGCGTCGGAGAGGATGCGCGCGGCGATGTCGCGGTTGGCCTCGTTGTCCTCGGCGAGCAGCAGGCGCTTGCCGGTGAAATCGGCGTCGTGCCCGCGCGTTTCGCGGCTCGCCGCCGCGGCGACTTCGCTTTCGGGGACGAGGGGCAGCTCGATGCGGACGGTGAACTCGGTTCCCTTGCCCTTTTCGGAGGCGACGGAGATGGTCCCGTGCATCAGTTCGGCGATGCGCTTGGTGATGGCCATGCCCAGTCCCGTTCCCTGGATGCCGCTTACGGTGGACGTGCGCTCGCGCTCGAACGGCTCGAACACGCGCTCGGCGAACGCGGGACTCATCCCGATGCCGGTGTCCCTGACGCGCAGTTCGTACGCGGCCGCGCCGCCCGCGGCGGCGCCGGGCAGCTGCCGGCAAACGAGGGAGACGCTTCCGCCCCGCGGCGTGAACTTGAGGGCGTTGCCGACGAGGTTGAGGAGCATCCGGTCGAGCCGCACCTTGTCGCACAGGACGAACCGGTCGCGCACGCCGGAAAAATCGACGGAGAAAGCAACGCCTTTGAACGCCATCTGGGGGGCGAAGAGGTCGTTGAACTGGTCGAGCGTTTCCGCCAGGTCCGCGGGCACGGGGTCGAGCTCGACCTTGCCGGACTCGATGCGGCTCATTTCGAGCACGTCGTCGAGCAGGGCGAGGAGGCTGCGGCCGGCCTCGCGGACCTTCGCGACGTAGCCGCGCAGGGCCGCCTCGTCGGTGCCGTCGTCTTCCGCGAGCTCCGTGTAGCCGATGATGGCGTTCAAGGGGGTGCGGATGTCGTGGCTGATGTTGGAGAGGAACCCGGTCTTGGCGCGGTTGTTCGCCTCGGCGCGGGTCTTGGCCAGCTCCAGCGACTTTTCGCGCGCCTGCTGGGTGCGGTAGAGGCTGAACATCAGGAGGATCGCGAAGACCGGCAGGGACAGCTGGACGAGGTCGATGACGAGCAGGCGCCGTTCGAGAAGTTCCATCGCGCCTTCGAGGTAGCCCTCCGCGCACGCGTCGGCCTCGGCGGAGGGGTCGGAGCCGGTGAGCGCGCGGTACCGCGCGTGGTAGAAGGAGGCCACGCCGTCCACCTCGGCGCGGATGGCGCACGCCGAAGTCTGGCGGACCCACATGAGCGAGGAGAACAGGACGAGGGCCAGCGCGCCGAGCCAGACGGCCATCGAGCGGCCGAAGCGCGTCGGGTCGCGCTTGAACACGAGGCGGTAGACCGCGAAGCCGAGGAGCACCCAGATCGCGAGCATCAGGTACGACTCGGCCGCGAGCGCGCCGCCGGAGAGGTACTTCGGGACGAGCAGCAGCAGGCTGAAGACCACCGACATCCAGATGCCGCACCAGCCCGTCGCCTTCGTGGCCGCGCGGCCGGACTTGCGCGCCTCCGCGAGCGCCGCGGCCGAGACGGCGCAGTAGGCCACCGCGGCCCCGATGCTCGACATGTCCACCGGCCAGCCGATCGCCGTGCGCCCGAAGAACGGCACCACCGCCGAAAAAACCGTCACGAGGAGGATCGCGTTGCGCGGCGTGCCGTTGGCGTCCAGGCGGCCGACCCACGCCGGGAACACGCGGTACGCGGCAAGGCCGCACAAGAGGCGGCTCGTCGCGAACACCGCCGCGACGACGCCCGTCGCGATTCCCGCGAACATCGCCGCCGCCAGCAACGCCACGCCCGCCGTGCCCAGCGCGCGCCGCGCCGCGGCGAAGGTCGGCATCGACGAAATGCCTTTGAGGTTTTTCGCGCCTGCGAGGTAGTCCGGCCACGACGAAAACCCGTCCGGGTGCGCCAGCGCCGGGAGCAGGGCCAGCACCAGGTACGCCGCGGCCGCCGCCGCGACCGCCAGGAGCATGGGGCGGAACGAACGGCGCGCGTCGAAGGCGAATTCGCCCGACAGGTTCGAAACCGCCTCGAAGCCCACGAATGCCCACGGCATCATCCCGAGGACCGCGAGCACCTGCCGCACCGGGCCCCGGCCCGTGCCGGGCGCGAACGCCGGGGCCATCGCCGAAAGGCCCCCTTCGTGCTTCGCGAGCGCCGCCGCGAAACAGGCCGCGATGCAGCCGGCGAGCAGCAGGACCAGCCCCAGGTTGACCCGCGCCGCCGTCCGTTTCGCGAGGCACAGGCCCCCCGCCGCCGCGATGGCCGCCACGCACAGCCCCGCCTCGCCCAGCCACACGTCGAAGCCCGCCAGCCGGTAGTGGAAGCCGACCTGGAACGCGCCGCCCGCCACGTGGCGGACCAGGAAGACGAGCGCCGTCGCGTTGCCCCAGAGGATTGCGAGGTAGGCGAGGAGGATCGACCAGCCCACGAGGAAGCCGTAGTCGGGGCCGAGCACGTCGTGGGCGTAGGCGAAGGCGCCGCCGGGACCGGGGCGGTGGCGGAGCAGCACGTGGTAGTTCCACGCGAACACCAGCATCGCCGCCGCGCCGAGCGTCACGCCGATGGCCGTGCCCAGCGGCCCCGCGGTTGGCAGGAACGACGTGCCCGGCATCACGAACGCGCCCCAGCCGACGGCGAACCCGAAGGCGAGTCCCCAGGTGGCGGAGGGGGAAAGGAATTTGCGCATGGCGTTGGAAGGTTTCATGTCGGGCGCGGTTGTCCGGGTCGGGCATCAATCCGCATTTTTACCGCACCCTCCCGCCGGGAACAAGGAGCAGCAAGAAAGAAGAAATGGGGCCGGACGGCATCCGCCGCGCGGTTTTTCCATTTTGCCAATGTTTGGCAAATCGGTCCGACGGGCAAAAACCGCCGGGGGGGGGAGGGGAATCAGCGGGCGATGCCGCGCTGGGAGGCGCGGATGAAGTCGGCGTAGGCGCGGATTTCGGGGAGGGGGGGGAGTTCGGTTTCGAGGCGGTCG
>Ga0310786_10002607_pt1 | contig 27275 bp, 21 predicted proteins | sample AusTroGonzalo_MG_FD_203881 | JGI IMG/M metagenome (GOLD analysis project Ga0310786, IMG submission 203881) | Bovine rumen microbial communities from tropical cattle in Woodstock, Queensland, Australia - Gonzalo_03 (v2) (version 2) | ecosystem: Host-associated > Mammals > Digestive system >...
GGTGCGTTCCTTTATTCCTATAAGAATAGTGGGTCACATGCTTATTTCCGGAGTAGCACCCCCTATTCGGCTTTAATCGGTGAAGAGGATAATTACTTCAATCCAAACCTTGGTGGCGTTAATTATGGATTTTCCATCCGATGCATATCTAAGGGGTCTGTAATAAAAACCTTTATCCAAGATATTACTATTGCCACGTGTCCTTCTGAGCCAACTACAGTATATGACCTTCGCGACAACCAGGCTTACACGATTCAAAGACTTGCCGATGGCAATTGCTGGATGCTCGACAACTTGCGTCTCGACGCGCGCAACCTCATCATGCCATTATCCGTCGCAAACACGAATATGTCTCCAGAGATTAGTTTTACTCTTCCAAATAGCACCAATAGCGGTTTTAATAGCTATACTACGGCACAGTTAAGCAATCAGAACTACAGTCCTGCAGCCGAAAATCGGAATACGGATGGTGTCTACTATAATTATTGTGCCGCTTCGGCCGGAACGGTTTGTTCAGAAAACGGAAGTAGCACTTCGTTTGATATTTGTCCGAAGGGATGGCATCTGCCAACTGGTGGCGATTCTGGCCAGTTCAAAGCCCTTTATAATTCATACAGTGGTAGCGAAGCTACATTTAGTGAAATCTTTAATAGTGCATTACCAGGCCAGTTCTATGAAGACGAAAAAACTCATAATGGAGAATTAGCTGCTTATTGGTCTTCAGCTGTTTCTGGCACTGGAGCCAAAAGGTTAACATATAATTCAAACACAACAACAACTAATCCGGATACAAATGGTGATCGTCGTATAGGGTTCTCAGTTCGCTGTGTTGCTGATAGTGCACCTGTTCTGGCTATTCAAGACGTAACAATTGCGACTTGTCCTTCCAGACCTACACTAACATACGACAGACGCGATAATGCATGGTATTACATACAAAAGCTTGCCGATGGTAAATGTTGGATGCTCGATGATCTTAGTTTGGGCGGAGATGAGGCTACTTTACTAACTCCTTCCGATACAAACATTGAATCCAACTACACGCTACCTGCAAGCGTCAGTGATATTGGAAGTTATACTGAGCCTCAGCTATATTCAGGTTTTAAAGGTACTATCGTGAGATATGAGGGGGGCAGAGGAAAAATAGGCACCTATTACAATTATTGTGCCGCAACTGCTGGGACTTATTGTGAAGATCCGGACGAACTAACAAATTGGACTGGGCCTACAAATGATATCTGTCCAGCAGGTTGGCGTATGCCTACGGGTGGCACTAATGGCGAACAAAGAACCCTTTATCATGCTTATAATAGCAACGACGCCGCAACGAGGTCTGCGCTCAGAGTTGCTCTTACGGGTTGGTTTCCATCATTGTATTACGAAAAACCATATGGAATAAATCTAAATGCTTGGTTCTGGTCGTCAAACATTTATGACCGTTACTGCCCTTACGGCATTTCTTCTACTGAACAGTGGGATTATGACGAATTTGACGCACTCGGTTGGGAAGACCGCGAGTACGGCGAATCCCTTCGTTGCATACTTAAATAATAATACTGGTAAGTTATAGTTATTTAACAAAAATAACCCTCACTGGTTATTTTTGTTATTGTCTAGCTTATTTCTTGTTCTTCTTGGTGGTTTTCTTACGAGTAGATTTCTTTGCTACTTCTTTTCTAGCAATCTTGTCCTCGATGTTCTGCGAGCGGTTATGCACGCCATAAATAAGGCTAGTAATACCCACAATTAGCATATAAGCGCCGAAGAAGCGGATAAACGTCATTTGTTCAAAACTACCAGCATTGATAATCACGCAGCCCATCACGCAGCCAAGTATACCCACAACCACGCGGATGAAGCGGTCTGTCGGGTCTACCGTGGAAAGGAAACCATGGAAAAGATCAATCACGCCAGAGACAGCAGTATAGACAGCGATAATAATCAGGCTATTGACGAGGCTATCTTTAGCAAGGAAAAGCAGACAAAGTGCAGCGGCAACATCAACTACGGAGTCAATCACCGAGGTGAGCCAGCCATGCTTCTTAGCAGAGGCATAGAGAGCACTAACGGAATCTACAATCCCCATCACGAGGAGCAGCATTGCGAGCATCGATACGACATTTTCGATATTGTTTAGCATACCAAAGAGCGTCACGAAGCCAAAGACACAGGCGAGTGCGCCCCTGACTAGAAACACTGACCAGTGCTTGTCTATAAATCTGCGATTAATTTTTGCCATAGTTTTCCTTTTTTGTTTATACTAAATGCTTATACTTTAATTATAGCACAAATTTCGTAAAATGTCTAGATAGCGATTATGACTCCTGAAGGAGACAGCGGACCGAGCGACCACTAGAGCGATTGTAGCTATTAGTAGGAGTTACCATGCCATCCATGATAGATAAACCGTTTATATAGTAGCCATCGTTAGCTAATGTGGATGACCAGAAGTAGCCACGACTACCCTGCATGGAGAATTGGCCATTGGAATAATGACCAGCGACTGGGGTACGAAGGGCACCGACAAAATTATTAAAGTCTTGAGCGTAGGCAGTCCAAAGTGCCTTATAATCTCCAGAGTTACCGCTCGTTGGCATACGCCAACCATACGGGCAGATATCCTCCGTAGCGTTGCCGGAAGCCGTACCAGCATTGTTGCCGTTACCGTAACAGTAAGAACCAGCTGTAGCGGCGCAGTAGTTATAATAGGCGCCATATTTGCCATCGTCGTAACCGCCACTATTAGGCTCTGCGGTAGAGTCTACAGCTGTAGTATTTACTAGTGGTGCAGAATTGCTGCCGCCACTAGTCCAGCTAGCTACTCCGGCTGTAGCATATTTTCCATCTGGGTCGGTAGATGGATCGCGAGTAGTCGTGCCTCTTAGATAGCCAAGCGTGGTGCTAGAAGCGTTTGTAGTGTTAGAATCAATTTTCGCTAGAACGGTTGGATTTGCAATATCGAGAGCGAGATTATCGAGTAGCCAGCATTTACCATCTGCAAGTCTGCGCATAGTGTACTGCCTCTCGTCACGGTTATCATAGACTGTTCTCGGTGTAGTTGTACAATCGGCGGTCATCACGTCCTGCATGTAGAGTTTTGGCTCTGGCGCACCGTTGCTTACCACCTTGAAGTTAATCACGTTTGAATAGTCACCAGCGAGCTGACCCTCGGCGGCAAAAGCGCCAATCCTAAAGGAAGTAGTAGAATCCACGGCTGCACCATCGGTCACGTTTAGTTCAGCCGTATTTGTAGTGTCGTCATATTTTGGAAGGCCGTTAAAATTGCTCCAGGTAGAGCCGTTTGTAGATACGGTGTAGCCCCACACACTAGAGGATTCACCAGAAAGAGTTGAAAGGTCACTATTTACATTAATACTGGCAAAATTAGCAGCGCCATTGGTGTGGCGAAGATCACGATAGTCCTTCGTGGAGTCGCCTACGGTAGCACTGAGTGTATATCCGTAGAGGTTATTTGTGTTTACTACTACGTCTACAACGTTTGATAAATCATCTTGGCCCGGGATAAGGTTACCAATCACAATATCTGTATCGGAAAGGGAAACGGACAAAGTAGAGCTGAAGGTAAACTTGACACTCGTCTCGTCTTGATAAGTCAAAGCGCCGACATAATTACTCGCACATATGCCTACAAAAATAGCTCCAACAGAAACACACGACACTACTAGAGATGTATGTGTGACCTTTTTCATAAGGTCATTATAACATAAGGTTTATAAATGTTGCAAATGGTGGATTTAGTTTTTGAGAAGACAACGAACAGAGTAGTCATTGAAGCGCTGAGAATAATAACTTGGATGTGTGCTGGCGGATGAGCCAATCCAGAGAGTGTACATCGTATATTTGCTTTGGTCACTAGAACTGAAATTACCAGAGCGAGTAGACGACCAGAATATACCAACTACATCTGTGCTACCATCGCCAGAATAGCCAGAATATGGGAGGTGGAGTATAGTCTTATAATTTGCGCTATCAATTGCGTAGAGAGCTTGATACTCGCCAGAAGGTCCGCCGGTAGGCAAGCGCCAACCTTTAGGACAAATGTCCTCAGTTGCGTCTTCGGTCGGATTACCAGTGAGTTCATCGTCGTCACTGCTATTGTCGTTACCATAGCAGTAACTACCGGCAGAAGCGGCACAGAAATTATAGTGGACACCGTATTTACCAGCATAGCTAACGCCGGTCTTATTCTTATTTTTAGTATTTACGAGCGGTGTAGCATATTTACTGTCAGAAGCCCCGTTAGCCACGGGATACATAGCATATTGATCCGAGGCGGTGCCCCCGCCATATTTGAAGGAGTTTATTGCAGTATCGGATGCATTAGTGTTAGATGAGGACATCCTGCCCCGTACTGTGCTATCTAGAGGATCGAGGCGGAGATTATCTAGGAGCCAGCAGTTGCCATCAGAGAGCCTTCCAATCAAGTATTCCTCGCCATCACGTTTATCCACAACAGTTCTTGGCGTAGTCGTACAGGTATCAGCAGTGACATCCTGGATATAGTCTGGCTTTTCGGCTATACAGCGAACAGAGCCGCCATCGCTGCGACGGTTGAAGCTGTAATCCTGTGGGTTGATATTTGACGTATCGACGTCCAGGCCGTACATGTAGAGATTACTATTCCTTGTAGACGACCAGAAGTAGCCGTCTGAACCCTGATTGTAGGCCGAAGCAGTATCGAAGTAACCAGAGAGAGGGACACGGAGGGCATTAACGAAGGCTGCTCCGTCACCAGAATAAGCAGTATAAAGGGCCTGATATTCTCCAGAACTACCACCTGTAGGAATACGCCAGCCTTTAGGACAGATGTCTTCTGTTGCATTACCGGATGATGTAACGACATTACCATTCTCGCCATAACCATAACAGTATGAACCAGCTGTTGCAGCACAGTAGTTATAATATATACCTATATTGCCAGTACCAGATTGACCCATAGCATAAGATACTGGGGTGTATTTTGAAGCGGTACCGATTAGTGGTGCCGAATAACTATAACTACTGGTCCAGGCCGCTACGCCAGCCGTAGCATATTGGCCATCCGGATCATTAGATGGATCTCTCGTGGTGGTGCCTTTGAGATAACCTAGTGTAGTATTAGAGGCATTAGTAGTATCAGAGTTGAGTCTAGCTTGAACAGTAGAGTTTGTAAGGTCTAGACGGAGATTGTCGAGCATCCAGCACCTACCGTCAGCAAGTTGCTGAATAGTATACCGTTCATTGTCACGCTTGTCTATAACTACAGTTGGGCTAGTAGGACAATCCATATCAATGATGTCCTGGATATATGACATTGGCCCCTCACCAGTAGCTGCCTCACGGGCTACACAGCGAACCGAACCACCGAAGTAGCGGTTCTTGAAGTTGGCCGGGATAATTTTTGGCGAATCGAAATACATATAATAGGCCTTGTCTGAAGCCTGGATACTATTAGTCCAGTAGAGCCCGAAGTTGGCTGGGCTAGATAGGGAGCCATTAGTGGTGCGCCCTGAGCGAACAAACCAAAATGGCTCAGTGCGCATATTATTAAAGCCACTGGTCGACCAGACCGCATTGACATCGCCAATAGTATGGCTCGTAGAGAGACCATTCTGATATACTAAGTAATCAAAATCAGAATAGCCATTTTCAGACGTGGCACCAGTGGAGAGCTTCCAGCCGGCCGGACAGACAGAATTTGGCGCAAGCGTATAATTATCGTTGCTTACAGAAACCTTCGTGCCACCGCTAGTAGCATTTAGGGCTGCAGCGGAATAGAAATTATAATAATTACCAGCATGATAGTGTTTACACTCATCCTCGGTATGTCCAGCATTAGCGCAGGCCTCTAGAGAATTATATGTAGTATCGTTTGTGGCGGAGCTGACATAATAGTAATATTTATCTCCTGGGTCAAATGAACGGTCTGCAGTCGCCGTGTTTGAATATTCAGATATTGTACTCGTTGTGGCCACAACCGGAGTCCAAATGACATTTTCGTCATCGTTCGTCCAGCCAAGATCGGTATTGGCGTGAGTGAAGACGGTCTCGGTGTCTAGCTCGAGGTCTAGGTTTTGAGTCATCCAAACCTGCGTACAAACGCGTTCGATACCAATACCAGTACAATCCGCGCGACCGTCCGGAATGTTTGGATCTACTGCTAACCTAGTCACCCAGTAATCCTTCATGTCACGAAGATCCGTTGCGATAATACTCTCATTTACACTCAAACGGCTCTTCCACTGGGCAACATCCTGCATGTAAAGTTTTGAATCGACCTTAGCCGTAGCAGTAAAAGTAATTACTGTAGAATATGTATCTTCTGGTACCTCGTAATTAATCTTGGTCCCGAGCTTGAGCGTGGAAGTGGTGCCGTTTGTGGCCTCACTGCTTTCCTGCAAGAGAACACCGTCACCAATACCAAAGAAATTGCCGTAATCATTGCCAGTTTTTGAAGCATAGCCCCATTTGTTAGTTGGAAAATCATCAGAAGTGTAACCCTCGTCGCTAGACTCAAGCTCGTTAATCACAAAATCATTCTCAATATTTTCGGCGACCATGGCGCCAGAAGAACGTGCCATATTAAGAGTATAGCCAAGCTCATTACTCGTGATGACGGTGGCCGTAAAATCGTCTGATTCACCAAAAGTGCCGACAAGCCCATTTGGCGTAACATCTATGGCTATGGAGCCCTCGCTAGCAGCTCCACCGAGGATAATCGCCATTGAGTCGGTCTTTGTGATATTAACACCGAGGCCTACTTCTTCACCATAAACATTGCTCGGCCCAAGAAAGAGGACGGTCAAAAACAAGGCCATGATTGGAATCAGAATGGTAATTAAAAATTCCGCAGTATTTTTTGCTCCACTTCTTATTTGCATCCTACCTCGCATAACCATTTTATCATGCTGCTGCTTACAAAACAAGACTCGCACGCTTGGCAAAATATGCTATAATTAAGTCTTAAGGAGGCCTATGGCTACAATTAAGAAAGCAATTATTACCGATGCTGGATTTGCCAGCAGATATTTACCAATCACGAAAACAATTCCAAAAGCAATGATTCCAATCGGCAGCAAGCCGGTGATGCAGCTTTGTGTTGAGGAATGTATGGAAGCTGGAATCGAAGAGATTATCATCGTTGCCACGCCAAACACCAAGTCGCGTGAGATTTATGATGATTATTTCCATAACCCGTCCGAGAACGTAAAGGCACTTCTCACTCGCCAGGGAAAGGCAGAGAGATTTGAGCCAGTTGAGCAGATTCTCAACTTCCCAAAGATTACCGTTATTGAGCAGGATGAAACTTTGCCTTATGGTAATGGTTCACCAATCGTTTCTGCAAAAGAATATGTCAAAGACGAAGAAGCTTTTGTCGTACTCTATAGCGACGACCTTATCCTCGGCCAGGGCGATGTAAAGACTCTCGTAGAGACCTACGAAGCCAACCCGACCGCCAAGGCTGTAATTACCGCACAGGAAATGCCAGAAAGTGTATGGCACAAATATGGTATGATTGCCCTCAAAGAGAACGGCACTCTTTCTCATATTGTCGAGAAGCCAAAGACCCCAGACCTTTCTCCTTCAAACCTTACTTCCTATGGTCGCTATCTTTTGACTCCAGAAGTGTTTGATTATCTCAAGCCAGAGAATACTGGCCTTGATGGTGAGCTTTGGACAGTGGATGGCATTACTAAGCTTGCTGAGACTGGCGATGTGCTTATCGCAAAGAGCAAAGGCAAGTGGATTACTACTGGTGATCCAAAGAATTATTTCATGGCTCATCTTGAGTATGTTCTTGAAAATACAGACTATGCAGACGATGTACGTAAGTTTGTCGCTGAGCACTAATCAAATTTTAGGTGTGCTATAATTTTAAAAAGGAGGAACCATGAACGTAGCAGAATGGATTTTAGTAGTAATACTTAGCGTAACGCTATTTATTTTCCTCATCGTGGGAATTGTGCTTCTCGTGAAGCTACTCGGCGTAGCAGAGGAAGCCAAAAAAGTTATCAAGAAGAGCCAAGACATTGCAGATAGTGCAAATGGTGTCGTAAATAACGTAAAGGATCTAACATCCGTTGGTGGGGTGGTTAAATCATTTGTAGACAAATATGTCGAGCCAAAATTTAAAAAAGAAGGGAGTAAAAATGGCAGAAGAAAAGACTGAAAAGAAAAAAGGCGGTAAGGGAAAGTTTTTCCTTGGCGCAGCACTTGGTGCAGTAGCTGGTATCTTTGCTGGCCGTGCAATTGCTAAGAAAGCAAAAGAAAACGAAGATTGTGACGATTGTGACGATGAATGCGAATGCGGCGACGATTGCAAGTGCGGTGATGATTGTAAATGCGACAAAAAAGAAAAAACTGAAAAAGCAGAAAAAACCGAAAAGAAATCTACCAAAAAAGCTGAATAATTTGGGCTTTTTAAGATGGAGTTAAAGCCCAGCGATTTTGTGCATTTGCACAATCATACGCATTATTCACTCCTAGACGGCCTTACTAAAGTGCCGGAGCTTGTTGATTACGTAAAAGAGCAGGGCATGGAAGCTGTGGCCGTAACGGACCACGGCACTATGAGTGGGCTCGTGGAACTCTACAAGTGTTGTAATGATGCAGGTATCAAGCCAGTCCTTGGACTGGAGGCTTATGTTGCTGCTCGCAAAATGACAGACAAAGATCCCGCACACGATAAGCAGAGGTTTCATATTACGCTTCTTGCGATGAATAATAAGGGCTTTGAAAACCTTTGCCGCATTATGAGTAATGCGGAGATTAATGGCAAATACTACAAGCCACGTACCGATCACGACGAGTTGGAAAAATACAGCGAGGGCGTGATTTGTTTGTCTGGTTGTATGGGCTCGGAAATTTCTGAAGCAATCAGGGCTGGCGACGACGCGCGTGCGCTGGAATTAATTGATTGGTATAGAAATGTTTACAAGGACCGTTTCTATCTAGAGATGCAAGACCACGGTCATCCGAAGTCTTCTACTCACTCTGCTGAACAAAAGAAGGTAAACGACTGGCACATGGCCCACGCGAAGGAGCTAGGTTTGCCGCTAGTAGTGACGTGCGACGCGCACTACCTGAAGAAGGAAGACCAGGACGCGCATGAAGTTCTGCTCTGTATTGGTACCGCGGCCAATCTTTCCGATACCAACCGCATGACACTGAAAGATTATGACCTTCATGTAATCTCGGTAGATGAGATTATTGACCACTGGAAGGATACCTGCCCAGAGGCCGTGAAGAATACGAAGGTAATCGCAGACCGCTGTAATGTAGATTTGCAGCTAGGCCGCATTTTGATTCCTAAATTCCCAATCCCAACCGACGAAGACGAGAAGACTTATCTCGATAGGCTAGTTTTCCAGGGGTTAGTATATAGATATGGCGGAAAGACTCTTGAGGAAGCTTCCGAGATACCAGTGCCGGAGTGCCGCAAGATTCTCGAAAAAGCGGATGAATCGCGCGATGAGGCGCACAAAGTTTTGCCGCGTATTGATTACGAGCTATCCGTGGTAGACAAAATGGGCTACAATGGGTACTTCCTAATCGTGCAAGACTTTATTAACTGGGGCAAGTCGCAACGTATTGTTTACGGACCAGGGCGTGGCTCCGCAGCTGGTTCTATTTTGGCTTATGCGCTCCGTATCACCGAGCTTGACCCTCTAAAATACGATCTACTCTTCGAGCGTTTCTTGAACCCGGACCGTATTTCCATGCCAGATATCGATACCGATATCCAGGATACGCGCCGCGACGAGGTGATTGAATATTGTTCGAGAAAGTATGGTTTCGATAGGGTATCCAATATTGCAACATTCGGTAAGATGATGGCAAAAAACGCCGTGCGCGATGTGGCGCGTGTTCTCGAAGTGCCTTATAACGATGCTGATAGGCTGGCTAAGATGGTGCCAGACCCAGTGCAGGGCCACCACGTAAAACTTGCCGACGCAATTCGCGATGTACCAGATTTGAAACAAGAATACGAAACCAACCCAACTTCTAAGGAAGTGATCGATTTCGCATCTAGACTTGAGGGGACAATCAGAAACCACGGTGTGCATGCTTGTGGTGTGATTATTGCGCCAGACGATCTTGTTAAATTCCTCCCACTTGAAGTTTCGGCCAAAGGTCCAATCGCTGCACAGTTCCCAATGGGTCAAGTTGAGGAGCTTGGGCTTCTTAAGATGGACTTCCTTGGACTTTCCAACCTTTCGGTGATCAACAACGCACTCCGTATGATTCGCAAAGTCTACCACAACGATATCGACATGTATTCATTACCACTGGACGATGAGGAAACCTACGCGCTTTTGCAACGTGCAGAAACTACAGGTGTATTCCAGCTAGAATCTGCCGGTATGAAACGCTATTTGAAGGATTTGAAAGCATCGACCTTTGAAGACATCATCGCTATGGTGGCACTATATCGTCCTGGTCCGATGCAGTTTATCGACTCGTTTATTCGCCGTAAGCATGGCGAGGAAGAAATTACTTATCTTCACCCTGGACTTGAAAATTCACTCAAAAATACCTACGGTATTATGATTTACCAGGAGCAGTTCATGCAGATTTCCAAGGAATGGTGTGGCTTTACTGGTGGCCAGGCAGATACGCTACGTAAGGCAGTAGGTAAGAAGAAGGTTGACCTCATGAAGAAGGTGAAACCGCAGTTTATTGAAGGTGCAGTGAAGATTGGTGGCGCCACTGAGGAAATCGCTGAGACGTTCTGGGGCCAGCTCCTAGATTTCGCAAACTACTGCTTCAACAAGTCTCACGCTGCATGCTACGCGCTCGTGGCATACTGGACCGCATATCTCAAGGCTCACTATCCAGACGCCTTCATGGCAGCTCTCATGACGGCTGACATGCGCTGGACCGATCGTCTTGCCATTGAGATTGCCGAGTGTAAGCGCATGGGTATGAAGGTGCTAGGTCCAGACATCAACCAATCTTATGGTGACTTCGGTATCGTGGGTGGGGAAAAGACAATTCGCTTCGGCCTCTCCGGCATTAAGAGTATGGGTAAGGCACTCGTTGAAGAGATTGTGATTCCAGAGCGCGATAAAAATGGTCCGTTCAAATCTGTATTTGATTTTGCCAAACGCGTAGATTCGACTAAGTTTAATAAAAAATCTTGGGAAGCGGCCATTAAGACCGGCGCGTTTGATAGTTTTGGTTATTCACGTAGCGATTTACTCTTTAACCTCGAGGCGATTCAGGCCTATGGTGGTAAAGTACAAAAAGATGTGGGCTCTGGCCAGACCGATCTCTTCGGTATGATGGGCGAAGCGGGCGTAATCCCTGAGCCAGAAATCAAGCCGGCGCCAACCCAATTTTCCAACAAGGAACAGCTTCTCTGGGAGCGTGACCTCATGGGCCTTTATCTCTCCGCGCATCCACTCGATAAATATGACGTGTATTTTGAGGAACAGACCCATCCATATGATTTGGTGACGGCAGAAAACAACGGCAAAGTCGTGACAATCGGCGGTATCATTACCGCAGTACGTACCATCCTCACCAAGAAGGGTGACAAGATGGGCTTTATCAAGATGGAAAACAAATCCAGCGAAATTGAGTTTATCGTGTTCCCAAGTGTATTTGCTGACTGTGGTGCAAAGCTAACAGTAGATAATGTGGTACGTGTCCAGGGTAAGATTAGTGCGACGGATAAGGATGGAAATATCACCTCCGATGTGAAGGTTCTCGCCGAGGCAGTAGAACTAGTTTCGGACGAGACTTTGGAAAACTATGAGCCGACCGGTACGAAGCTTGCGATGCCGGCTATGGCACCAAATTCCGGTAGGAAATACAGCAAATCCTCAGCCGAAAAAGTAGGTAGCACCAATAATGGCGAAAAGAACGGAGCGCGGACCTATGTTCCGAGACATAAGGGACCAGTGGCGTTTTCTGAGCCTCCGCGCGTCTTGAAATCTGCGCCAAAAGACCCGCGGAAAGAGAGGCTATATCTCTTAGTGGAGAACGCTGACGATACCGAGGTTTTGTCTGGTGTGAGAAGACTTGCAGATATCAACCCTGGTTTTACGGAGGTAGTCTTGGTTTTGAAAGATGGTGAGACTAAGCGGCCACTCCGTATGCCATTCAAGGTAGAAGTCTCCGACGATCTTATCAAGAAATACAAAGAGCTTCTGGGAGAAGACAAAGTTAAGGTATCCTGATATAATTAGGGTATGAAAAAGAAGAAAGCACCGGATTCCGTTACGGTCAATCGACGCGCGCATTTTGATTATCAGCTCGGCGATGAACTTTCTTGTGGCATGAGCTTGTCCGGGGATGAGGTCCGCCTAATTCGTGACCACCACGTGCAACTCAAAGGTTCTTTTGTGACGATTAGAAACGGCGAACTCTGGCTCAATAATCTGACGCTCGGTGCTGAGACGGCTAGAAATATCCGCCTCCTCGCGACGAGGAAGCAGATTGCTGCTTTGGAGCGGGAAAAAGTTGCTGGTTCTACCGTTGTGCCAGTAAAGCTACTTGGTGGCGGCAGATATATCAAACTCGTGATTGCGGTAGGTAAAGGTAAAAAGAAATACGATAAACGCGAAACCATCAAAAAGCGCGATATCGACAGGGGTAGATTCTAATGGAAAAGGCCGAGTTTGAAGCTATTCGCCAACGTGCGGCGACGCTCTCGAAGGCTCGCCGACGCATTATTATCTATGTAGACCTTGGCATTTTGGCGGCTTCGATTCTTTTTGCGTTGCCTACGGTGATGCGCTATGGATTTTTCTTCTTTGTAACCGCCTTGCCAACATCGATGTTTTTTATCATGATTTTCTCTATCATGATGTATCTATTCCATCCAGCACGCTACGCAATGGAAACCTACAAGCTAGCCTACAAAACATATTTCATTAAAAGAAGTCTTGAGAAGACTTTTACAAATTTGCAGTACACACATAATATGGGTCTACCTAGACCCATGGTGCAAACCGTGATGACTGGCGGCGACCGCTATAGCTCCAACGACTTCATTATGGCTACTTATAAAGATATCAATTTTGTCCAAGCCGATGTTCACACAGAGAGGGAAAACCGCTCTAGAGACAGTCACGGTCACACGAGCACACATTACACCACGATTTTCCGCGGTAGGTTTTTAATTTTTGAATTCAAACGTGACTTTAATTTCCGCCTCGTACTATTTGGGAAAAGATTCCCAGGCGCTAGACTAACCAGTGGAGCTGAAGGGAAGAAGTTTAAGAAGATGGAAACCGAATCGGTAGATTTTAACCGTCGGTTCAATATTTACGCACAGGATGGATTTGAGGCATTTTATATCCTAGATCCGTCATTCATGGAGAAAATCCAGGCAATTGGCGATAGCTACAAGGACAATATGCTATTCGCATTTATTGATAAAAAACTATACGTAGCCTTGAACGACAATAATGACTCATTTGAACCACCACAACCAGACCGCCTTAATGAAAAGACCGAGCTCGCGGAGGTAGAGAAGGAAATCAAGACGATTATGCAGTTCGTGGACAAACTCGCTTTGAATCGCTATATGTTTGGAGGTAAGAAATGAAACTATACTCGTGGAATGTAAATGGGCTGAGAGCCGTACTAAATAAGGGGGCTTTGCAAAAGTTTCTCGATGAAGAAAAACCAGATATTTTATGCCTTCAGGAAATCAAGGCGCGCCCAGATCAGGTGCTTTTCGATTTCCCAGGGTATGTAGAATTCTGGAACCCTGCAAAACGGCCAGGCTACTCAGGAACAGCTATGTTGTTTTCTGAGCAATATCTTAGATTTGTGAGTCCAAAAATGTATATTCCTGACGGCGCCGAGGGGTTCGCCTCGTTAGAGGCGGTTCCCCCGGACGCCCAGCGTATGACATTTTTGGCGAACAAGTCCTGCGAAGAAAACAATATAGCTGTTCATGAGGGGCGCGTACAAATTGCAGAGTTTCCAGAATTCTACCTTGTGAATGTTTATACACCTAACTCGAAGCACGACTTGTCTAGGTTGAAGCTTCGTGAGACCGAGTGGGATCCGGGTTTCCTTGAGATGCTAAAGGAGCTCGAAAAGACCAAGCCGGTGATTACGTGCGGCGATTTCAATGCGGCACATACCGAGATTGATTTGGCTCGTCCGAAGGACAACGAGCAGAATGCTGGCTACACGCCGGAGGAGAGAAAGGGAATTGATAATATTATCAACGCTGGGTTTGTCGATACCTTCCGTGAGCTGCATCCAGACGAAAAGCGCTATACTTGGTGGACTTGGCGTGCGAATGCCAGAGCTAGAAACATCGGCTGGCGCATTGATTATTTCTTTATCTCGGGGGCACTTAAGAAGAATCTGAAATCTGCTGAGATTTACGAAAATATCGCTGGGTCTGACCATTGCCCGGTAAGCATTGAAATGGAGTTTTAATGGACTTTTTTGAAAAATACGAAGAGAATCCATTTGAAGATCTTAAATGGAATTTACCGGAGCAAAGATCCGGTATTATTGGCGTAGTTGGTGGGAGCGTGGGAAATTTCCGCACTTCAGTGAAGGTGACAGAGTTTCTAAACTCGAATTACCAGCTGAAGGAAGCGCGGACAATTCTTCCGGACGCTCTGAAATCTAAGCTACCGGATTTGCCTGGGCTAGTCTTTGCTGGCTCCACCGAAACTGGTGCTTTTGGCGATGCTGAGAGCCTCAAAAACGCCGTGAACGCAACCGATTTCAATATCCTAGTTGGTGATTTTTCTAAAAATGCGATTACAGCGCGCATTGTAGCGAGCGCGGTCAAAGATTCCGAAAAACCGCTTTTAATTACCCGTGATTCGGTGGATTTGCTCACCGAAAATATGACCGAGGAGCTCCTTATGCGTGGCGACGTAATCTTTCTCGCCTCGGTAGCACAGCTTGCCAAGGTACTTCACGCCGTGTATTACCCTAGAGTGATCCTATTATCTTCACCTTTGACGCAAATCGCTGAGACTTTACACAAGTTCACCCTGAGCTACAGCGTGATGATTGTAACGTTTATCAATGGACAGATTTTGGTCGCGAAAAACGGAATCGTGAAGTCTATGCCTCTTGAAAAAACCGGTTACACGCCACTTACGATGTGGGGCGGGGAACTTGCGGCCGAGATTGCCGCAATGAATCTCTTCAACCCAGGCAAGCCGATTGAGGCAACTATTTCTTCTTTGTTTTAGATAACTCTTTTTCGATTTCAACCGCGTCGCGCGAGATGTTGTGACGGCGCTGAGACTGGAAGAACCAGAGAAAAATGCCAACAATAGCCGCGATAACCGTGATGGTGATTTTAGTGGCTAGTGCAAACTCTGAGAGATAAAGAGTATAGAAAACAGCGAACGCGAGCAGGCCGATGTAGACCATGCGACGGGCGAGGATGATTTTCTTCGCGAGATTGAAATTCTTATAAGCGAGTGAACTCTTCTTGGCGTCGTCTGGGTGACCCATCATTTTGCCGTAGACAATTAATTCAATAATAACCGCGATAACACCATAGGTGATACCAAGTGATAAACCGATCACAGCGCTGATTTGGAAGATAAAGAAGAGACCCATCGCGATACCGAGATAGGTGTCCGTAACCATGTCGAACTTGGCGGCGTATTTGCGATATTTTGGCGTCTTGTTCTTTGGAAATGGCCACTTTGCGGCACAGGTGCCATCAAAAGCATCAGTAAGTTCGCCAATGACAAATAGCCAAAATGCCGTACCGAGGGTTCCTCCGGTAAAGGCAAGGACGAGTAAAATCGTCGCCAAAACAAAACGAATCAGAGTAAGAATGTCTGCTAAGTATTTTTTCATTTTTTGATGCTTTCAAAGATTTTTTCGAGCTTATCTACGCAGCGAGAAACACGAACTTCGTCGCGGTGCGCCAGGAGGACGCGGCTCATTTCCTCGATTTTGTCTGGATTTTCGATGATGTCGTTGAGTGCGGCTGCCATAGCGGATGAGGATGGATTCTTGGCAAAGACATAGCCACCCTCTGGGACGATTTCCTTCATGTCTGGATCGACAAAGAGGGTAGGGACACCAGCAGACTCGGCCTCAATCAAGGTCATACCGAAGGTGTCGAAATTGTAAGAGACCAGGACGTCTAGATGACTATCGAGAATCTTGCGATAGACAGATTTAAACCCGGCGTTGCCATGAAAAACGACGTCGAGACGGTGCTCGCGCACATAACGGCGGGCGCGGAAATAATCACCACCGCTGCCAAAAACATCAAGGCGATAGTCGCCGTCTACCTCGGTAAGGGCGTGGAGAAGTGGCATAATACGCTTTTCGGAGGAAACGCGAGAGTGCCAGATAATTTTGAAAGTCTCGCCTTTTTTGAATGTGCGTGGTTTTAAATCTGGCTCGAAAGCATCGTCCGACACGCCGTTTGGCATGACTTCGATAGCGTTCATTACGCCGTAGTGGGCGAGTTTCTGCTTGAAGTGCTCGGACGGAGTGAGGACATAGTCTGCGAAGTTGGCATGGTTTACCATCAAAGTCCACATTTTGGCCTTGGCAGTGCTGTCTGCGAGGTAATCGTCCGGTTTGATCGTGATGCGATGTGGAAGATACCAAGAATGGAACATATTAAGTGCGCGAGCTACGAAAGTGCGGAAGCCAAACGGGATAATATTGGTCTCGCCCATATCCTCGCGGCCATGCATGACCTGGACTACTGGAATACCAAGTTCCTTACCAAGTCTCATACCAGCAATTGAACAGCCAGCCTCATAGTGAACGTAGAAAATATCAAAATCATGAAGCTCTGGGTGGTTTTTTAAGAGCCACTTTTCAATGATGGCCGGGCGACGGGCAATCGGGGTAATACCACGACCAAACACGCGGCAGCTCGGCACAGGGAAGACATGCTGCTTTTTTAATTGATTACGTTCGTTTTCGGAACGAGGGAAGGCGCTAGAAAAAATTTCCACGGTGTGACCGCGGCGTTCCAATTCTTTTTTCTGCGCATTAATAGAGGTGGTGATGCCACCAGTCAGATCTAGATAACAATCTGAGAAAAATGCTATCTTCATATGTTATAATTATATCATAAAATGGAGGAAAATAACATGTTTTACAGAACAGCAGAGAGTGTTTCCCCGAAACATCCTGATAAACTCTGCGACCAAATTTCAGATGCTATCCTCGATGCATATCTTGCAGCTGACCCTGACGCTAGGGTTGCGGCCGAGACTTGTGGCGGGCATGATGTAGTATTTGTGACTGGCGAAATCACTTCTACCGCTTCCGATGTGGATATTCCAGCCATCGTGAAGAGGATTGCCGGTGACGGCGTAGAGGTGCACACCCGCGTTGTGAAGCAGTCCCCAGAGATTGCTCAGGGCGTGGATACTGGTGGCGCTGGCGACCAGGGCATCATGATTGGCTATGCTTGCGACGAGACTCCAGAGATGCTCCCACGCGAAGTGGTGCTTTCTCGCCGTTTGAACCAATTTATTTATGAAAAATTCCCATTTGATGGTAAAACCCAGGTTACCATCCGTCCAGATGGCAAAATCGACTCTGTCGTAGCAAGTTTCCAAAACGCCCCATCCAAGGATCTCGGAGAAAGAGTTGGGGCCTGGCTCGAAGAAAATGGTTTCATCAACAACCAAAATTCCCAATTTTTCTACAAGGCAGAAATTGATGCAGGCAAAATCGACTTAAGCGACCCAGATTCTATCCGTGTACTTATCAATCCAGCTGGCGACTGGAACCAGGGCGGCTTCGACGCCGATACTGGCCTCACTGGCCGCAAGCTCATCGTAGACAACTACGGTCCACGTGTAGCTATCGGCGGTGGCTGCTACTCTGGCAAGGATCCATCCAAGGTAGACCGCTCTGCTGCTTACATGGCACGTAGAGTTGCTGTAGACTATTTGCGCAAACGCGGTGCTCACGAAGTACTCGTACGCCTAGCTTATGCTATTGGCTACGCTGAGCCACTAGAAAAGACCGTGATTATCGACGGCAAGCCAGAAGAGATTGAAGGCTACGACCTTACCCCGCGCGGCATCATCAAGTATCTTGATTTGAAGCGCCCAATCTACGAAGCTACCGCTCGCTATGGTCACTATGGCGAAGGCTTTGACTGGGATAAGTAAACCACCTAGAAGAGAATTAAAAAGCGGTGTACCAAATGGTGCACCGCTAATTTTCTTACTTTAAAACCAGATTACCTCAGTAGGGCAGACAATCCTCAACGTCTGCAATGTCCTCGTCCGTGAATTTGAACCTTTCTCTTAATACTTTCTTCACGAAGGCGTTCGGATAATACACTTGCCATTGATGTAAGATTTCCTTCACCTTTCTGCGGTTGCCAGCTGCCTTGTCGGAAATGTATGCCGCCAAATATACCACTCCGCCACAGTCTCTGCGGTTGCAAAGCGACATCGCATAGCCGTGACCTTCGGTTGTATAAGATTGAAGATTCCACCAGTCGTTTTCATCGAGCTGTTGCTCATAGAGAACTTCGTACTCATCCCGCGAATGTGCTCTGAGATCCTTGGCAAATCCGAGCAGCCACATCAAGCAACTAGAGCGCCTATTGGGTAGGCGGAGGCGTCTAGCTAGTGCTCCCTCACCATTACAGTTGACCCAGATGGGCTCTCCCTCGTCCACATTTTCCACCGTCTGGACTTTCTTGCCTTTCCAAAAGAGGATAAACTCTCTGTTTTTGGCATCATAGGTGTAGGTTGTGCTTGCACCAATCCTCTTGTTTTTTGCGTCCTCAACAAAAATCTTATGTTCTGCCATGTTGGCTCCTTTCCGCCCTTAGCCGGGCCAGCAAAAGAAAAGGACATTACCCGAAATAATCTGATTTGTAATGTCCTTTAAGAGCTATCAAGATTTAGCTCTAATCTTTATATTATAGCATACTATAAGCATTTTGTCAATAAAGCTCACTGTAATCAGGATGATTCTTATGCTATAATATTACTTAATTGGGTGGGGTAGTATCACCATATAAGCCAGTGGCCCAGAAAGGAAAACATAAGCAATGAACGGTAATAATCATGAAGGAATAGGGGTTGATGGGGAATCTCCGCTTAGTCCTGGATTGCAGGAATTGGCCGACATGGCTGATAAATTCGAGCAGCAGAGCATAAAAAACAAAAGCACGGAAGAACTTACACGCAAACTCGAAAAACTGGATGGATATGAAGTTTATGGGCCAGAACTAGAAGAAAGACTAAAGAGAGACGAGGAATTAGCCAGGATTAATACACTTGCCATGGAAGACGATCCTGAAAGGAACGGCTCTCTCATATTGGTGTGTGCAAAACACCCCCTGATTGATGGATTCAGACCTGGGAGAGCTTTTTCTGCTAGATTAGACGAGGCAATCTTGCGATACAAGATGATGAAAGAGGAAGGCCAAAATGCACTAATACGAGTGCCTGGCTCCGTGCATTTCGGAGATAAAATTTCGCTTGCTGAGGCCGGCAGAAACTACCTGCTAGAGCACGGCATCCCAGATGATGATATTTCTGCAGATGGCGTTGAAGAAAATGGTACCGACGAAATCACATGTGCATTCAGCTTCTTTCATCAAGGTGGTTACAAGCAATTTCATATATGTTGCGGAGAAAATCAGGTTTTTCGAAATAAGATGGCGTGCATGGAATTACATGGAATTTTGCCATATTTTCACACCTGCACTACACTTGACGATATGCCACATAGGATTGGCTTTGAATTAGGAAACCCAAATGGCGCGTTGAGATTCTTGCGCGTTGATGCCGGGGTCTCTATAGACGAAACAGCCAAGAAAAGACATACTCAGGAAGAAGATAAATTCGTTAAACAATACTCCTAAAAAAGTGCCACTAGAGCACTTGCACTTGGTTGGTGGGCAATGTGGGACTTGAACCCACACGGTATTACTACCAACAGATTTTGAGTCTATCGCGTCTACCAGTTCCGCCAATCGCCAAACTAAAATCCTAGATAGATTATACCATATAATATGATATAATAAAACCATGAATCCAAACGACGGTGGGCAGTCTTCGAGTGACTTGCAGAGACGAGCGGCGGCTAATATTGCTAGGCGCAAAGTTCTTGAGGCCTATACAAAAAAGACTGAAAGCCCAATTTTAAGAGTTAGGAGTGCGCAGGGTGGCAGTGCTCAGAGCACGGACCAGACACACCTAAAGGCTAGTACCACCGCTCCACATATCGACGAGGAGACTTGGCGCAGATATCACACCGCCTGGCAGGATTATTACCAAAAATATTACAGTAGTTATTATTCTAATGCAGCGCGCCAGTATATTGCGAAGGAGCGTCTAAAAGATGCTCGTGATCAAGTAGACGACGATAGTATTGCCTATGCCTTAGCTAGGGCTGGTGGCAAGGATGAAGCGACCGGCCTTAAAATTAAAATCCAAAAAAAGGCCAACGAGGATGCCAGGAAACATCGCCGCATTAAGCATCTTGCTCCTATCATTGCCGGCGTGACCGTGGTTTTAGTTATTTTGTTCTTGCAATACAACCGCCTAATTTTTGCACCAATCATGGCATACGTCTCACCAGGAAATGTGCCAGCCTCCGAAATTGAAGCTTTAGACCCGACTATTACGCAGGTTGTTTCTCCGGACCCGAGACTAATCATTCCAAAACTAAATGTTGACGTGCCTATTCGTTTTAATGTGGCGCTTGAAGATGTGATGAGCGCTATGAATAATGGTGTTGCACACTACCGCATCGCCGGCGCTAGTGCATACCCGGGTGAAATTGGGAATTTTGTGATAACTGGACATTCCGCTGGCGATATTTATAGTTCAAATCCTTACAAGTATATTTTTTCCGGGCTTGAAAGATTAGAGACGGGAGACCTGATTTATGCAAACTATAATTCTGTACGCTATACCTATAGAGTTTCTAAGAAGGAAATTGTCGAGCCAAGCAACGTAGAAGCACTTATTGTGCAGACCGATAAGCCACTCATTACGCTCGTGACTTGTACGCCAGTTGGTACTTCTAGATATCGTCTCCTTGTAACTGGCGAACAGATTTCGCCAAACTATGAGGATGCTAGCAAATCCGATATGAGCACTCCGGTAGATGACAACGTAGTACTTCCGTCCAACGAACCATCGTTCTTTGAAGGCATCTGGAATTGGTTGACTGGCAATTAGGCTATTTAACTATGCGTTCGCGCATTAATTGATTATCACTAAAATAGTAAAGCCATTTATTAGCTGTAATTGTGACTGGAAAATGACTTGAGACATTGTGGGAAAGCGGGCGGCGGTTGAGCCCATCGTAGTCATAAACAATAAGCTCGCCATCCTTTACGGCGTAAATCATACTAGAATCTAGCCAGCCATATCTCGGAGTCTCGGTAGACCATGAAACAATTTGCATAGCTTCCATGTCTAGTGTGGCAATATTCTCACCGCTAGTCATCACGACGAAGTCACCACCAAAGCCGACTTTCATCGAATCTGGTGTAAAATCTAATGTTTTAGAAAAAACTTTTTCATTGCTTTGTTTGTTATAAAGGTTTATCTCGTTGCCGCTTAGAATTGCAAGATATTCTTCATCGTAGAAGCGAATGATAGCTGGCGTAGCCGAGGCATCTAAGGACATTATTTCTTCAAATGCCGAGTCGGTGTTTTTGGTTGACGCAATGAAGAATTCTTTTGCCGGCTCTGCTTCCACTGCCTCGTCTACGTTTTCTTTTTTAGCTAAATCCTTCTTTGCTACAAAGACGATTTCTTGGTTTGCAAAATCAAAACCCATTACATTCTTTGCAATCATTGTGGAGATCTGGCGACCAGGAACATCAATGCGATATAGCTCGCCATTCCTTAGGGCAAGGAGCGTGCTAGAGGAATTATCAAAAATGCGAACATCGTCAAAAGTCGTAGCTAACTCACGATTAAGATTAATACTCTCTGTCACGTTTCGCGTGTTTAGAAGTGCCCATTCCGTGACGCCGCCTAGACTTGTTTTAATCAATACATGTTCGTTTGCAAAATCCCAGTTTGTACTAAGAATTTCGACGACAGGCGTAGCCGATGGGTCAGCAGAATCTATGAAGAGCCCAGAGATATCTAGCGTCTGAGGCTTTATTTCATTACTATCTAGATTAATTAAACTCCATTTAGTCGTATCGTTGATGAGGAGTAGATAATTATGGTTTGGAGAGACGGTGGCGTACTTTGTCGAAGTGACGTCGTAAAGTTCTTCTTTAGTGCGCTCGGTTAAAAATAGCCTTGGATAATGTAATCTGTAAAGCAAGCCCTCTTTAATTTCAACTTTTTTCGTCCAGGAATCGTAGCCTTCCTTAGTGAGGACAACTGTATGTTCGCCAGAAGAGAGGATTTTGCTCGTATTGGTACGCTGCATCCAGGAGGACTCACCGTCCACATCCACGTCGGCACCGGTAGGGAGGGAAGAAATCTGGAGCATACCTTGACGCTCCACTTTAAAATCAGGACTCAGCCAATAACCAGAGACAACGAAAGCCAAAATAAGCACCGTAATTGCCACGGTGACAACCATAATGGTTTCTGAAATAATCACGCGGAGGCTTTGCAGGCGTTCGCGCTTCTCTTTATCCATGGCTATATTATATAAAAAACTCTTGCTTTTTACAACATAAGCATGTATGATAAAAGTAAGAATGAGAGAGGTAATACACGCAATGCAAAATTCCGGCAATAAACCACAGTCTGTCCGTCGTAGGGTAGTTTCCTCTAATGCTGTGCGTACAACTGGACACAGAATGGTTATTCAGAATGCTATGAGGCAGTCTTCCAGCCAGAAAGAAATGTCTTCCAGTGCAAAGGCACGCCCAGCAGCCAACACAATCCGTATTTCCAAGAATCGCACTATGGCTGGAAGCTCGATGGCCTCTAAATCCCGCATGACACAACCTGCCCATCGTATCATTGAGCGTTCAGCTGAGCCTGAGATTATCGCCCCAATGATGGACGATAGTTATGACAGTGTCCCTGAGGATGTAGAGCTTCTACCGTCTTCTGATATGGGTTCTGAGCTCATGACCACAAATGTTTCCAAAATGTCTGCTAGGGAGATTAAGGAGCGCGCCATCGCAAAGGCCCTTTCCGAGGCTGCACATCCGCATGAAAAGAAGGTTGTTGAGCGCCCGATGCGTTCACATTTTAACTGGCCACGTGTTATTTTGGCTTTTGCTTGCGCAACAGCAGCCATTTTTGCCGTTGTCTATTTTGTAAATATTAACTCACCAGACATTTCATTAAAAGTTGCCGCCATGCAGAATGGTATCGATGCATCTTTCCCATCTTATGTGCCACGCGATTTTAATATTTCTGATATTACTTCCGAAAACGGCAAGATTACATTGAATTTTAAGAACAATTCCACCAACGATAGCTTTGCTATTATCGAAGAAAAATCCGTTTGGGATTCTAATACATTGATGAACAACTATGTTCGCGAAGAATATGGCGATGATTATTCCGTCATTCGCGAGCAAGGACTTACTCTTTATATGAGCGGAAGCGGCGATGCGGCCTGGGTGAATGGCGGTGTCGTTTATAAACTCAAGGTCCAGAGCGGCTCTCTTACTAAGAAGCAGATCAAAGCGATTGCCGTTTCTCTATAACCGCAAAAATATGTTATAATATGCTTTATGAAAGAAGCTATTACTCGTTTTGCGCCGAGCCCAACCGGTTATATTCATATCGGTAACGTCCGCTCTGCGATTTATCCATATTTAGTAGCTCGCCAAACTGGCGGGAAGATGATTTTGCGTATCGAGGATACCGATAGGGAACGCTACGTAGAGGGTGCAACCGAGCTAATAGAAGATACTCTGAAATGGCTAGGCCTTGATTGGGACGAAGGTCCAATCGTAGGTGGCGAAAATGGCCCATATTTCCAGAGCGAGAGACTTGATATTTACCATGCATGGGTGAAGAAACTACTTGATTCTGGCCGTGCCTATGCCGACCCGACTCCGTCTGAAAAAATCGAAGAGTACCGCAAAGAATGTACCGAGAAGAAAATTCCATTTCTTTATCGTAACTTCCGCCCAGAGAATCCACCGGCATGGGAGCCTGGGATGCCAATTCGTTTCAAGGCTGAACCAAAGGATTATACTTGGACCGATGCCGTGATGGGTGAAATGCATGCCGGCCCAGAGGTGCAGGATGATATTATTCTCATTAAGAAAGATGGCTATCCTACCTACAACTTCGCGCATATCGTGGATGATGCCGAGATGGGCGTAACACATGTAATGCGCGGCGTAGAATACCTTTCTAGCACACCAAACTACCTCGCACTCTATGAAGCGTTTGGTTTGGAGCGCCCTGTACTCGTGTCTTTGCCTCATATTTTGGCTCCTAGTGGCAACAAAAAGCTCGGAAAGCGTGATGGCGCTAAGTCTGCGACTGAATACCGTGATGATGGCGTAATTGCTGAAGCGATGCTCAACTACCTCGCCTGCCTTGGCTGGAATGATGGCACCGAACAGGAAATCTATACCAAAGATGAGCTTATCGAGAAATTCTCTCTAGATCGTATTCAGACTTCTGGTGCACGCTATGATGAGACCAAGCTTTTCTGGATGAACGGCCAGTGGATTCGTAAAATCTTCGATGAGCAGGGCGCTAGAGCCTTGTATGAAAGAACTGAAGGTTTCTGGCCAGCTGAAGCCGAAGGTGCCAGCGAAGAGTACAAAGTTAAGGTTCTTTCTATCATCTATGATAGACTTAAAGTTCTCTCAGACCTTAGAGAGATGACTAGCTATTTCTTCAAAGACCCAAATATAGACGTCGAGATGATTACTGGAAATAAGTTCTTGAAGAAATTATCCGAGAGTGAGATTGAAGATTTACTTAAGAAGTCCATCGCAAAACTCACCACCGTAGAAGATTGGAATGCAGACAATTTGCAAAATGCCCTAAACGAGCTCCTCGCCGAGACAGAGAAGAAGCCAGCTGAATTGTTCTCGCTTATCAGAATTGCAATTTCATTTGCACCATTTAGTCCAGCACTCAACCTCACTATGGAAGTGCTTGGTCGCGATATAACTTTGGCACGTCTCAACGCCGCTGCGAGAAGTATTTAATAATCTCGCTGGGGCGTCAAAAAAGCGGTTACTGATTTGGTAACCGCTATTTTGATATGTTTGTTTTACTAGTTATCCTTGTCACTGCGTTTCGCGGCAATGAAGAAGCCTGCGCCCACGATTGCTGCTACGCCAGCGGCTGCAGCGAGACCGGTAGCAAGTGGCGTACCTTCGCTGACACTACTGGTAGTAACACCATGTGGATCGGCATAGGAAGAAGTGACGTCTCCCTTGCTAATCTGGGTAGTTGTCGTGGTTGAAGAGCCAGATACTGAGCTGGTACCGGAGCCGGACTGAGTGGTTGCGGTATAGACAGTCTGGTCATTGGTGCTGTCATAGGCTGGGTTGGTTGGGGCAGGAGTTGCATTGGTATCGATTGGTGTAACTGGAGTGTTGGACTGGTTTTCATTGTTGTCTACTACACCAGAAACAACGGTAAACACAACAGTGTTTGCATAGGTACCGGAGTCCGTATTCATACCAGCTTTAGCACCAAAGTAAACATCCTTACTATTTACGGAAGCAGATTGTGCTTTAGAAATCAAAGAAATTGCGGAAGTCGACATTGCGTTGTAATTCGCACTGGTTAAACCAGCATCACTATCATCTACAGAGTAACCCCAACGGTCAGTAGGGAAAGCCGAAGCGGTAGTCGCAGAAGCTAGGGTACCAATAGTGGACGTAGCTTTTGCCTGGTTTACAAGATCCGTGCTATCTTTGCTAGCCATGGATGCTTGGAAGCCGCCGGCGTAGTTTGATGTAACATTTACTGTGACTTTGTTACGCAGTAATGTATTAATATCACCCTGGGCCCAGTTATCCGGCTCGGTGAGTGAAATTGATATATACTCGCCGATATTCACCTGGAAGGTGAGATCATCTGAGCATTGTGTGTTGCCTGTGCAATCAACTGCAGAAGCAAAATTGTTTGTTGCAAAAAGTCCAGCGAGAACAGTCGCAACGCCCCCAAAGATAATAGTGTTGTGTATGACTTTCCTGACCATAAGCTCATTATAACACAACCATTATAAAAATGTGCTAAAATTGTTATAATTATTTTAAGTTTTTATAAAGAGAATGAGACGTGTGAAGAAAAAAGTAGCAAGAATAGAGAAGAACCCGATAAAAAAGGGCGATTTACTCAAGCTTCTTATTGGTATTTTTGGCTTCGCTATGGGTGGCGTTTTAATTTCTTTGGTGTTTTTGTTGCCAGAAGAAGTGCTTGCCGAGCTAGATTTTCCTGAGCTTCCAACAAAAACGGAAGATGCCGGAATTTATTCCGATTTAACCGGCCTCGTAGTCGCAAGTTCGGAAGAAAAAACCGCGCCTGCTTATTGTATCCAGACGCCAAATGGGACCGATGGAGCTAGACCGCAGGCTGGGTTAGACCAAGCCGGTGTCGTATTTGAGGCAATTGCCGAGTCTGGCATTACACGTTTTGCAGCAATCTATCAAAACCCGTCGGCAGCGGTAATTGGACCGATTCGCTCGCTTCGCCTCTATTATTTACAATGGGATACCCCTTTTGATTGTGCCATTGTGCATGCCGGTGGTGCGGATGATGCGATTGAGGCCGTACGCAGCGGTAACTATAAGGATGTGAGCGAGAATTATTATTATATGTATCGTGGCACATATGGAGTACGGCGCTGGAATAATCTTTTTACTAATGCCACGGATCTTGCGGCGGTTAATAATGATTGGGGATTTGGCAGTTCCAACATAAAGGGCTTCAAGCGGATGACGCCGGAGCAAGCACACAAAAACCGCGTCAAAATGAGTAGTGGCAACATGGTCATCACGGAGCCAACGGAAGGCGATACATCCAAGATGACCGCTAGTGCGACCAATATCGCAATCAACTTTGGCAACTGGCCAAATTTCAATGTGAGATATTCGTATGATAGTGGTTCTAATACTTATGCCAGGAGTTACGAATCTGGGGCGGCACACGAAGTTTACAGTTGTCCTGCCGAGAATCTCGGCGAGGTGAATCCAGAAGACCACTGCGCATTAAAACAACTTGCGCCATCTGTGGTAGTAGCTATGATTGTAGACGAGAGAAGGGCAGAGGATAACTATCATGAGGATATTACAACCGTAGGGAGTGGGGAGGCATATATTTTCCAGAACGGATATGCAGTACATGGCACTTGGAACAAAAGCTCAGTCGGCTCTCAGCTGAAGTTCTATGATGAGTCTG